>Ga0207813_100262_pt1 | contig 36003 bp, 28 predicted proteins | sample A23E3SouthBayCA_2_FD_187730 | JGI IMG/M metagenome (GOLD analysis project Ga0207813, IMG submission 187730) | Aerobic enrichment media microbial communities from Eden Landing Ponds, California, USA - A23 E3 (4) (SPAdes) | ecosystem: Environmental > Aquatic > Marine > Unclassified | place... | reverse complement strand
CGTCCGAACCCGACGACGACGGTGACGCGGAACGGGACACGCCAGCCGCGTTCGAGGACGCCGACCCGCAGTCACTCCTGACCACCGCACGCGATGCGCTCACGAGCGATCCCGACACCGCAGTCCGGGTGGGTTACGCCGCGCTCCGGCGGCGCGTCGAACGCGAGTCCGGTGCGCCAGGCGACGGCCGCACCCACTGGGAGTTCTACCGGGACTGCCGGGAGGCAGGACTGGACGAGGCGACGCTGACGACGCTCCGATCGGTGACCGAGCGCTACGAGCGGGTCGCCTACGCCGCCGACGGCGTCACCGCCGAGACCGCCCGCACGACCCTCGAGGAGGTCGAATCGCTCGTCGACGGCTCCCCGTCACCGGACCGGGACGTGGGTGACTGACCGATGGCCTCGATCGACTACCCCCGCGTCGCCGTCGTGGTCGTGTTGCTCGCGGTGAACCTGGCACTCGTGGGCGCGCTGACCACCTCGTCGGCCGCGTACGGCCCGTACAACCCCGACTGGGACGGCGCCGACACCCTCCGGACGACCGCGAGCGAGGAGGCCGACGTGCGCCTGGCCGTCTCGACCGAGACGTACACCGACGTCCCGCCCGCTGGGGCGACGGCCTTCGTCCTCGCGCCCGAGGCCCCGAGCGAGGAGGCGGCTGCCCGGGTGCAGTCGTTCGTCGCCCGCGGGGGAACGCTCGTCGTCGCGGGCGAGGACGCGAACGCGACGAACGGCTACCTCGACGCCGTCGGGGCGAGCGCCCGCGTCGATGGTCGGCAGGTGCGCGACGACCAGAACAACTACCGCGCGCCGCAACTCCCGGTGGCGACCAACGTCACCGAGCACGATCTCGCGGCCGGTGTCGAGTCGCTGACGCTCAACGACGGCACGGTGGTCGAACCCCGCGGGGCGACGCCGCTGGTCAACACCTCCGGCGTGGCCTACGTCGACGCCGACGGCAACGGCACCCTCGACGCGACCGACCCGTTCGGGACCTTCCCGGTCGCGACCGTCGAACCCGAAGGGAGCGGCCGGATCGTCACCGTGAGCGACCCGAGCGTCTTCACGAACGCCATGCTCGACCGCGCCGGAAACGAGGCGTTCCTCAGAGCGCTGCTGAACGGGCAATCGACTGTCCTCGTCGACTACTCCCACCGCTCGTCGCTCCCGCCCCTGGTCTACGCACTCCTCGCGGTCCGCGCCAGTCCCCCGTTGCAGGCGGCCGTCGGCGTCGCCGCCTTCGGCATCCTGGCGCTGTACGCGAACCGCAGACGGATCGCCGCATCTCTCCCGGAACGTGAGGCCGACCGAGCAGTGGACGTGACACTCGACGAAGCGGCGGTCCGCGCGCTCCTGGCCGACGAACACCCCGACTGGGAGAGAGAGCGCGTCGAACGCGTAACGGAAGCGGTTTTACGTCAGCACGGCACAGAGAGTGACAATGACTGACCCCGCGACGCTCTACGAGTCCATCGCCGAGGAGGCCGGGTCGGTCCTCATCGGGAACGACCACGTCCTCGAGGGGTTGACCATCGCTGCGCTCACCCGCGGGCACGTCCTGCTCGAGGGGGTCCCGGGGGTCGCCAAGACGACCGCCGCGAACCTCTTCGCGCGGACGACCGGCCTGCAGTACAACCGCGTCCAGATGACGCCGGACATCCTCCCGGCGGACATCACCGGCACCTACGTCTACCGCGAGCAGACCGGCGAGTTCGAACTCCGGCGCGGCCCGATCTTCGCGAACGTCGTCGTCGCCGACGAGATCAACCGCGCGACGCCCAAGACCCAGTCGGCGCTACTCGAGGCGATGCAGGAGGAGAACGTCACCGTCGAGGGCGAGACGCTCCCGCTCCCGGAACCGTTCCTGGTCATCGCCACCCAGAACCCCATCGAGATGGAGGGCACCTTCGAACTGCCCGAGGCCCAGCGCGACCGCTTCGACCTGAAACTCACCGTCGACATTCCCGAGCGAACACAGGAGGCCGAACTGCTCGACCGCTTCGAGGACGACCCGGAGATGGGGCCTGACTCGGTCGAACAGGCCGTCAGCCGCGAGGACCTCCTCTCGGCGCGCGAGGCCGTCACCGACGTCTACATCGACGACAGCGTCCACGAGTACATCCTGGATCTGGTCGCGGCCTCGCGCGACTCGCCCGACACCGCCCACGGCGCCTCGCCGCGCGCGTCGCTGGCGTTCCTGAACGCCTCCCGCGCCCGCGCGGCGATCCACGGCCGCGACTACGTCATCCCCGACGACGTGAAGTCGCTGGCCGAACCCATCCTCGGGCACCGCCTCGTTCTCAATACCGAAGCCGATCTGAGCGACGTGACGCCCGACGAGGTCGTCGCGGACGTCGTCGACGGCGTCGAGACGCCCAGCCGCGAGGCGGTCCAGCGGGCGACTGCCGTCAGCGACGGTGGGAACGAGCGAGAGTGATACGGAGTACTGTCGATCATGTCCGGATAGCGCCGATCCCAGGGTTGGCGCGTCCCGGGACATCGCGACGATAAACCGTACGAGCCCCCGACCCGAGCGTCGCGGCTGTGCTGGGTCGCGTCGACGGTGTGTCTCGCTGGCGCCCGAGACGCCCCGTTTTCGGTTTCAGAAGCGATAATCGGCCCGTAGTGCTTATTCGAGATCGTTCAGAAGTGTGAGTAATGAACTCGCGATGGCGGTACCGGCTCGCGAGTGTGGGCGCCACGCTGGGGCTCACGCTCGGCGCACTCGTCGTCGCGAACCACCCGTTCGTCCAGGGCCTGTTCGCGCAGGTCCCCTACTTCGGGCGTCCGGCGCCCGCGGTGCTGGCGGGCGAGCAGTACGCCGTCGCGGTCGCGACGACGCTCACCGCGCTGCTGGTCGCGATGTGGCCCGTCTTCAAACCTCAGCCGCGGCGGATCCTCGATACCGTCTTCCTGACCCACAAGCGGGTCCTGCTGGCGATGTTCGGTCTGGCCGCGCTCGGCTACTACAACTACACCTACCGGCTCCCGCGATCGACGCTCATGCTCGTCACCGGCCTCCTGTTCGTCGCGCTGCCGATAGCGATGGTCGCGATCCGCAGGCGGCCGCCGGGGGCCGAACGGGCCGTCATCGTCGGTGACGACCCGGCGGCGATGGCCGACGTACTCGCGACGACGGAGCTGGACGTCGTCGGGTACGTCTCGCCGTTCGCGGCCCGTGACGGGGCGTCCGGACCCGCCGGTCGCCGTCTCGCCGACGGCGGGACGCTCGTCGAACGGGACCCGCTGGACAGGCTGGAGTGTCTGGGCGGGTTCTCGCGGTTCGAAGAAGTGCTGGTCGGTCACGACATCGACACCGTGGTGCTGGCATTCGACGAGACCGACCGCATGGAGTTTTTCGGCACGCTCGACGTCTGCTACGAGCACGGCGTCGTCGCGAAGGTCCACCGCGACCACGCCGACAGCGTCCTGACCAGCGCCGTCCCCGACGGCGATCTCGTCGACATCGACCTCGAACCATGGGACAGCCAGGACTACGTCGTCAAACGGGCCTTCGATATCGCCTTCGCGCTGGCGGGGCTGGTCGCTCTCGCCCCGGTCTGTGCTGTCGTCGCCGCCGGGATCAAACTCGACAGTTCCGGGCCCGTCCTCTACCGCCAGGAGCGCACCGCCGAACTCGGTGACCGCTTCGCCATCTACAAGTTCCGGACCATGGTCACCGACGCGGAGGCCGCTACCGGCCCGACCCTCAGCGACGAGGACGCCGGAGAGGTCGACCCGCGCGTGACCCGCGTCGGGCGCGTCCTCCGGCAGACCCACCTCGACGAGATCCCGCAGTTGTGGTCGATCCTCGTCGGCGACATGAGCGTCGTCGGCCCCCGGCCGGAGCGCCCGAGTCTCGACGAGAGCCTCCAGAGCGACACCGAACGCTGGCGGAGCCGGTGGTTCGTCAAACCGGGCCTGACCGGCCTCGCCCAGATCCGTGGCGCGACGAGCTACCACCCCCAGGAGAAGCTCCGGTACGACGTCGAATACATCCGCAGACAGTCGTTCTGGTTCGATCTGAAGATCGTCACGAGACAGCTCTGGCAGGTCCTCCTCGACGTCCGACGACTGCTGTAGGGACCGACACCGGACCGAGTTCGAGACTACCCGAACCGGACCCCAGCGAGCCCCAGCAGGAAGGCGACGGCCCGAAGCGAGAGGCTCTCCGAGGCCAGTTCCCCGAGCGCAGCGAGCAAGACCGTGTTCGTGACCAGCGCCGCCACGAAGACGAGACACACCGCCCGCACGGGCCGCGTCTCCGTCTCGTCGGCGACCGCGTCGAAACGGACCCGTGCCAGCGAGGCGTCGAACGCTCGGCGCACGCGCGGCGCGAGCCACTCGTAGCCAGCGATCAGCGGCGCGACCGTGTACGTCTCTCTGAGATCGATCACGACCTCGGTCGTCTCGACGGGCGTCGCGAGCCACGTGTAGATCCCCGACGCGGCGCCCCACCGCCGAAGCGCCCGCGCCGCGCCAGCGACGGTCGACGCCCCGGCCGCGACGCCCAGGGAGCCGATCAGCGTACGCCCACGGCCGATGACGGTCGAGTGAGCGAGTGCTGACCGCCCGCCACGGACGACCCGCGAGCGCCGCGCGGCGCTGCGGACGCCCGCCGACAGCCGCCGGAGATGCTCGACGGTCACGGACGACTCGCGCGCTCCGGACACACCGATCAGCCTCCCAGTTCGGCGTCGAGGACGCGTCCGTCGACGGTGACGGTCCCGAAGTCGAGTCGGACCGTCCCGTTGCGCTGGAGCCGTCGGCCGTGGAAGTACGTGGCGCCGTCCCGACGGTGGACGGTCGCCTCGACGGTCAGCGTCACGTCGAGCAGACGCGGGTGATCGCGGACGAGCAGTTCGCCACTATCGGTCCGGACCACGACCGGGGACGGCTCCGAGTCGACCGCCGTGATCGTCGCCGTCGACCCGGCGTGGGTCTCGGCGGTCCCGACCGAGAGAGCGTCGGCGACAGCAGGCGTGACCGCCGACGCCCGGATCCGGAGCGTCGCGTTCTCGGCCGTCCCCCGCGGCGCGTGACTGCCGACGTTCTCGACGGTCGCGGTCAGGTCGTACTGGGTGGTGTGGAACGACAGATTCGAGTCCAGTTTGACGGGTCGCCGGGCGAACGACGGGACCCCGTCGATCCGGACCGTGGTGAGCGTGACGCCCAGTCGGACCCGCTTCCGGTCCGGGTCGGCGGCCGGGACGACGGCGACGGATTCGACCCGCCCGACCGTCGCGTTCGCTGCGGTGAACCTGTCACCGGTCTCGACGGCCGACGCCACCGTCGCTGGCACCTCGGACTCGACGAACACGCGCGTCTCCGCGACCGGGAGCGTCGTCGTGCTCGTGTTCGTGTTCACGACAGTCCCCGCGATCCGGTAGGCGTCCGTCTGGACCGTGAGGCTCGTCCCCGCCTGGAACCGCCCGCCATCGCTCGCGGGTTCGTTCCCGACGGCGTACCGGCCGCTAACGTAGACGACCGTTCGCCCGTCGCCCGTCGACGTGATCTGCGTGTCGGTGACGGTCAGCGTCCCGCCGCCAGCCGTCGATTCGAGAGCGTCGCCGGTCGACACCTGTTGGGCGACGTCGCCCGCCGTCGGCCCGAGCGCGAGCGTCGCGTTCCGGAACTGCGTCTCGGTCTCCTCTCCGGGCGCGTCGTCTCCCCCACCCGAGAGGAGGAGGACGCCGCCCGCGACGACGAGTCCGACCACGACGACCACCACGGCCGCGTCCACGACGTTGACGCGGCCGAACAACCGCCCCTGCTCGTCGAGTACCGGCATTGTCTGTCGGGGTAGAGACCTGTATCGGGTAAAGAGGTTTCGCCGGAGGCGCCGGTCCCGACGACCGAGACGGCGCTACTCCGTCTCGGCCGTCTCGAGGACGGCGTCGAACTCCCGGGAGAGCGCGTCGACACAGCGGCCCCAGCTGTGTTCCGCTGCCCACTCTCGAGCCCCCTGTGAGAGCTCTCCGGCCAGCGTCACGTCGGTCAGGACCCGTTCGAGAGCGTCCGCGACGGCGTCGGTCTCGTTGGCGACACACAGGCCAGAGCGGCCGTGGTCGATGGCGTCACGCGCCCCGGAGTCGGTCGTTCCGACCGTCGGGACGCCGTATCGGTTCGCCTCCAGATACACCAGCCCGAACCCCTCGAAGTGGTGGTCGACGTACCGGGGCGTCAGGACGAACGCGTCGGCCGTCGCGTACCAGCGTTCGAGCGCGTCGTCACCGACGCGCCCTTCGAAGTGGACGCGGTCGGCGACCCCGTGCTCGCGCGCCACTCGCCGCACGCGGTCGGCGTACTCGGAGTCGACACCCGCGCCGACGAGGTGGTACTCGACATCAAGCGCCGTGTCGGCCATCTGAGCGAACGCCGCGACCGATCGGGCCTGTCCCTTCCGCGGTTTGAACGCCCCGACGGTCAGCAGTACGCGGTGGTCGAGGTCGTAGGGCGCTGCCGGTTCGAAGTCGGCCATCTCGACGCCGTTGGGGACCACGGTGACGTTCGTCAGCGACGGCGCGCCCTCGCGCATGCGCTCGGCCGTAAAGGACGACACCGCGAACAGGCGCGCCGCGCGGCGAAACGACCACCGCGCGGGGAGGCGGTGTTCGTCGTGGAGCGGTTCCACCGCGTAGGTGCCGTGACACGCGACGACGTACGGGACGCCCGTCCGCAGCGTCGCCAGACCGACGGCCAGCGAGTAGGGGTAGGCGACGTGTGAGAAGACCAGGTCGGCGTCGGCCAGTTCCCGGCGGATCCGCCGGGCGGCCCGGAGCACCGTGAGGGGGTTGGCCCGCATCGCCACCGGCGACGGGAGATCGTCGAGCACCCGCGTCTCGTACCGGTCCGGGAGGTGTCGGAGGACGGCCGCGGAGTAGCGTCCCCACCCGGAGTCGGGTTCGCGGGTCGGCGTCACGATCAGGAGCCGTGGCATGACGGTCGACGTAGGTCTCGTCGGCCGAGTGCAATAAACTAACACGGTCGACCGCGTACGGACGGGCCATGACCGCGACACCGACGCTAGTCGCTGGCGGCGCGGGCTTTCTCGGGAGTCACCTCTGTACGTCGCTGGTCGAGGACGGACACGACGTCGTCTGCGTGGACAACTTCGGGAGCGGCCGCCGGGAGAACGTCGCGCACCTCACCTCGAACGAGCGGTTCTCGCTGGTCGAGGCGGACGTGCGCGACGACCCGGACCTCCCCGCGGTCGACGAGATCTATCACCTCGCGTCGCGGGCCTCGCCGACCGACTTCACGGAGTTCCCGGTCCGGATCGCGCTGACCAACACCGTCGGAACCAGGAACCTCCTCGATCACGCTCTGGACTGTGAGGCGCGGATGGTCTTCGCGAGTACGAGCGAGGTCTACGGTGAACCGGAGGTCCACCCCCAGTCCGAGGGCTACAACGGGAACGTCAACATCCGCGGCCCCCGCGGGTGTTACGACGAGTCCAAGCGCTTCGGCGAGACGCTGACCGTCGCCTACCACGACCGGTACGACCTCGACGTGCGGACCGCGCGCGTCTTCAACACCTACGGCCCGCGGATGCGCCCGGACGACGGCCGGGTCGTCCCGACGTTCGTCACGCAGGCGCTCCGGAGCGAGGATCTGACCGTCTACGGCGACGGCTCACAGACCCGGAGTTTCTGTTACGTCTCGGACCTGATCGCGGGGCTGCGCGCCCTGATGGACGCCGAAGGACTCGCCGGGGACGTGGTGAACCTCGGGAGAGAAAACGAGATCACGATCCGAACGCTCGCGGAGCGTGTCCTCGAGGCCTGTGACGCCGACGCCGGGATCGTCCACGAACCGCTCCCCGAGGACGACCCGACGCGCAGGCGACCGGACATCGAGAAGGCACGCCGCGAACTAGGGTGGGAACCGACGGTCGACCTGGAGACAGGACTGGAGCGGACGGTCGCAGCGTTTCGAGAGACCGTCGAGTAGACTGCCGGGGCGTTTCGAGAGACCGTCAAATCAGGCAGGCGACCGCGCCGCGATCCGGGCGCGTTTCCCGGTCTCCTCGACGACTGAAAGAGAGTCGAACGCCTCCGAGAGAGTGGCCCGGCCGTCCGTCCGCTTGCGAACGTCGAGGATCACGGTCCCGCCGGGCGCGAGCGTCTCCGTCACGTCGTCGAGATACGTCTCCAGGGGGTAGTGATACCCCCACGACAGCAGCGAGACGATCAGATCGAACGTCTCGTCGCGAGGGTAGCCCGCCTCGTCGACGTCGACGGTCCGCAGACGGTCGGCGTCGATCCCGTTCACGCGGGCGAGTTTCTCGGTGAGCGCCAGCGAGTTGTAGGCGGCGGCGGTCTGCTCGTAGCGGTAGTAGATATCCGAGACGGTGTCCCGGTCGAGGAGGGACAGTCGGGGCGTGCGGTCGTAGTGCCTGTCGAGATAGACGTCGATACCGCCCAGGCCACAGCCGATATCCAGGATCGAGTCGACCGTCGCGGGCAGGTGGGGCCGCATCGTCTCGTACTCCGCTCGCAGGTCCGTCGCGTACTTCTCCGAGAGGTCGTCCAGACTGTTTCGGTCGAAGTAGGGGAGCAGATAGCGGTCGTAGACGCCGCGCAGACGAAGCTTCCTGAACAGCGACCCGAGGACCCCGGACTGGTACTCGGTCCGCTGTAACAGCAGATAGTGCCTGGCGTCCTCGGGGAGCGTGAGTTCGGGCATGGCTACGCTAACCGGGAGCGATACGTTATGCTTTGCGGGGCCAGCGAGGGCACGACGTGCAGGAGACGCCGTGACGAACCTTTAGGAGTCGCGGGATGTATCACGGGGAGTGTATGCTCCGTGACCTGCGCTGGGTGTCGGTCGCCGAGATCTTCTCGCGGCTCGCGTCGATCGTCACCGTCCCGCTCCTGACCCGGGCGCTCGTCCCGGCGGAGTACGGGATCTACAGGGCGGTCTTCTTCGCGCTGTCGGTGTTTTTCCTGGTGTACGGGATCGCGAGCTTCGAGACGCTGCTGGCCAAGCGGCTCCCGGAAATCGAGCGACCGGAGCAGGCGGGTCTGATCGCCGCGACGGCGCTCGGACTGGCGGCGCTGCTGGGCGCGGCGTGGCTGCTGCTTGCCGTCGCGGTACGGCTCTCGCTGGTGGCGGTCGTCTCGCCGCCGCTCCAGTCGTTCCTCCGGGCGAACGGCCTGCTCGTCGCCGGTCTGTTCCTCGCGCTCCCGCTCTTTCGGCTGGTCCTGGCGGTCTGTCGCGGGATCGACCGGTTCGGTCGCTACAGCGCCACGAAACTCGTCCGCGAGGGTTCCTTCCTGGCGGCGGTCGTGTGGCTGTTCGCGACCGGCGGGCTGACGGTGCAGACGGCGCTGCTGGCCATGCTCGGGGCGACCGGCGGGGCGCTGCTCGTCGGCGTCGCGTCCGTCCGTACGCACCTGCTCGCGCCGCCGGACGTCGCAGCGCTCGGCGAGCAGTTCCGGGCGGTCTCGCTCCCGCTCGTCCCCAAGACGGTTCTGAAGAAGGTCAGCGGCGTGGTCCCCGACATGGTCGTCCTCGGGGCGTTCGGCCCGCCGGTGTTCGCCGCGTGGTCGGTGCTGTTCGCGTTCAACAGCGCGTTCCAGTTGGTGAGCGGGCCGTTCTCGCAGCTCCTGTTGCCGAAGATCAGCGAGCGCCGGGCGGACGGGCGCGCGCTCGATCCGGTGGTCACGAGGTACTACCGCCTCATGGGCGTCGTCGTCGCGCCAGCCGTCGTCGGTGGGTGGCTGCTCGGCCCTGAGATCGTCCGACAGGTGTTCGGCGCGTCGTACTTCTACGGTCCCGCGGTCACGGGCGTGCTCATCACGAGCATCGGAGTTCAGACCGTCAACGCCCTGTCGGGTGATTTCTTCGTCGGAACGGGGAAAAGCGTCTACGACACCTACAGCAACGGGCTCTACGCCGCCGTGTTGCTCGGCGCCGTCGCGGCGGGCGGGCTGGTCGGGTCGCTGCTGGTCGTCGTCGTCGGCCACCTGCTCGCGAACGCCACCAGTCTGGCGTTCTCGCTGTGGTATCAGCGCAGCGTCGTCGACCTCGCTCCCCCGTCGGCGGTGTCGCTCCTGCAACTCGCCGGGAGTCTACTGGCGATGGCTGGCGTCGTCGTCGCAGCCGAGGGGCTGATCGGCGGTATCCCGACCGTCCTCGGCGTCGTCTGTCTCGGCGCGGTGACGTACTTCGCGACGCTACACCTCCTGGGGTTCGTCTCGGAAGACGACGTCTCGCTGGTCCGTCGGTTCGTCGGCATCTCGTGACGGTCAGTCGACGTAGCCGAGTTCGCGCAGGTTCGCGAGCACCCGGTCGTCGGCCCCCTCTCGCGCGTCGCCAGCGGGGTCGAACTCGACGCCGAGTGTGTCGGTCAGACGCTCCCGGAGTGGCGCCGTCGCGTCGTCGTCAGCCATCGGAGCATCGGCGTCTGCGATCCGGTCGTCGACGTCGGCAATCGGTTCGTCACCCGGGACGCCGAACAGTTCGACCGTTCCGTCCGAGCGAAGCACCAGCTTCCGGTCGCGCGTCCGGACGCACTTCATCCCCAGCGAGAAGCGGGTGCGCTGCTCGTCGTCGAACTGCGCCGCGAACTTCGACGCCGTCGCGTCCCGGGTGCCGTACTCTGCGAAGACCGCCTCGCGCCCGGCGCCGCCCAGCAGGGACTCGCCGCGCAGGTCCGGCGGCGTCTCGACGCCAGCACGCTCACAGAGCGTCGGAAAGACGTCCACCAGCGAAACGAAGGCCTCGCGACGGTCCGCAGGAACGTCGGGCCCCGACACGAACAGCGGAACGTGGAGCGTCTCGTCGTAGAGGAAGTTCCCGTGGTAGAGCAGGTCGTGCTCGCCGAGGTGTTCGCCGTGGTCGGCGGTGCAGACGAGCACCGTCTCCGAGGCGAGACCGGTCTCGTCGAGCCAGTCGAGGAAAGCGTCGACCCGGGCGTCCAGATACCGGACCGTCGCGGCGTAGAGATCACGGAGCGCGACGAGTTCGCGGTCGGTCAGCCACGACGGGTCCCCGAAGTAGGGACCGCCGTGGCCGCCCGCCGCACGCAGCACCCGTTCGGAGCGGACGGCCGGGTCGTCGAGCGTCTCTGGCCGGAAACCGAACTGTTCGAGCGCGTATTCGAGTGTGAACCACCGCGGCCGGGAGAGCGACTCGACCGCGCGCTCCTTGTACGGACGGGGCGGGTCATAGGGGGTGTGGCAGGTCAGGACGTTCACGAACGCGAACAGGGGGCGGTCGTCGACCCGGGAGAAGCGGCGTTTCAGCAGGTCGAACTTGTACGCTGTCAGCGAGTCGGGACCGCGTGTGAGCGTCCGGCAGAAGTCACGGCCGACGAGTCGGTCGGTCGCCGCACGCCGGAGATACGCCGCCGACGGGCGCGGGTCGAGATTGTCGTAGTAGGGTTCGACGTACGTCTCGAAGCCGCGGTCGTAGCCGAGGTCCGAACGGATCTTCGACGGGCCGCTGACGCCGAACGTCGCGTACCCGTGGTCGCGAAAGTGCTCGGCCAGCAGCGTCTCCCCGTCCGGGATCTCGACCGGACCGCCGACGAGGCCGGTGTCGGAGGGGTAGCGACCGGTGAAGAGGGCACCGTGTGACACTTCCGTGTTCGGCCCGGCGCTGAACGCCCGGTCGAAGACGGTCCCCCGGTCGGTGAGACGCTCGAACCCCGGCGTCGGGATGTCCGGCCCCCCGTCGTAACAGGAAAGGTAGTCCGGCCGGAGCGTGTCGAACACGAGGACGACGACGTTGGGGCGATCCATCGAACAGTCGCGTGAACGACGTGGAGCGAGCGGCTTAGCTCTTGTCCCGGCGTCGGTCCGACCGCAACCCGTTTAGGGTCGCCCCGCCGAACGTGCCGACAGTGGACATCCTCTCGATCAGCCTCGACGCGGCCATCGCCACCGAGGAGGGCGACGCCCGGCGCCGCCAGCGGCGCTACGCCGAGCGGTGTGACTCCTACACGGTCGTCGTCAAGACCGACGGCGACGCGGGCGAGGCGGTGAGCGAGGGTGCGTTGCGGGTGGTCCCGACCCGCTCGCGGACCCGCTACCAGTTCCCGGTCGACGCCTATCGCGCGGCCGCCCGTCGCTGTCGCGAGGGGACGGTCGACGTGGTCACGACGCAGGACCCGTTCGCGACGGGCGTCGTCGGCTGGGCGCTCGCGCGCCGGTTCGGCCTCCCCCTACACGTGCAGGTCCACGCCGACGTGTTCGACAACCCCGCGTGGCGCGGGGCGTCGCTCGGGCGGCGCGCTGCCGAGCGCGTCGGTCGGTTCGTCCTCGCGCGGGCCGACGCCGTCCGCGTCGGGACCGAGCACGAACGCGGGAAGGTCCGCGACATCGTCCCGGCGGACGCGCGCGTCCACGTCGCACCGGTCGCTATCGACGCCGAGCGGCGCTGTCGAGAGACGACCCGGGCCGAGCGCGAGCGCCTGCGGGAGCGACTCGATCTCGACGACGCACCGGTCGTCGCGTTCGCGGGTCGGTTCGTCCCGCAGAAGAACCTCGACCGATGGGTCGACGTGGCCGAGCGGGTCGCCAAGCGCGCGTCGGACCCGCCGCAGTTCGTGCTTGTCGGCGACGGGCCCGAGCGCGAGCGGATCCGGCGACGGTTCGACGAGGCGGGCGTCGGCGACCGTGCGCGGTTCCCGGGGTGGGTCGCGGAGGACGAACTCGCCGTCTACTACGACCTCGCGGACGTGTTCCTCCTGACCTCCGACTACGAGGGGACCGCCCGGGTGATCGTCGAGGCGGGTCTGAAGGGGTTGCCCGTCGTCGCGACGCCCTTCGCCGGCGCGCTGGACAACGTCGAGGACGGCGCGACAGGATTCGTCGCCGAGGACGTGGAAACGCTCGCCGACCGAATTTGCTGGCTCCTGGATCGACCCGAGGAGCGCGCCGCCTTCGGTGAGCAGGCGCGAGCGCGGTTCGAGGACTCGTTCGATCCCGAACGGCTCGTCGAGGCGTACGTCGAGTTCCTGCGACCGGACGGGTACTGACGGCTACACGAGGCGGCGACCTCAATCGTCCCCGAGTGCGGTGTACCGGGTGAGCGCGAAGACGGCGGCGGCGGCAGCCCCAGACGCGACGGACGGCCAGTAGTCACTGGAGAGGTACAGATCGAGATCGAGGAACGGCACCGGCCAGTCGGTCAGCGGATACAGCATGTCGTAGGTGTACGGTCCCGGCCGAGCCAGCAGGGCGTCCAGTGCGAGATGCGAGAGGAGACCGAACACGAGGAGGCCGAACACGACCCGCCGCTGGTCGCGTTCGACGAGGAGACTCGCGATCGCGGCGGTCACGACCGCCCCGCCCAGACGGTGTAGCGGCGACCACGAGAACGGCCGCCCGAGAGCGGCGGCGACCTCGTAAGACGGGACGAGCAGTCCGATCTTCACCGCGTCGGGGACGAGCGCGCCAGCCAGCCCGACGACGATCAGGGGCGTGTCGAGCCATCGGACCCGCCAGGCGGTGATCTGGAGGACGACGTACGCGACCGCGACGTGACTGAAGAAGTCGGGCATCAGCGATCCCTCCGGACGAAGGTCGCGCGCCGGGCGTCGAACCGCCAGTAGCGCAGGCCGAGCGCGGCGACCAACAGCATCGTCAGCGCACTGATCCCGTACATGTACCGCTGATTCGTCGGCGGGTGGACGACGGAGTCCTCGACGCGAAACGTGCGGTTCGGTGCCAGCGTCCCGTAGACCCCCAACTGTGTTCCCTCGGTCACGGAGCGGTCGAATCCGACCAGTTCGAGTTCAAGCGCCTCACCGGGCGCGTAGTCGAGCGCGATGGTCACCGGCGACGTGTCGATCACGGGGCCGCCGACCCGGTCGGTCTGACCGACGTAGGCGTCGTAGTCCGCGGCGTAGCACTCGTAGTTCGGGCACTGTTCGGCCTGTCCGCCGTAGTGGAGCGCCATCCCGGCCTGGAGAGCGATCAAGACGGCGAGCAGCAGAGCGCGTCGACCGCCGTCTGGGAGACTGAGTGTCACGCGCGGTTCCTGTCCACGCTACCGGGGAACGCGGACAAAAAGATGTCTATCCGCGACACCGACCGCGTCCGGACGTGACGACGACAACGACAGCCGGTAACGGACAGCGACAGTCCGCCGCGATCAGTCCGTGTAACCGAGTTTCGAGAGGCGATCCGTCACCGTCTCGTCGGCGGTGCGGTCGCGGGCAACGGGTGTATCGACCCGAACGTCGCGGCGGCGGTCGTCGGGGACAACCTGCCACGGGACATCGACCAGCGACGGGGCCCGGACGCCAGCGGGGTGCCCGTACCCGCGCACGGGGATCGGCCACAGGCGTTCGCCCACGAGGTTGCCGTGGTCGCTCGTCACGACTGTCTTGCCGGGAACTCGCGCCAGGAGGTCGCGGACATAGGGTACCACGACGTCGAGGTTCTCGCAGTAGGCGTCCCACACCGCCGCCCTGCCGAGATCGGTGAACCCGTACCGGAGGTTCCCCCACACTGGGTAGCGCGTCTCGCCGTCCCCGTCGGTGACGTCCAGGTCCTGGTGTGCGAGGCCGGTGTGCTGTAGTGCCCGCCCGCGTTCGCCGATAAAGGGGATGTGGGGCTGCATGAAGTGAACGAGCAGGCGCTTGTCCGGGAATCGCTCGTCGGCCGCGAGGGTGGCTTCGACGACCGTCTCCGGCATGACGGTCTCGTGGGTCTCGTCCCACCCCTCGTCGAACAGTTCGACGACGGCGTGGAAGACGTCGTCGTCGAGCCTGCTGGTGTAGGGGTTCGCGGAGACGTAGACGGTGTCGTGGAGCGTGCGGCCGACGAAGTGTTCGGTCATGAACTCCCAGCTCTGGCTTGCCGCCGAGGTCCGCCGTTCGAGACGCCCTGGGAGGTCGACGCGCTCGGCGAACATGTCGTACCGACAGCCGTCGAGGAGCAGGAGGACGTCCCAGTCCTCGTCCATCACTTGGACTCCGGTCTTGTCGTAGAACCGCCGGTGGATCGCGGCGTCGATGTCGGTCCCGAGTTCGTTCGCGGCGCCGCGGAGGTACGCCGGGTTGTCGACGACGCGACGGAAGTTCCGGAGCGAGAGCTTGTCGATCACGACGATACCTCCGCGAACACGTCGACGAGGCGGTCCATCAGCCGGCCGAGGTCGTGGCGCTCGCGCGCGACCGCCCGACTCCGTGAACAGAGGTCACGGTACGTCTCTTCGTCGTAATCGAGAAGCGTCTCGACCCGGTCGGCGAGTGCGTCGGCGTCGTCCGCTGGCCACGTGAGCGCCGCCGGATCGAGGCCCGCGTCCTCGACCATCTCGACGAAGGAGTCGTTACAGGAGAGCACGGGCGTCCCACAGGCCATCGCCTCGACCTCGGTCTTGTCGAGACTCCCCGTCCGACTCGCGTTCAGGAACACCCCCGCCTGCCGGTACTCCGAGACGATCCGCTCGTGGGGGACCGGGCCGACGAACTCGATCCGGTCGTCGAGGTCCGCGGCTTCGACCTGCTCGCGGAGGCGCTGGCCGTAGTCACCCTTCCGCGCGGGTTCGCCGACGAGGCGGAGCGTCACCTCCCGGCCGCGGTCCGCGAGGGTGCCGACGGCGTCGATCAGCACGTCGACGTCCTTGACGGGGTCGAGACGGCCGACACTCAGGAGGCGGTGCCGATCAGGGGCTGGAGTGGAGGCGACACCGGTATCGGCGTCGACGTCGTCAGGAGCGAACCGGTCGGTGTCGATCCCGTGGCCGACGACCGACAGTTTCGACGAGGGGAGCCTGAAACTCGCGTCGGTGGCCGTCACGACGCGGTCGACGAGCGCGTGTGCGACCCGGAGGCGGGCGTTCACGCTGCGGTGAGCGTACCAGAGGACGTACGGGACGCCCGCGACTCGCAGCCACGGCCACGAGGCGATCACGAACTCCGGGATCATGTGGGAGAAGGCCACGTCGACGTCGCCACGGCGAGCGTACCACAGACAGTGCCGCTGGAAGGTCGCGACCCGCCGTGGTTTCGCGTAGCCGCGCTCTTTCCCGTAACTCCGGACAGTGACGTTGTCCGGCAGATCGTGACTGCCCTCGTAGCCCGTGAGTACGTCGAGGCGGTCGACGCGGTCGGCCAGTGCCCGGATCCAGTCGACAGTGAACCCCAGGACGTCGTGGCCCGCGTCGACCCGCTGGGTGAACATCAGGACGTGCATCGCTCGGGCCCCTCCGTCGCATCCGGGTCGGCGCCGTCGCCGTCGAAGAACGTCTCGCCGATCCGCTCGGCGCGGCGCTCCCAGGTGTACCGCTCGACCCGTTCGCGAGCCCATGCCGCGACCGCGGCCGCTCGGTCGGGGTCGTCGGTCACCCGCACGATCGCGTCGGCCATGGAGTCAGGGTCGCCGGGCGCGAAGAAGTAGGCCGTCTCGTCGTCGAGAACTTCGCGGAGCGAGGGTAGATCCGATGCGACGATCGGCCGCTCGGCGGCCATGTACTCGAAGACTTTCAGCGGCGAGGTGTACCGCCGCGATATCTCCCGGTCCGCGGTGTTCGGGACCACGAGGACGTCGCTCGCCCGGAGGTACGCCGGCACGCGGTCCGGCGGGACGCGCCCGACGAGCGTCACCGAGTCCGGGACCGCTCCCACGGCATCGCGAAGCCACGCGATCTGTTCGTCGGTCCCGCCGACGATACAGACCTCGTGGTCGGCCGGGAGGCGATCCGCGGCGCGGACGAGCGTCTGAACGCCCTTCCAGGGCTGGATGCTCCCCGCGTAGGTGACGAGTGTCGCGTCCGAGTCGAACCCGACTTCGGCGCGCGCGTCGGCCCGCGAGCGCTCGGGGAACCGGGCGAGGTCCACCGCGTCGGGTTCCACGACGATGGGCGTGGCCGTCCGCTCGCGCCATACCTCGCGGAGGCCCTCGGAGATGGCGACGACCCCGCGCAAGCGGTCGAAACCCGCGCCAGCGAGGCGGTCGAACGGCCACCGCGGCGGCCCGCGATGGGCCTCGTAGACCGTCCTGCGACCGAACGGAAGCGCCCCGAGGAGCGCGTACAGCGCCGCCCGCGAGTAGACGGCGTCGGGGTCCCGGCGGGCGGTGAGCCAGAGCGCGCTCGCGGTGAACGTCAGCGCCTGCAAGTAGAAGACAAGCCGGGCGAGCGCCGCCGGGAGGCGCGGCGCGTACGACAGGAGATCCAAACAGGGGGCGCGCGTCACAGTGAACGTCGCCGGTACGTCGTAATACTCACCGATCGACTCGTCGGGAGCCTCTGGTGGCTTGCGTCTGTCGGGGACGAGGAGTTCGACCTCGAACCCCGTCTCGGCGAACGCGTCGCACATCTGAACGATCTGATAGCTGTGGGCTTTCCTGCTGGGAATCCGCGCGTTGGCGACGTAGAGGAGTCTCACGCCTCTCCTGCGACCTCCTGAAGCAGCGACTCGTACTCGTCGATCATCCGCTCGTGGGAGAACCGCTCGGCGAGTAACTCGTCGGCACCGGCCCGGAGTGACGCCCGGAGGTCCGCGTCGTCGAGTACACGCCCGAAGGCCCTGGCCAGCGCGTCGGTGTCCCCGGGATCGACGAGCAGTCCCGTCTCGCCGTCGTGGACGACCTCGGGCGTCCCGCCTGCGGCCGACGCGACGACCGGTGTCCCGCAGGCCATCGCCTCGAGGACGACGTGTGGAAGCCCCTCGTAGGTGGAGTTGAGCGTGAACACGCGGCTCCGCGCGACGAGTTCGAGGACGCGCTCGTGGTCGACGCGCCCGTGGAAGACGATTCGGTCGGCGGCGTCTGTGGCCGCTGCGCGGGCTTCGAGTGCGTCGCGCTCGGGGCCGTCGCCGACGACGTGGAGTTCCGTCTTGGGACTGTCGGCGGTGATGTCGGCGAACGCGTCGATCACGCCGTCGATCCCCTTCCAGTTGACGAGGCGGCCGACCGTGACGATCCGGTCCGCGCGGTCGCCGTCGGGGACTGACGGCACTTCGATGTCGATAGCGTTGTATATCACGCTCGTCCGTGGTTCGGAAACGCCCCACCCAGTGACCATCGTCCGGAGGTACTCGCTGGGGACGACGACGCGATCCATCTGTCTGGTCTGGAACGACCGCAGGCGCTTGTAGAACTCCACCCGCGGACCGTAGGTTGTCGTCTGGAAGGCGTCGATGTGGTCGGTCAACCCTACCTTCCGGCGGGCGCGCTCCCAGGCGTAGTCGCCGACGATTTTCGTGATAGTGGGAACGCCTGTGCTGATCGTCGCGAGCGCCGTCTGGAGGTCGAACGCGTTCGCGAGAACGACGTCTGGGTCGAATCTTCGGATTTCACGTCGGATCGTGCGGATCTGTCGGGCGTACAGCCTCGGCGTCGATCCGCCGCGCTCTATCCGAGTGACCTCGAACGGGGACTCGTCGTCGAATTCCTCGGGTGCGGTCCCGTTCGTGACGATGCGGACACCGTGTCCGCGGGTAGTAAGGGCTTCGCCGAGGTCCGGGGCAAACGTCGCGGGGCCACCGGAGTCGGGCGGGAAGATGCCAGGCGCGAGTAGGATGTCCATCTGGATCGGATATTTGTTCGGTATCCGGTCGCGCTCATAAAACGTTGATCCCCACAGTCTCCGAATCGAGAACGGGAACGCGAGCGTCGACGACTCGACTGGACGATTTAAGAAGAGCGGGGAGAAACAGCGTGACGTGTCGTCTCCCAGGCGAGTGTTACTCGGTGTCGGCTGTCTGGTCGGCGTTCTGGGTACCGTCGTTTCCGTCGGTACCGATCTCCAGCAGACGGCGCTGGGCGCTCTCGTGACGCTCACGGCGCTGGCCGCAGTCGCGGTGGGCACCACCAGACTCGCTCGCTCGCGTCCTAGCTGGCTCGCCGTGCTAGTCGTTGCGGTTCTGACGCGACTCCCGTACGTGACGCTATCACCGATTCACGACGACTCGCAGTTCTACTACCGGAACGCGGTGACACTGATCGATGGCTTGGCCGCCGGGTCGGTACCGCTCGACGCGTTGAGTGTGCGGTATCTGGGCGTCCACGCCGTGATGGGGGGGTTCGTCCCGCTGTTCGATGGAGCGGGGGCGAACGTCGCATCGTTCGTCGCGGCCCTGTGTACAGTTCCGATCCTGGGTGCGACCGCGGCCTCGCTCTTCGGGTCGCGGCGGGTAGGGGTCGCGACCGGATTCGTCGTCGCCGTATTCCCGATACACGTCTACTACTCCTGGTGGGCGTACTCCGAGCCGGTCACGCTCTGTTTCTTTTCGCTCGCGCTGTACGGGTTCATCACACGGAGGTACGGCGTGGCGACCGTCGCGACCGTTCCAGTGTTGTTCATGCGCATCGAGTATGTGTTGTTCGTTCTCCTTCCGCTGTTCGCGTTCACTACGGTGCGGGAGACACGACTATACGGTGCAATGTTCGTCAGTCCGTTGCTACCACTGGGAGTCGGACTCTTCGCCCCGACACGGGTGGAGCGATTCATCGAGTCGTTCACTGGAGTCTCTCCGTCCTTCCTGAAAATCCAGGTCCTCCGTTCAACATTACTCTCGTCGGAGCCGATAGGCCATGTCCTGACAAACGCCTCCTTTTACGCACCGCACTTTCTACACTGGGGCGTTCCGTACTGGGATATCGGTGTGGTAAACCCGCTTCTGACGGTCGCGTTCACCCTGGGTATCATCAGGGTGTCCGCTCGGAACCGTGCGACGGGCGTTATCCTTGCTCTCGTGTTAGGTATCGTCATCGGAGGGGTTCTCGTTAGAGAGCTATTCGGTGTCGAAAAAATGTACGGGGCACTCGTGTTAGTAGGCGTCCTCTGTGCGCTCGCGCTGGTGTTAGCGACGGAATCGTGGCGGGATCCGCTCATGATTCCGCTTCTATCGACGGGACCGTACTTGGTGCTGATAACTATCCTGTATTCTGGTCCTAGGTATGTCCTTCCGGTCGCATGCGTGTTCCTTCTGTACGCGGGATACGGTCTTTGCTGGTCAACCGATTGGCTCCGAGACAAGGGGACTGTCACCGCTTCTTACCCGATTTGGGCGATGTGGACCAGAAGACAGGTCAACGACGAAACTCAAGGACACGAGTAGGGCAAGTGTCGCGGTTTCGACAGAATAGGGCTTTGTTTAGACGCGTGATTTCACGGTTGTGAGTGGCTGATGGATAGCTCAATGTTTTTGACATCGCATTTCAGGACGAGTTCGCGGAACTGACCAAACCAAGTTCGAGCGCGAACGATCTCACCGTATTTGCGGCGCAGCGCGAAAAATATGGATTCGGCGTTCGAGCGTTGATGGTAGATCGTATCATCTTGCAAGAAATTGTTGGCGATGCCATGCCAGCCGGATTCGCGGTGCTTGACCACCGGTTTCACGCCTTCAGCTCGTAATCTCTGGCGAAGCAGCCACCAATCGTAGCCTTTATTGGCGGTAAGAATGTTCAGTTTGTCGAGATTCCGCTTGACCATTTACCAGCCGATCTTGGAATCGTGCGGTTGTTTCATCGAGCAATGTATGTCGAGTATCGCACCATTTTTGCAGTCGCTGAGAAGCGTCGTTTTCACCGCCTCGAACGTGTAGTTCGTCCGTTTTGCGTAGTGTTGGCTGGCAGCTATCCGATCCATGCCGGTTGCGTCGATGGCCTGAGCATCGCCGAGATCGTGCAACTCCGCCGACAACCGCAACAAGACGTGCCAGATCCGCATTTCGAGATCCTGCTTTCGCGTACACACGGTAGTAAAATCAGACAGCTCAGCCACCGCTGGGTCGAGTTGAGCGACAATTCCATGCATCTCGTGAAGCACGTCCAGCAGCCGCCGATACGTGTGATCTAAATACTCGCAGAGACCGTGAATTGTCACGATCACCCAATCTGCGTAGCCATTTTCACCTTCTTCGTACGCTGGATCTGGCTCGACGGCGACGGCTTTTTGAGCAAGCGAGACAACTCAATCAGTGAAGCGGGCGAGTTTGCTGGACACAAACTCCTTTTTCCGCTTCACTTCCTAGTAAGTTAGACATTTAGCCGCTCTTACTAGCGTCTAAACACGGCCCGTTGAAGAAATTTCTCAAGAGCAGTCAAACATCCCCCATTCTCTGCCTGTTTCACTCACGTCGAACCAGAAACGAGCGGATCATGATCTCATACCGTTATTCTCCGCTACACTGCTACTAACTAAACACTATTTTGCAACTCCAAATAGGAATCTAACAGTGATCACGACGCTACCTGTGGATTCACCGAGGTAGATATCCTCTTACCGCTATCCTGCTACAGGTTACGTAAAAACCGACAGTGATTTTGGCTGTAGAGTAAAGGTATCGACTGTGTACAATCTGAACCAGATTTTGAAAGGAGTGGCTAATCCTAAACGCGGTTTTATAGAATTATATAGTCGGTACAAGATGAGACAAATACATCAGTTAGGTGATGGAATACTGTCGAAAGATTGGGATAATTTGATAATCCTTGACGCATGTAGATACGATATTTTTGAAGATCTAAACACTTTGACCGGTGAGTTAGAATCATTCACTTCACTCGGTTCGCATACTGGCGAATTTCTTGATAGGAACTTCTCAGGTAGGTCTGTTGCGGATACAGTATATATATTCGCGAAACCGAACCCTGCCGCCATAGATGCTGAATTTCATGATGTGTTTAATATATGGCGTGAGAAAGAGGGGACAGCCGCCGAAGACTGGGGAAGAGAGAGGTTTGTTTCGAATGAGCTGATGACTAAAAGAGTCTTTGAAATTGCCGAGGAATATCCGCACAAGAGAATAATTGCTCATTATACACCACCTCATCTTCCTTTTATCGGTCCGAAGGGGAAAGAACTGCACGAACAATACACCTGGAACATATCTGAATTTTACGATGTAGCCACCGAAGGAGATATTCCGTTGGAACGAATTTGGGAAGCATACCGTGAGAACTTGAAAGTGACACTACCTCACGTTAAAAGATTAGATGAACAATTGACTGGGAAGACTGTCGTGACATCTGATCATGGCCAAGCTTTCGGCGAATGGGGTGTGTACTGGCATCCACCCGGTGTCTACATAGATGTTTTACGAAAAGTCCCTTGGCTTGAGATGCCCTATGATAGACGGAAAAAAATCGCCGATGGAAATGCCAATAAAGATATTACTGATTATCACATAAAAGATATATCTAAACAACTCGAATACCTGGGATACAAAGATTGAAAAAGTCATAACAGAATTCGCTCTTTCAAATATTCACTTTGGCTAATTTCTACATATACACATGTGTAACGCCATTGTCGTAGATTCTGTGTCTTGTCCGCCCAAACTTCGTGAGGGCGATCCGATCAGGTTTGTCAAGGATGAAACTGGAGATACTGATTCCGAACTCGCTGGACCGCATTGAGATAAGCAGGTATGCGGGCCGGTTCCGACTATCGTACACTTTACGTCCCGCATCCGTACGTTTGACAAGCGAGCGTTGAATGGTCCGATTGATCGCCTCGTCGGCGGCCGTAACATTGTCTCCGTAGAAAATTGTCTCCAGTTCCGTTTGCCAGTTCGGATGACTCAGTTCAACCATCACGAGTCCCCGATGACCGTAGTACACCAGCGGCGTATTGACGCGCTGATCGGAGAACACGAGGCGGTCCTCCGGGACCTGTTTACCGACGAATTCGATTCCATCCGCCTCACCGTCTGTGAGTCCGGTTGTGGAGTACTGAAAAGATGTCACAGCACCCGTCATCGAGGCTAGGACAATCAGTGCGACTAGCGCGACTGTCCGCCGGGGCCATCGGTTCCGGACCACTATGACAGCCAGAATGGGGATAGAAAATATCACCCCAGAATTTTGCGTGCGGATGATACCACCTGCAATCCCCTGATAAGAAAAGAAGACGGCAAAAATGAGGACGAACAGCGGTAGTATGGTGGCCAGAACGCGCTCCGTCGGAGTCAGCGAGAGGCGAAGTTGCTGCCTCGATCGTTTCCACTGCTTGTACGTGCCGAAAATGAACGCACCAATGAGAAGGGCGTGTCCACCTCGGAAGACGATCTTCGAGAGAATGCGTGCGATCCGTTTTAAATTGCCGAGATCGACGGCGAGGCTCTCACGGAACGTCTCGACGCTCATCTCGCGGAACGATGTCGTCGATCCGCCACCTCCCGTGCCATTCGTTGCGCTAGCCTCACTCCCACCCGATAGATCTATCAATTGGACTGGATACCCGATGAGTTCAGAGAAACGGCCGTTGAGCGTCGTACCGACGAGAAAGAAGAGGATTCCTGTCGTTAACCCTAGAGACAGGTACAGCCGAGCGGTTTTCGGATCGTGTCTGGCCGTCAACGCTGTTTCGATAACAAAGTACCCCCCGACGAGAGCCATCGTAACCATCGCAGTGGTGTGATGGAGATTGAACGACACGAACAAGAGCAGCAACAGCAGTGCTACCCCCCGACGGGAGTACCGTCCGATCGCCAGGAGTAAGACGAGACCCAACGTTATGACGACCAGATGCTGACCGAAGATCGAAGCCGTGCGGGAAATGAATGCGCCCGTCGGAAAGAGAGAAAACACGCAGACAGTTACGTATCCGGACAAAGTCGTGAGTCGTCCGAGTTGGTGAGACGCCCGCTGGTAGAACGCACAGGCGAAGGCAGGGACGGTCAGCCCGATTGGGATCAGCCTGAGATACTGGATTCCGGGCTGGACGCCGGTCGTTCCGGAGACGATATTCAGTATTGCCGTCGTGTAGTTGTTGAACTTGTAGTTTCCACCGCCCGCCCACTGCGTCCGAGCAGTCAGTCCGTCCGGTTTACCGAGGTGTCCCGTCTGAATCAAATTGACACGAGTCCAATCCTGAAAGGCGGTGTAATTCCGCTGGAGCGGCGCCTCAAGAAGACCCGGGATGACGCGTAGCCACCACGCAAGGAGGAACGTGAAAATAAGGATTGTGGCCGAAAGCTTCAGACGCTGCCGACTGTTCAATACACCCATCGAAAAGAGAATCGGAGAACGAACGACTTGAAACTTGTTCTCGGTGGTCGGCGGAGGCCCGACTGTCGCGCCCCTCAGCCCGACGGGTATCAGTACCCTTTTTTGGGCAGCAAATTTCTGTAGGAACAACTGTATCGAAATGAACCTCCGATCCCGCGCACTCGACAACAGGTGGGTCCCGGACCGGGTCGCACAATCCCCGGAACGATCGCTTTTCGGGATTTCGCTCCTGTTGAATCTATTGGTGATCGTCTACCGACGCAACTTCGTCGGTGTGAGAACCTGGGAGAACGGCGAAATCGCCCGTAATCTCGTTGATGGTCTCGGGTTCAGCATGGCATACCTTACTGGACAGCCAGCCAGTCCGACGTCTGTGATGGCGCCGTTCTATCCATACTTTCTGGCTGGCGTGTACGCCGTCTTCGGCGAGGGTCAAGCCGCATATCTCTTCGTACAACTGTTACAGGCCCTCACCCAGGCAGCAGCCGTCGTCGTCCTCTTCCGCATCGCCGAGCGGCTCTTCAACCGTGACGTCGCTATCGTCGCTGGACTGCTCTTCGCCGTCTTCCCGGACCACGTCTACGCCGTGACGATCGTCCACCAGCTGACCTTCTCGACGCTCGGGATTCTACTTCTGGTTTACAGTGTCCTCAACCTGCGGAAAGCGCTCACGTACAAGCACGCGGCCATCACTGGCGTCGTGTTGGGGCTCTCGACGCTAATCCTGCCAGCAACACTGTACTTCGCACCGTTCATTCCTCTGGTGTTGCTGCTTGAGTGGCGGTGGAACGGTGACGAGATCGGGCGCACTCTTGGACTCATCGCAACCGTGACGCTAGTCTCTATCGCTACGATACTCCCTTGGACGGTCCGCAACTACTTCATCCACGATCAGTTCGTCCTGATGAAGCTCGTCGGCTGGAACTTCTGGCGCGGAAACGTTCCGCCAGCGATCGAGACCGGAGTTCCGAACAATCTCGACGATGCCGCGCCGGCGGTACAGGATCGTGTCAGACAGATGTCTGAAGCAGATGCGGACTCGTATCTGCTCGGATTAGCCACCGAGTACGTGATAGCACACCCGCTGGCGTTCGTCGAGAAGTTCATCCGGAGCGCCGCGTACTTCTGGTGGTTCCCACCCGTTCAGGACGTGCAAGAGACACAGGTCAACGTGCTCAGGAAGGCCGCCTACTTCCCGGTACTGCTGTCGACGGTCGCCGGAGTCGTCCTGTCGTGGCAGAACTGGCGCGAGTACGTCCCTATCTACTCGGCTTTCTTTGGATTCACTATCGGTTACAGCGTGTTTTTCATTCTCCCCCGCTACAGGGTACCGACCATCCAGCCGTTCATGTTCGTGTTCGCCGGGTACGCCGTCTACCGCGTCTTGGTCGCGCTGGACGACAGGCGACGAGTGACGAACTCATGATCGGGGTGGGTGCTGAGGCGCTCCCCGTCGGGGAGGTGTGGAGGTGATGGATGTCGTCCGGACGATAGCGTCGTTTTACCCGAAAATCACCGGTCCCGCGTACCAGGCCAGAGAAATATCGCGCGGACTCATCAACCGCGGACACCGTTCTCCGATTCTGACGACGAACGAGGGGGTCAGCGAGGAACCACAGCGGGACGAGATAGCTGGCGTCCCGGTCTACCGCTTCCGGCAGTTCCCCGACGGAACCCCGTACGTCCTCGTTCCGGGCCTGCTGAAGCGACTCGCCGAGACAGAGGCGGATCTATTTCACGCACACGGGTATCGAAACTTCTGTTCGGACGCCGCCGCGCTCGTGGGGCGGCGCCGCGGCATCCCGCTCGTCGTACAGACACACGGGACGCTGCTGGGCTACGATCGGATCGTACACGACGGGCGGACGTGGCCCTACGAACTGTACGACACAGTCACCCGGCGTCACACCATCCGTCGTGCCGACCGGATCGTCGTCTCCACCTGTCAGGAACGGCAGGAGGCCCGGGAGTTCGGCGTGCCCGACGACCGAATCGAGGTCGTTCCGGTCGGGAAAGACGTCAAGCGGTATCAGTCTGTCCCGCACGATCCACCCGACGAGAAGTTCAGACTGCTCTTCGTGGGACGGCTGGACCCGAGCCGGAACGTCGAAGTTGCGATCCGCGCGATGGAGGCGCTCCCGGAGGCAGTCGAACTGCAGGTCGTGGGCGGCGACGCGACGCGGAGTAACGCCACGGAGGAAAGCTACGTCGAGAGGCTCCGGACGCTCGCCCGCGAGTTGTCAGTGTCGGACCGCGTCAGGTTCACCGGGCCGAAGTACGACGAAGAACTCGTCGCAGCGTACCGGTCAGCGCACGCGTTCGTCTACACGTCGCGATACGAGAACTTCGGCCAGACGGTGCTCGAAGCGGCCGCCGCGGGACTACCGGTAATCGCGACGCCAGAGGGCGTGGCCCCGGATCTCGTCGAGCACGGCGAGACCGGGTACCTGGTCTCGTACGACGATCCGTCCGAGGTCGTCGATGCGGTGACCGAACTGCGGGACAGTCCACACAGACGAATGGGAAGGGAACTCCAGGAGAAGGTCCGGGCCGAGTACGACTGGGGGGCGATCGTCGACGACTACCAGCGCATCTATCGGGACGTTCTCAACGAGCAGCCCGGGTAGTGAACCGACGAGACGGGGATACGGACCCTTGGCTGGTCCGTAACCCTCATTTACTGGGTCGGACACGTTCCACACGTCTGAATGAAGGATCTACAGCAACTCTTCCGGAACCTCTCGGCGCAGTACGCCGGGCAGATCCTCGCCCGGGTGCTGTCGCTCGGTCTCGTTCTCCTGTTGACGCGCGAACTCGGTCCCGACGGGTACGGCGTCTATTCGGCCGGATACGCCTTCGTCATGCTGTTCATGTCCTGGTCGGACCTCGGGACGCGACAGCTGATCATCCGTGAAGTGGCAAAGGACCACTCCAGGGCGCCGTCGTATCTCCGCAAACTGTTCGTCCTCAGGGTTGGCGCGACGCTCGGGATCGTCGCCCTGATCCTCGTGACTGCACCGTTACTCGGCTACGAGCACGAAACGATCGTGTTCATCGGGCTGATGGCTACTGCCAAGCTCATCGACAACGTCGCAAAGCTCTACTCGGGCGTTCTGGAGGGGCTCGAACGAATGGCGTTCAGCGAGGGCGTAGAGGTAATCAATCAACTGATCGTCCTCGGGATCTCGATCCCCCTCGTGTTTGCCGGATACAGCGTCGTTTACATCGGCGTCGCGTTCCTCGTGGCCGCTGCGTTCAAATGTGCGTTCACCGTGGGACTGTACAGCCGCGTCCGTCGGAAACTGGAACTCCGGGTATCGAGCGGCGACTGGATCGACGTCGCGTTCTGGACCGACATCCTCAGGGAATCCTGGCCGTTTCTCGTCGGGTCTGCACTGGCTGTCATCATATTCGACATCGACAAGGTGATGATCTCCGTGATGCTCGGTAACGCGGAGACGGGATGGTACAACTCGGCCTACCGGATCATGACGACGGTCGGGATCGTCTCCGGCGGGTTCGTCTCTGCCATCTATCCGCAACTCTCCCGGTTTCACGCAGGCAGTGACGAGGCGCGGTTCAATACCATGCTCGACACCGCGACGAAATACATGGCTGCTCTCGGGGTCCCGATGGCGGTCGGGACGGTCATCACCGCCGACGAGATCATACTCCTGTTTTTCGGCTCCGAGTTCCAGAATTCGATCGTCGTCCTCCAAGCGCTCATCTGGGCTCAAGTCGGGATGTTCGTCGGGCAGGTGGGGACGACCACTATAAAGGCGATCGACAAACAGCACGTCAACCCGATCAACGCGGCTATCGCGGCCACGACGAACATTGCACTCAACTTCGTATTGATCCCCCTCTGGGGGATTCTGGGTGCGGCGATCGCAACTGTCCTCACGGAGATCGTCGCGATACTGCTGCTGTCGTACTGGTTACACAAGTTCCACCGCGTGCCACGTATTGGGAAACTCCCGCACATTTTCGCTGCCTCAGCGGCGATGGGTATTCTGGTCCACACGATCGACACGATGGGTGCCCCTCTCCCGCTCCTAATTGTAACCGGAGCCTGTAGCTACGGGCTGTTCGCGTACACACTAGACATCATAGACGATAGTGACATCACCCTGTTCCGTAACAGCGTCGGCGTGTGACCGTGTCACTTGGCCTCCGCGACGAGGCGTTCGAGTCGTTCCTCAACGAACTGACGGTGCTTGTCGGCGTCGAACTGCTCCCGGGCCAGTTCCAGACCGGCTTTGCCAAGCGACTCGCGCAAATTCTCGTCCTCGTGGAGGCGCACGAAGGCATCAGCCAGTTCGTCCGGCGACCGCGGCGACGCGAACAGAACGTTCTCCTCGTGATCGAGAACGTACTCCAGATCCCCGATCGGCGTCGTGACTACCGGCTTCCCCGAGGCGAGGTACTCCACCACCTTCGTCGAGAAGCACAGCTGATGTCGATGCGTGTCCAGTTGTGGCGCACAGAGCACGTCACACGACGCCATGAAGTCCGGCACGTCGTCGTGATCGATGACGCCGAGTTCGACGACGTGATCCTCGATACGCTCGTAGATGTCGCTGATCTCTGGATCGAGGTCATCCGCCGCATCTTCCAGCGTACCACCAGCGATCATCAGCGTTACGTCGTCGTACTCCGAGATTACCTGCTCGATAGACAGGAGAAGGTCACGGATGCCCTCAATAGTGGTCAGCGTTCCCATGTACCCAATGACGAACCCTTCCTGGTCGAATTCCGGAGTGACCGACCCCTGGGACAGCTTCTGAACTCGCACACCGGGGTAGAGGATCTCGCGCCGCTCGGAGGGGATATCCGAGAGGAGCTCTTCGTCGAGCATTCGGCTGATCGGAAATGTCAGGTCGGCGAACCGGGGGATGACCTCCTCGATAGTGCCCGCAGTTTTCCCGAACGCGGTCAGATCCGCAGAATCGTAGGCGACCATGCTCGGATCAGGATAGTCGATGACAAGCGGTACCCCCGTGACGAGCTTGGCCAGAACACAGGGAATCCCCCAGTAGGGTTCGGGGACTGAGAGAATGAGTACATCGATATCGTGCTTTCGGATCAGGCGAACGAGAGACGCCGCAGTCAGAAACGGTTGCGTGAACAACGTTACCTGTCTGTCGATTCGGTGTACGTGAACGCCATCCGTTTTGGTCCGCTCTGTCGACCACTCGAACCGCATGAGAGAGTCTCGCAAGCCATCGGGACGCTCCGACTGGACGTTGACAAGGTGGACTTCGTGACCTCGCTCGAAGAGTCGACCGAATATGTCGTAGAACCGCCGAGTAGCGCCAAACCCATCGGGAAACGGAAATTTACCTACGAAGCAGATGTTCATGTCCTCTCGTAATCTATGGGAGAATAAATTTAATTCGGAACGCACCGTGCGAGTGCTTTCTATATCAAATACTATACGGGAACGATATTATATTTCTCTCACAGATTCAAAAGCACTGGTTATCTACGACTGTTTCTCTTAATTTCTAATTGAAGACCGTACTCACGTGATTCAAGTACTTCGATCCGATTGAACCCGAGTTCTCGGAAAGTGTCTTTCAATTTTGTCAGTGAAGATCCGAAATCCTGAATTGACGGTCGAGCATCGTCCTCACGGGGCAGGTGCACCTCACAAAAGACGGTTCTCAGATCCTCTTCCCCTAGAATATCACCGAAGCCGTCAACGACGTTGGCCTCTGCCCCCTCAACATCAATTTTCATGATATTTGGGGAGAGATGCGGCGCATCGTTTATTATGGTATCTCCTCGCATCGTCTCAGGACCTCCTGACTCTTCGGGTACGATCGCCCAGCTTTGTTCACCGGGCTCTTGTGACGGTTCGTGGACACCCACCGATTCTGCTGAGTCCGATAGAGCGAGTTGGAAAACATCATACGAATCGCCGTTGAATGCCGCGTTCTTTTCTAACTGTTCTACGTTGAACTGGGCGGGCTCTACCGCGACAACGTGTCCACTTTCTACGACATTCAAAGCGAAGCAAGTATAAATCCCGATATTCGCTCCGATATCCCACACAATATCATCAGGCTCAATCTCCTGCAGAAACCGATACAGTAGCTCTTTTTCTTGATCGAACATCCAACCGATTTTATTTATCGCATCACGATCCGGGCAGTTGAACACCGCTTCGTAGTCTTCAAGGGTTAATTTTCGTCTCCCGACGAGAGAGTAGTACCGGGCCGTTACCTTTTGCTCAAAGAAAGAAGCCGCTTCGTACGGTAATGCCGCTATTCCGCCTTCCTCTACGATTTCCCGTGCGGCGTCAATTTTATTCATCATATTTACTGGTGTATGAGAGGATAGTTGTCGTGACGATTATCATCCAGACGTTATGAACGTGCTGACGTGATTTAGCATCTCTGATACGCCGCTCTCAAAACTAAATCGGGACCAGCCGCGTTTGGTATGGCAGTCAAAACGCACGAATGAGCGCAAGACTTCCATATCTCATCAACTACTAATCTTTTCCGATTGTCCTCTGAACGATTCGTTGTATTCGAGTCTAAGCAAGTCCGCTCCTGCCGCCTCGGGCCTGAGACGAACTTCGTCGACCTCTCCGACGAAGCGGTTCTGATCGACGGCGGCCGCTCCGACGACCAGCGGCTGCTCGTTCGAAACCTCCCCCTCGAACCGTCCCGTGTCGACCACAGATCCGTCGACATAAAGCTGGACGTGAGTCCCGTTCCAGGTCGCCGCGACGTGGTGCCAGCGGCCGTCGCGGACGTTCGGTCCGTCGAGACTGACTGAGTCCGTGCCGTTACCCAGAACCGTGACAATATCCCCTCGGTACAGATTCACCAGGAATCCGTCCGTGTCGCCGTAGTTGGTCGCCGGTCGTTTCCCGACGAGGCCGGGGAACGGGCTGGAACTGTTCTCGTCGGTCTTGACCCAGAGGCTCACGGTAAACTCAGAGAGGTCGTCCATCCAGGGACGCTCTGGCACCGTGACGTGGCCCGATCCGTCGAACTCGAGGGCACGTCCGTCGATGCCGTCAACCCACTGGGCGCCGTCGGCCCTCCCATGGTTCCCGCCAGCCGAATCGAACACGACCTCGCCGCGACCAGCGTCGAATCGCCAGTGGCCACCGGCCGTCGGGTCAGTGTCGAACCGTCCCTCCGCGACGGCAGTCTCGGAGACCGAGACGCGCTCCCCGGAGACGTCGTACTCGCCAGCGTAGGGGACGGTCACCGCGTATCGGCCGTCCATGGTCGTCTGGACGGTCCGGTTGTAAGTGAACGACCGACCGGGGACCGAGACGTCCGTCCGGATCGTGAGTGTCCCGTTCGGTGGGGCCGTCCCGGTCAGCGTCGCTCCGGGAACGAGCGCGAACGCACGGGTCGACCCGTCCTCGCTGGACCGGACCATCTGGTAGTGCGAGAGCGCCTGCGATCCGGCTTGGCCAGCGCCGAGTCCGTTGTACAGGCGCGTCTGCACCGACTCAGGGGGGTATCCGGTGATATCGGTCACGACCACGTACCGGACGCGGCTTTCGAGACGCTCGTACCACGCTGCAGGATCAGTCGCCGAGAGGAAAGACGGGTAGGTCGTCCGCGCGTATGTCGTCGACTCCGCCCAGCCACTCGCGAAGTAATTGTAGACGCGATTCTGGCCCCAACTGCTCAGCACGTACGGCCGTGAGTCATCCGACCACGTCCGTTCGGCGTGGTCCGCAATACCGGCGGCCGTCTCGTAGGTCGCATCGTCGACCGCGATCTGACTCACTTTGACCGGGATCTGGACGAAACTTATGCTCGTGACGAGGAGGAACACGACGAGCAACCGACCCGCGGTGTCCCGGCCGGGCCAAGACAACGCCGTCAACGGTCGCCGGTCAGTCATTTCGGACACAGACGGGACGGTCGTCGTGATATCGACCAGGTCCGTGAGAACGGCCAAGCCGACGGCACCGAAGACAGCCGTGAACAGTGAGAGCGCACCAGCGAATCGGATCTGGACGATCGCGAGCACCAGAAAGTACCAGCCTCCGGTCACGAGAAAGAGCCAGCCCGGAGCCTGTCGTTCTCGGAGAGCGAGCGTGACGGAGACCATCGGCGGGAGCGCGAGAAAGAGAACAAACCCGAACAGAAGGACAGGGCTGACGAACAACCCCAGCTGACCGCTGAACAGGGAAAGCGTCTCGGCGGCAGTTTCTTGTGCGGTGAGGACCGTCACGCCGTCCGATACCGCGCCCAGGAACCCGGTGGGGAGCACTGCGGCCCCGAGGACCAAGAGAGCGCCCGACAGCAACTCGGCAGTGACCGTCGCCCGGAGCGACCGTCTCGCCCGGTTCGTGGCGACCGCCACGAGGACGACCGCGAGCGAACCCAGGAACAGCAGCGCCGGGGCCAGCGCCCTGTACGCGGAGACCCAGTCCAGCGAGACGTGGGCGACGAACGTCACGACGGCGCCCGTTCCGAGCGCGCCGAGAAGCGGTGTGGCTGCCCGTTCCGGCGTGTGGCCGTCACGGACATCCAGGAGAGTCCGGAAGACGACGTACGGAGCGAGAGGGAGCAACAGCAGCGGTCCCCCGCGCCAGGCTAGCGAGATCGCGGCGATAGAGACACCGATTACGGTGGTCCAGACGGCGACGCGCCGGTCTCGGACGCGCGGTGGCCCGTCGTCCGATCGCACAACCGTTTCGAGCATCACAATACCCACAGTCAGAGTACTCAACCAGAAGAGATCGAACGCGTGGTGATCGCCGAACCCCAGCGCCGTCCGGAACGCGTGGACGGGCGTGAGCGCCAACAGGAGGACGGCAGCGATGGCGACCCGCCTATCCGAAGTCACCCGGACGGTGGCGATGTAGACACAAACACCGCTGAGGGCGGCGGCGACAACGGGATAGAGAGCCACCGTGAGTCCCGCGGCGGTCGCGTCGCCCCCGAAAAGCGCGCTCACCAACCAGAGAACGACGATCATGAGGACATCACCTTCCCGAACGGCCCGGGGGAGGTCGCCGAGCGACGAGAGATCGAACGCGACTGCGGAACTGCGGAGCAGTTCTTCGACCCAGTATCGGTAGTAGTACGGGTCGTTGCCAGCGAGGACGATCGCATCGCCGCGGAAGACTGCAGAATACGCAAACACGACACGGAGGAAGATGAGAAAACCGATCGACCCGGCGACGGCGACAACCACTCTGGTGTCGACCCGCGCCGAGACGACATCTGTGATTGAGGAGGGCCGGTCTTCAGTCGAGAGTGAGTTGTCGTCCTCGACCACTGCTCTGATCGCCGCCGGTTCCGCGAGTCGGTACCCGGTAGACGCCTCCTCGACGATGCCACGGGAGACGATCTCGCCGAAAGTCCCGGAATCGAACGGTACGTCCTCGAAATCCCAGGTCTCGTGCTCAGAGTCTATCCGGAGCAAGGTACGGAGGTCCGACTCGATGATCGGCTTCTCGGAGAGGAGTTCCCGGGTCGCCTCGCGAACGTCCACCATGGTCACCCGTTCAACGGTCGGTGCCAAAAGTATCACGTACTACAGACAGCGAGACGACGGGGTGTGTTCGCACCAGTGTGTGACCACCGCCCCACGCGGAACGGATTCCGAATCGAAGGTCCCGCGGTAGGAGCGACTAGGTCCGGGCAATCGCGGGCCGCACCACTCCGGAAACGGAGAGGTTTCATAATCCCTGGTGGTTAAATACGAGGTCACAAAGGGTAAGACATGGAAAGTCGCACCTCGGATCCGAATGTTCTCCTCGTGATCCTCGATACGGTGCGCGCTCGTTCGACATCGTTCGGCGATCGAGACATTACGCCGACTCTCGACCGGGTCGCGACCCAAGGAGCGCGTTTCGAAGAGGCAATCGCCCCCGCACCGTGGACTCTCTCCTCCCACACTTCGATGTTCACCGGACGATACCCGACGGAACACGGGGTGACCAGATACAACCGATCGTTCCCCCAGGACGAGGAACCGCTCGCGGCTGAGCTGAATCGCGAAGGGTACGCGACGGGCCTGTTCACCCCGAACCAGTTCCTCACCGAGCAGTTCGGGATGACGAAGGGGTTCGAGCGGAGTTCTTTCACTATCAGTTCCGCACAGACAGTCTTCGACGAAGCGTTCGACGTCACTCGGTTCGCAATCGAACACGAACACCAGACACGCGATATGGTCCGGTCCCTCCCGCAGAGACTGATACAGGGCCCAGTAGTGAAAAACGCTGTCAACCTGGGATACTTCGGTCTGAGGTCCCTGACACGGAACTTGCCGGGACGAGTCGATCACGACTCCGCGGAATGGGACAGGCAGGCCGTCGACGAGGCAAGCGAGTTCATCCGGCAGCACGCTGGTGACCGGAAGTTCTTCACGGCGGTGAATCTGATCGAAGCACACGGTCCGTGGCCGTTCGACCGCACCCGCCTGCACGAGATCGGTGTCGATCCGGAGGACGTCGCTCCGCAAGACCGCTGGGAGAAGGTGGCGAAGCATTCGGCCGATCAGTGGGAGTATCTAGACGGCGAGATCGAGTTCGATGAGACCGACCGCGAGATACTTACCCGCCTCTACGAGTCCTGGGTCCACAGCGTCGACGGCCTCGCCAGCGAACTGCTGGATGTCCTTGACGAGGAGGGTGTGCGAGACGAGACGCTGGTCATCGTCACAGCAGATCACGGTGAGTGTATCGCTCACGACCGTGTCCTCGGCCATGAGCTGAGCGTCGACAGGGACGCAACCCACGTCCCGCTCGCGGTGGAGGGCCCGGGCGTAAGCGCAGAGACGGTCGCGGATCCGGTGAGCCTGAAAGACATCTACGGGACCGTGCTTTCGGCCGCAGGATTCGACATCGAATCGCCGTCTGTGTTCGACGAACGCGGGCGGGGAGTCGCGTTTTCAGAGACAGCGAACGTTTCCTCTGATAGAGCCAGCGACGCGCGGGATCCCGACGACGAACGTCTCAGCAAGCAGGTCGCACTCTACACGTCAGAGGGGCGTGTGGAGCGGAGATACGCGAGCGACAGGGTACTCGGGGACGAAGCGATCCTTGAAGAACTCGACGCCTTCGTCGCCCAGTTACAGGAGCGAAGCGCCGCGGGGCACACCGAGGTTGAGGTCGAGGGAAAAATCAAGGAGCAACTCGAGGAACTGGGTTACCTGTCGTGAAACCTCCGAATCGGGCCGGGGCGCATCCTGACGCCGAAATCGTTTGGTCGACTGGCCGACGTGACCCTCCGAGTGTCGCTCTCCGGGCGACGTGACCGGTCGCCGGAATCTCTCGACCTCGAAACACCTTTATTACGCCTAGCCGTCGTCTCGCGAAAGATGGGAGCGAATTATACCCTTTCTTTCCACACGACACACAACTCCGGTGCCGCGATGCTCAGGGACGGCCAGATCGTCGCCGCAGCGAGCGAGGAACGGTTTACTCGAATCAAACACTACTCGTCTCTCCCCTACGAGAGCATCCGGTACTGTCTCGACGAGGCCGGTATCGAACCAGAGGACGTCGACGCCATCGCCGTACCGTCCGACGTGGTTCCGTGGGGTGTGAAACTGCTACTCGACTGGGACGACTACGATCCGGATAACGTATCACAGGGCTCACAGCCCCTCTCCAAGACCGTCAAAAAGCGGATGGCCGAGCGGGTTCGTGGCGTTCGGAACAAGACCTCGATGCCGGAGTACGCGCGGCAGGTCCGTTTCCCGCAGGATATCCCGCTCCACACCGTGAACCACCACGAGGCCCACGCGGCAAGTGCCTACTACACGTGTGGCAACGACGAGTCGCTCGTCGTGACGAGTGACGGACTCGGGGACGACATCTCCCTCACCGTGTGGCACGGGAATGACGGTGAACTCGACGAACTACTCAGAGTGGGAAAGGAAGGGAGTCTCGGCTGGTTTTTCGGCGTCGTGACACAGGCGCTGGGCTGGTGGGTCGGGAATGGGGAAGGGAAGACGATGGGACTGGCCTCGTACGGCGACGCGCCCGTTGAGCTGGTGGACGAACTACGGGAGATCTGTCCTGTGTACCGTGACGGCCGACTCGTGGACGGGTCGGATACGGATTACGCTGGCGAGTGGCGGGT
>Ga0207813_100260_pt1 | contig 36164 bp, 41 predicted proteins | sample A23E3SouthBayCA_2_FD_187730 | JGI IMG/M metagenome (GOLD analysis project Ga0207813, IMG submission 187730) | Aerobic enrichment media microbial communities from Eden Landing Ponds, California, USA - A23 E3 (4) (SPAdes) | ecosystem: Environmental > Aquatic > Marine > Unclassified | place... | reverse complement strand
CGCGCCGCCAGCCGCGACGACGGCAGCGAGGGCCGCGACAGCGCCGACGGCGACGACGAGGGCACGAGTCATCACTTGCGTGTTGGGCAGCCAGGGTAAAAACCCGGTCGTTCGTTCGAACCGTTTTCGTCCCGTGAACGGTCGTGTAGTCCTTCGATAAGAGGCTTCGCCGATGCGCTTAACTACTACCGTGGTAAACGGTAACATGTATGTTCGAGGTGTTTTCGAACGGCTACTACCTCGGTCGGCTCGTGGTCGAGCCGCACGATGGTGACTGCGCGGCGATGCAGCGCCGCCAACACGAGCGCGTGAACGAACAGCTCTACGCGTCCGGCGAGGGCGTGGAGCGAACCGACTACCCGCTCGTGATGAAACTCGACACCGCCCACCTCCGCGTCCACGGGAGCACCGACGTGCCCGCGGACACGCTCGCCATCCCCAGCGACCTCCTCGAACGCCTCTCCGTCGACAACCCGCCCGCGCTCCGCGAAGTCCTACTCGCAAAGGCCGACCACGCCGAACGCCTCGTTCGCACGGGCGCAGTTTGAAGGAGGAAGCCGGCGCAAACCGGGGGCGTGACGTGAGAGCGACGGGCGCGCGACCCGCGAAACCGACAGCCCACCGCGCGCCCCCAGCGAGGGCTGTCTGTTCGCCCATTCGCTACGTTTTTCCGGCCAGCGAGCGCGATTCCCACCGATGCTGGACAGAGTCCTCGGTCGCGCGCGCCTGAAAGACCGCATCGCGGAGCTCGAAGACGAGGTCGAGAGCCTGCAGGCGCAACTCGACGCCGAGAGCGAGCGGCGGCGGGACGCGGTCGCGGCGAAACAGGAGGCAGAGGAGGCGGTCAACCGGCTGGAGGACCGCGTCGAGGAGCTTCGCGACCGCGTCGAGCGCGCGGAATCGGGCGAGGAGGAACTCGACGTCCGCGGGACCGCGAACGTGTTCGGGGAGAGACTCGACCGCCTGCTCACTCGATTCGAAACCGTCGAAGCGCCCGGGGACGGCGCGCTGACCGCGATGATCGACGACCGCGTTCCCGAGTCCGTGAGCGACGCGTTCGGCGAGCGAACGCCGCTCGTGGCGAGCGGACGTCCCTGCCTCGCGGTCCGGGACGCCGACGGCGTGGTGAGCGCGACGCTCCGCCCGCCGGTTTCCCCGGAGCCGTTCGACGCGTGGAGCGACCGATTCAGAATCGACCGGGAGTGGTTCGAGCCGACCGGCGAGTTCGCGCTGGCGGTCGTGCGCGCGGACTTGTTCGCGCTCGGCACGTACGACGGCCGCGAGCGCACCGGCTTCGAGGGGTTCGAGAGCGACGTGAAGTCCACGCACTCGAAAGGCGGGTTCAGTCAGGGCCGGTTCGAACGCCGCCGGGACGAACAGGTCGCCGACCACTTGGAGAAGTGCGAGGACGCGCTCAACGCGCTCGACACCGACACGCTGTACGTGGTCGGGGAGCGCACGCTCCTCCCTGAGTTCGCGTCGCGGGCGGACGAAACCGCGCCGTCCGACGCGACCGGCGACCCGGAGGACGCGCTGGCCGAGGCGTTCCGCGACTTCTGGACGGTGCGCCTCCGGTTGATTTAGGACGGGTGGTGTCCACGTGACGAGTATGCGTATCGCACTCCTCGCACACGAGAAGTTCCCGGACCGCGCGAAAACCGCGGTCGGCGTGCTCCGGTACGGCGACCACGACGTCGTCGCCGTCGTCGACCGCGACAACGCGGGCAAGCGCGTGAACGACCTCATCGACGACGTGCCGGACGCGCCCATCGTCGCGTCGATGAGCGACGTCGCGGACGAGGTCGATGGGTTGCTCATCGGCATCGCGCCCATCGGCGGCGGGTTCGACGAGTCGTGGCGTCCGGACGTCCGGAACGCGCTCGAACGCGGCCTCGAAGTGATTTCGGGCCTCCACTACTTCCTCGCGGAGGACGACGAGTTCGCGGACCTCGCGGCCGAACACGGCGGCGAACTCTGGGACGTCCGCAAGCCATCGCCCGACCTCACCGTCGCGGACGGCGTCGCTGACGAGGTGAGCGCGGAGGTCGTGCTCACCGTCGGCACGGACTGCTCGGTGGGGAAGATGACGACGACGCTCGAACTCGTCGCGGCCGCGGAGGACGCGGGGTACGACGCGGCGTTCGTCCCGACCGGCCAGACCGGTATCATGATCGCCGGCTGGGGGAACCCCATCGACCGCGTGGTGTCGGACTTCACCGCGGGCGCGGTGGAGGAGATGATCCTCGAAGTCGGCGACGACCACGACGTGGTGTTCGTCGAGGGGCAGGGAAGCATCGTCCATCCGGCGTACTCCGCGGTGACCTGCGGCATCCTCCACGGGTCGATGGCGGACAAACTCGTGATCTGCCACGAGCACGGCCGGGATTCCGTCCACGGCTACGACCAGGACCTTCCGCCGCTCCCCGAGTACGTCTCGCTCTACGAGTCGCTCGCCGCGCCCGTCAGTGACACCGAGGTCGTCGCCGGTGCGCTGAACACGCGCGATGTCGAGGGCGACGACGCGGCTCGGGACGCCGTCGAGTCGTATTCGGAAGCCATCGGCGTGCCGGCGACCGACCCGGTTCGGTTCGGCATGGACGAGGTGCTCGGGGACGTCCTATGACGCTCACGACGGAATTCGACCGGGTGAGTCTGCCGCTCGAACACGCGTTCACCATCGCGCGCGGGACCACGGCGACCGCGGAGAACGTCGTCGTCCGCGTCGAGGACGGCGACGGCACCACGGGCGTCGGGGCGGCCGCGCCGTCCGCGCACTACGGCGAGACCGCGGGCACCGTCGAAGCCGTGCTCCCCGACCTTCTCTCGGTCGTCGAGGCGGTCGGCGACCCGCACGCGCTCGCCCGAATCGAGACGGGGATGCGGGAGACCATCGAGGGGAATCCGGCGGCGCGGTGTGCGGTGAGCATCGCGCTCCACGACCTCGCCGCGAAGCGCGCCGACCTCCCGCTCTACCGGTACTGGGGGCTCGACCCCGAGCGGTCCGTGACCTCGTCGTTCACCATCGGGCTGGACGACACGGAGACGATGCGGGAGAAGACGCGAGAGGCGGTCGCGGCGGGCTACGGGACGCTGAAGGTGAAACTCGGCACGCCGCGCGACGAGGAAATCGTCGAGACCGTGCGGGACGCCGCGCCGGACGCCACCATCCGCGTGGACGCGAACGAGGCGTGGACGCCACGCGAAGCCGTCGCGAACACCGAGTGGCTCGCCGACTACGGCGTCGAGTTCGTCGAACAGCCCGTGCCCGCGGAGAACACCGACGGCCTGGAGTTCGTGTACGAGCGCAGTGCGCTCCCCATCGCGGCCGACGAGTCCTGCGTCACGCTCGCGGACGTCCCCGAACTCGCGGGGCGCGCGGACATCGCGAACATCAAGCTCATGAAGTGCGGCGGGCTGCGGGAGGCGAAGCGGATGATTCACGCCGCGCGCGCCCACGGCCTCGAAGTGATGTTGGGCTGTATGGTGGAGACGAACGCCGCCATCGCCGCGGCCTGCCACCTCGCGCCCCTGCTCGACTACGCCGATCTGGACGGGTCGCTGTTGCTCGCGGACGACCCATACGAGGGCGTTCCGCTCCCCGGCGGGTACGTCGACCTCGCCGCCGTCGAGCGCTCCGGCACGGGCGCGCGGTCGGTCGAGTAAGCGGCATCACGTCACGCTTATGTGGGCTGTTGGCCGTATTCGGCCCATGAGCGAACTCACGGTCACGCTCCCCGACGGCTCCACGCTCAGCGCGGACGCCGGGGAGACGGTCGAGGACATCGCGTACCGAATCGGCGAAGGCCTCGGCCGGGACACCGTCGCCGGCGTCGTGGACGGCGACCTCGTCGCGAAGGAAGAACCGCTCTTCGAGGACTGTCGCATCGAAATCGTCACGGACAGCAGCGAGGAGTACCTCGACGTGCTCCGGCACTCCGCCGCGCACGTGTTCGCGCAGGCGCTCCAGCGCCTCCACCCCGACGCGAAACTCACCATCGGCCCCTCGACGGACGAGGGGTTCTACTACGACGTGGCGGGCGTGGACTTAGAGGAGTCCGACCTCGACGACATCGAAGAGGAGATGGCGGACATCGTCGAGGCCGACTACCCCATCGAGCGCGTCGAAGTCCCGCGCGAGGAGGCGTTCGAGTTCTTCGAGGACAACGAGTTCAAGCGCGAAATCCTCGACTCGGAAGCCGCGGGCGAGGACCCCGTGTCGTTCTACGAGCAGGGCGACTGGCGCGACCTCTGCCAGGGCCCCCACGTCGACTCCACCGGCGAAATCGGCGGGTTCACGCTCCTCAGCGTCTCCGCGGCGTACTGGCGTGGCGACGAGGAGAGGGAGACGCTGACGCGCGTCCACGGCACCGCGTTCCCCAGCGAGTCCGAACTGGAGGACTTCCTGGAGATGCGCGAGGAGGCGAAGGAGCGCGACCACCGGAAAATCGGCCAGGAGATGGACCTCTTCAGTGTGCCCGAGCACAGTCCGGGCTGCCCGCACTACCACCCGAACGGGATGGCGATCCGCCGCCAGCTCGAGGACTACGTGCGGAAGAAGAACGACGACCTCGGGTTCGACGAGGTTCGGACGCCGGAACTGAACAAGGCTGAACTCTGGAAGCCCACGGGCCACTACGAGACGTTCATGGAGAACGACGAGATGTTCGCGTGGGAGCAGGACGACACCGAGTACGGCCTGAAGCCGATGAACTGCGCGAACCACGCGCACATCTACTCGGAGTCCACGCACTCCTACCGCGACCTCCCCGTGCGCTTCTCGGAGTTCGGGAACGACTACCGGAACGAGCAGTCCGGCGAACTCTCCGGGCTCCTGCGCGTCCGCGGGTTCACGCAGGACGACGGGCACGCGTTCGTCCGTCCCGACCAGATTCAGGGCGAAATCCTCGACATCCTCCAGGCCATCGAGGAGATTTACGGTCACTTCGGCCTCGAAGTGCTCTACAAACTGGAGACGCGTGGCGAGGGCGCGATGGGGTCCGAGGAGATCTGGGAGCAGGCGACGGACGCGCTCGTCGACGCGCTCCGCGAGGAAGACCTCGACTACGACATCGAGGAGGGCGAGGCGGCGTTCTACGGCCCGAAGATCGGCATCAATGCGCGGGACGCGCTGGGCCGCGAGTGGACCATCGGGACGGTGCAGGTGGACTTCAACATCCCGCGAAACCTCGACCTCACCTACATCGGCGAGGACAACGAGGAGCACCATCCCGTGATGATTCACCGCGCGCTCCTCGGGAGCTTCGAGCGGTTCATGGGCGTCATCATCGAGCACTTCAAGGGCCAGTTCCCGCTCTGGCTCGCGCCCGAGCAAGTGCGCGTCCTGCCGGTCACGGACGACAACATCCCGTACGCTCGCGAGGTCGCGAGCGAACTCGGCGACTTCCGCGTGGAGGTCGAGGACCGCTCGTGGACGGTCGGGAAGAAGATTCAGCAGGCGCACGACGACAACGTCCCCTACATGCTCATCATCGGCGACGACGAGGAGGAGGCCGACACGGTCTCCGTCCGGGACCGCAAGGAGCGCCAGGAGGGCGACGTGGCGCTCTCGTCGTTCCGCGACCACCTCGAACTCGAAGAGGAACAGAAGCGCCGCGCCGTCACGTTCCTCGTCTAACTGCCGCAGCCGAGGTGGACGGCGTCGTCGGGCGCGTGGACGTAGATATCGTCCGCCAGTCCGGGTTCGGCGAACGGGTACTCGCCGGCCATTCGCTCGGGCGTCGTCGGCGCGTACGGCAGTCCGGTCGGGGGCGCGAACTCGCCGAGCGGGTCGTCGGGTCCGGCGTCGTGCGCGTCGAAGAACTCGCTGTACTTCTCGCGGTAGGCGTCGCGTTCGTCGGGCGGGAATTCGAGGAGTTCGCCCCAGCCGTGGTTCTGGAAGTCCCAGGCGGCCATCACGTGCGTTATCTCGCGGGCTTCCGCCTCGGGGTAGCCCTCGTCGAGCGCGCGGAGGTAGGCGTCGATTGTCGCGTCGAAGAGCGCTTCGAGGTGGGCGCGGCGCGCGTCGCCGTCCTGCTCGGAGGCGTCGGCGAAGAAATCGGTGTGGAGCGAGACGAGCCACGACCGCATCGCGTCGGTGAGGAGCGGGATGTCGCGTTCGAGCACGGCCTGCGCGACGTAGTTCTTCGGCGTCTGGTAGAGCCGCATACCGGTACCTGCGGCGGCGCGGGTTAGTTCGTGGTGGCCGTGAGCAAGGGTTTTGGGTGCGGCGGGCGGACTGGGAGCGTGAACAGGGCGTTCGTGACGGGCGTGCACGCCGCGGGGTTGTTCTGCGTGCTCGGCGTGCTCGCGTGGGTGTCGGGCGAGCCGTTCGTGTTCCCGAGTCTCGGACCGACGGCGTTCGTGCTGGCGTTCGGCGGCGTCGACCGGGCGCGCCGGCGCGTCGTCGGCGGGCACGCGGTCGGCGCTGTCGCCGGCCTCCTCGCGTACACAGTGCTCGCCGGGGACGTAACGCTCACCGCCGGGTTCGCGTCCGCCTCGGTCGATGGCGCGCGACTCGCCGCGAGCGGAACGCTCTCCGTCGCGCTGACGGCGTGGGGGATGCTCGCGCTGGACGCCGTCCACCCGCCCGCGTGCGCGACGACGCTCATCGTCTCCCTCGGCCTCCTCGCGACGCCGCTCGCGGTCGCCATCATCGTCGCGAGCGTCGCCGTCCTGCTCGGCGCGCACGAACTCGCGAACGCCTACCGGAAACCCGAGACTTAACCCGGTTCTCCGTGTTCTCCCGTCCGTGAATCGGAACGACCGGGCCATCGTCGGCGTCGCGATGCTCGCGCACGCCCTGGTCCACACGTACGAACTCTCCATTCCCATCCTCGTCACCATCTGGCTCACCGAGTTCTCCACGACGACGGCGGAACTCGGCCTCGTGGTGACGGTCGGGATGGGCTTGTTCGGGTTGGGCGCGCTCCCCGCGGGCGTGCTCGCCGACCACGTCGGGTCGAAACCGCTCATCGCCGCGTGCGTCGCGGGGATGGGCGCGTCATTCCTCCTGCTCAGCGTCGCGCCGAGCGTGCTCGTCATCGCGCTCGCGCTCGTCTGCTGGGGCGTCGCCGCGAGCGTCTACCACCCCGCCGGCCTCTCCCTCATCAGCACCGGCGTCACCGAGCGCGGACGCGGCCTCGCGTTCCACGGCATCGCCGGAAACGTCGGCATCGCCGCCGGCCCGCTCGCCACCAGCCTCCTCCTCTTGGCGTTCGACTGGCGGACCGTCGCCGTCGTGCTCGGCGTGCCCGCGCTCGTCGCCGCCGGCCTCGTCCTCCTCGTCTCCGTGGACGAGTCCGCGCACGAGGCCGGCGGGAAGGCGAGCGGCCCGCCGTCGTCGTGGAGCGCGTTCCTCGACACCTCGAAGACGCTGTTCGCCGGCGCGTTCGTCCTCGTGTTCGGTATCGTGATGATGAGCGGTCTCTACTATCGCGGCGTCCTCACGTTCCTCCCCGAACTGCTCTCCGACCTCGACTTCGTCCAGTCGTTCGCGGCCGACTCCGGCATCGACTCGCCCGCGCGCTACGTCTACTCCGGCCTGCTCGCGGTCGGCGTATTCGGCCAGTACGCGGGCGGCCGCCTCACAGACCGGATGCCGCCCGAGCGCGGCATCGCCATCGCGTTCGGCGTGCTCGCGGTGCTCGCGGTCGCCTTCATGCCGCTCGCCGGCATCGGCGCGGTACCGCTGCTCGCGGTGAGCGCGGTGCTCGGGTTCTTCCTGTTCGTCGTCCAGCCGATGTACCAGGCGCTCGTCGCGGAGTACTCGCCGCCCGAGACACGCGGCATCTCGTACGGATTCACCTACCTCGGCGTGTTCGGCGTCGGCGCGCTCGGCGCGGCGGTCGCGGGCGGCCTCCTCACGTACGCCACGCCGTTCGCGCTCTTCCTCGCGCTCGCCGCGTTCGCCGCAATCGCGAGCGTGCTCGGGTTCCGACTCGTCACGAACTAACCCCGTGTTTTCACGAGCTCTCTCCCTTTTGGCGGCTTAGAGGTCGCGGGAGCGCTCCGTCTCTCGGAGGATGAACGGGCCGATGGAGAGCGTACGCTTTGTCACGGTGATGATGCGGAGGATGTACGCGAGAAGGATGGCGAACGGCGCGATGGCCACGGTGGCGGCGGCGGCGACGACGAGCACGAGCGATTCGACGCCGCCGACCGTACCGGGGAACAGCCGGGGTTCGAGGTAGAGGAGGGTGGCGATGGCGGTGGTGAGCGCGGGGACGGCGGCGTAGATGAGGGTGCGGGAGAGGTTCACCAGTTCCCACTGGAAGTAGAGCGTCTTGAAGTGCTCGCGCGCCGGCCCGAACAGTTCGAGGGACTCCACGAGGTCGTCGAACGCCGTCTCCGCGTCGGCGGTGAGGCTGTCGGCGTACTCGGCCTGAAGCTTCTTCGCGGCGTAAATCTTCCACGAGTAGTTGTAGTTCAGCGCCGCCCACACCACGTCGAACTCGCCGAACTGCGCGCCGTCGAGCTGGGACTCAACGGCCTGCGCGTTCCCGCGGAGGTTCGCGGCGTACTCGGAGACGGCGTCTTGGAGATCGTCGTTCTCGATGTCCTCGACGGCGGCTTCGAGCGCGTCGACGCGGTCCTCGGTGAGGGAGACGAGCGCGCGGAGGAACGCGGAGGGCATCGCGGGGCTGACGGGTTCGTCGAGCAGGTCGGAGACGTCCTCGCGGAAGTCGGTCGCGCCCTGCATGCGCTCGCGCTGGTCGCCGACCGCGCCGAGTTCCTGGCTGAGCACGAGCTGGCTGAGCGTCAGCACGAGCGTGACGCCCGTGATGATGGAGGTGAGGAGGCCCTGAAACAGCGTCTCCACGGGGTCTGCCTTCGTGAGGAGTTTCGGCGTGCCGACGGGGTGGAAGTGGCCGACGAGGACGAGCGCGACGAACACGATAGCGGCGATGCCGATGGCGAGCGCCCACCGGTTCGCGTCGAGGAGCAGCCAGAACTTCCAACTGCTCTCGGGGACGCGCTCGCGCATCGTGTCGCTCGGCCCCTCCTGGCCGGTTCGTTCGTCGGCCGAGTCGCTCATACGGGACGGTTCTACGGCCACCGTGAAAGGGGCGACGGCCTTATGTGACGGCGGTCGGACGTGTCTCGCATGCAGGCACGCGCCCTCCTCGCCGTCCTCCTTCTGCTGGTCGCGGGCTGTTCGGCCCCCACCGCGGACACCACCGTCGCCCCGACGAGCGGCCCGGCGGACACGACGGACGTGCCGCCGGACGGCCCGCTCGCGTACGAGGACGCGACCATCCCCTACGACGGCCCGCGCGTCTTGGAGCGCGTCGAACGCCTCCGCGACCTGAACGCGACCGGGACGATTCGCGTCGAGGAAGCCATGCTGAGGTCCGGCGGCGAGCGCGACATTCGGGACAGCGCGCTCGGCATCGACCCCGCGGGCGCGGTGGCGCTCGGCCTCAAAACGAACGCGAGCGTCCCCGCCGGGAACGTGCTCGGCGTGACGTACAGCGGGCCGCGCGTCGTCCTGCGCGAGAACGTGGACGCCTACCCGCAGGAGTTGGTGTTCGCGCACGAACTCACGCACGCCCTCCAGTACCAGCACGACTTCACCGCCGTGCAGATCGGGACCTCGGGCTTGCTCGACACCGACCGCGCGCTCGCCGTGCGCGCCGTCATCGAGGGCGACGCGCAGGCGACCGCAGTCGCCTACCGGAACCGCTCCCTCTCGAACGCGTCCCTCCCGGTGGTTCCGTTCGGGTCGGTGACGCGCGAGCGCTGGCAGGCCGCGTTCTCGGGGGCCTACTACCACTACGGCTACGAATACATCCGTGAGTGGGCGAACACGACCGCCGAACGGAACGCCGTGCTTCGGTCGCCACCGAACAGCACGCGCGCGCTCCTCCATCCGAACGTGAACGCGACGAAACCCGCGGTCGCGGACCCGCCGCGCACGAGCGATCTGACGCCGGTCCAGTACGACACCGTGGGTGAACTCGGGATTCGGCTCGCGCTCCGCGCGAACGGCGTCGAAAAGGCGGACGCGGCGAGCGCGGCGTTCGGCTGGCGGAACGACCGCATGACGTACTACGACGGTCCGGACGCGCCGGTGCACTGGCGGACGGCGTGGCAGAACGAGAGCGAAGCCGGCGCGTTCGCGGCCGCGTGGCGCGGACTGCTCGACTCCCGGAACGCAACGGAAAAAGACGGACTGCTCGTCGTTCCCGCGACGGACACGACCCCGCGGTTCTACACCGCCATCGCGAGCGAGGGCGAGACGGTGACAGTGGTCTCAGGCGTGAACGAAGCGTCCGTGCGGGCGCTCGTTCAGGCGTCGTCCTCGCGCAACTCTTCGAGTTCCTCCTCGACCGCTTCCTCGGACACCTCGGATTCGGCGTCCTCCTCCGCCTCGCTCACGCTGCGTTCGCCCTGAACTTCCTCGCGGAGCGTCGCCAGTTCCGCGTCCACCTCGTTCTCGCTTCGCTCCGCGCGGAGTTCCGTCGTGATTTCGTCCTCGCCGGTCGTCGCTTCGAGCGCGCCCTTCTCTTCGAGTTCGTCCAGCGCAGCGGCGCGCGCCTCCATCTCCTCGGTGCGCTCGGTCGCGCGCTCGACCGCCCGATTCACTTCGCCCATCTCCCCGCCGACGCCCGTCAACGCCTCGTTCACCCGGCTCTGCGCTTCCGCGGCGTCGTGGCGCGCCTTCATCGTCTCCTTCTTCGTGCGGAACTCCTCGATGCGCTGGTCGAGCTGTTCTTTCTTCTCCTCCACGTCCGCCTGCGTGCGCTCCAGTTCCGCGAGCTGTTCGTCCAACTCCTTCATCTGCTGGACCTTCGCCTGCTTCTTCTCCAGCGCGCGGCGCGCGAGGTCCTCCCGGTCCTGCCGCATCGCCTCCTCCGCCTGCTGTGCGTGCTTCTCCACGTTCTCGTTCAATCGCGAGCGCTGGGCTTCGAGTCGTTTCTTCTGCGCGGTGAGGTCGGCGAGGCTCTCCCGGACGTTCTGGCGTTCGTCCCGCATCCGCTCGTAGGAGTAATCGAGGGCGTCCTGCGGGTTCTCCGTCCGCCCGACGAGCGCGTTCAGTTTCGACCGGACCGCGTACGAGAGTCGCGAGAGCAGTCCCATACCCCCTCGTTCGTCCTCCACGGTTAAAATTCTCGCCGGCGAACACCACCGCTAACCGTCCGGCAGTCGAAGCCCTGGGTATGGGAGACACCGTGTTCGTACCGGGCGCTCGGCGCGTCGAAGCCACGCTCGACGGCTCGCGGGACGCGGACGCGTGCGTGGTCGCGTGCCCGCCGCATCCACAGCACCGCGGCCACCGCGGCGACGCCCGCCTCAGCGCCGTCAGCGACCACCTCACCGAACGCGACATCGCGTGCCTCCGGTTCGACTACGGGCCCTGGGACGAGGGGCGGGGCGAGCGCGAGGACGCCCGGAACGCGCTCCGATGGGCCGCTGACGGGTACGAGCGCGTGGGCGTGTTCGGGTTCAGTTTCGGCGGCTCGATAGCCGCGCTCGCCGCCGCGACGACCGAAATCGAGGTGTTCGCGGTGAGTCTTCTCGCACCGACCGCGGAACTCGAATGCGGCCTGAGCGCCGCGGACGCCCTCGACGACATCGTCGTGCCGACGCAGGTCGTGTACGGCGAACGCGACACCACGGCGGACTGGCGGCCGGTCGTCGAGCGCGCTCGCGAAAACGGAATGACCGTCGTCGAACTGTCCGCAGACCACTTCTTCGTCGGGAAGACCGACCAGGTCGCCGAGGCCGCGGGGGAGTTCTTGGTGGCGAGCGTTAGGGCGTGAGGACGGCGCGGAACCTGACCTCGCTCGCGAGCATCCGCTCGTAGGCGTCGCTCGCGTCCGCGAGGTCGAACGTCTCGATTTCGGGCGTCACGTCGCGGAGCGCGCTGAACTCAAGGGTGTCCTGGGAGTCGCGGGCGGTGCCGGACGCCCAGCCGGAGACCGACCCGCGCGTGCCGACGAGCGTGTTCACGTCCACGCCGACCGTCTCCGGCGGGATGCCGACCGCGACGACCTCGCCGTCCGTGCCGAGACCGCCGACCACGGACTCGATGGCGTCCGCTGACGGCGCGGTGGCGAGCACGACGCGCGCACCGCCGAGTTCCTGGAGTGCCGCGGCGGCGTCCTCGCTCTCGGTGTCGACGTAGTGGTCCGCGCCGAGGTCGAGCGCGCGCTCCTTCTTGTCGGTGCCGCGGGAGAGCGCGACGACCTCGAACCCGGCCTCGCGGGCGTACTGAATGCCGAGGTGGCCGAGGCCGCCGACGCCCTGCACGGCGACCAAATCGCCGGGGCGGGCGTCGCTGTTCCGGAGGGCGTTGTAGGTCGTGATACCCGCGCAGAGGAGGGGGGCGGCGTCGGTCGCGTCGAGGCCGTCCGGGACGGCGGCGAGCGCTTCGCGGGGCGCGACCGTGTACTCGGCGTACCCGCCGTCGAAGTCGAGGCCGGTCACGTCGGCGTTCTCGCAGTTGATGAAGTCGCCGCGGCGACACGCCTCGCACGTGAAGCAGTGGCCGCCGTGCCAGCCGACGCCGACGCGGTCGCCCTCGCTCCACTCGGTCACGTCGTCGCCGACCGCGTCGACGCGCCCGACGACCTCGTGGCCGGGCACTCGCGGGTAGTCGATACCGGGCGCGAGGCCTTCCTTCGCCATCGCGTCGCTGTGGCAGACGCCGCACGCGTCCACCGCGACCCGGACCTCGTCGGCGTCCGGGTCTGGCACGGCGGTTTCGACGACGTCGAACTCGCCGCCCGCCTCCGGCACCTGCACCGCGCGCATGGTGTTTTCTGACATCACTCCGAACGTTGTGTGGGCGACACAAAACCCTCCGCGTACCGGCGGCCGCGGTGTCGGCCCGAACCACTAACCGGGGGGCGCTCGCACGCCCGAGTGATGGCCTCGCTCGTGGCGCGCGCGACGGAGTGGCTCGTGTACCGGGGGAACCGGCTGACGGTCACGACCATCGCGGTCGTCCTGCTGTTCTTGCTGTTCGGCCCGGTCGGTCACCTGGTGACGGGCGGTCTCGGGCAGACGCTCTCCCGGCACCAGACGGTGGTGCCGCTCGTGACGACGCTGTTGAGCGGGAACTTCCTCCTCGTCTCCATCGTCGTCTCCGTGAACAGCCTCTTCGTCTCCGGCGAGCAGAACCCGCTCGGCCAGCAGTTCGGCCGCATCCGCTCCGTCTCCCAGTTCCGCCACCGCTTGGAGGACGTGACGGAGTTCGACCACGTGCCCGGCGAGCCGTCGGCGTTCCTGCGCGTGCTCACCGGCGACATCGTGGAGCGCGCGCAGTACCTCGAAGAGCGCATCCCCGCGACCGACCTCGAATTCCGGGAGGACTTCGACGCCTACCTCGACGACCTCGGCCGCGCGACCGCCGACCTGAACGCGAAACTGGACGACGCGGCCGGCCCGCTCGACGTGGTGCTCGCGACGCTCGCGTACGACTACGAGCGCCAAGTGAACGACCTCCAGCGGTTGCGGGCGGAGGGCGACGGCGACCTCCCGGAGTCCGTGGACGAAACCATCGGGGACATGCTCGACCTCCTGCAGTACCTCGCGACCACGAGAGAGTACTTCAAGACGCTCTACTTCCGCCGGGAGTTCGCGAACCTCTCCCGCGACCTCTTCCTCGTCGCGCTCCCCGCCATCGTCGCGATGTCCTTCGTCCTCCTGCACATCGACCAGCTCCCGCGGTCGCACTGGCTGGTCGTCGGCGTGCACGTCGCGTCGCTCGCGCCCATCGTCCTGCTCGGCACGTACATCATGCGCGTGGTCGCCATCGCGAAGCGCACGGAATCCGCGGGCCAGTTCGTCATCTACGACAACTCGAACACGCTCCAAGGAATCCCCCGGGACGCCGAGTAGGCTGTCAACACGGCCCAATCGCGCGGTCTCCGAAACGGTTTAGAGCGGGGATTGCGGACAGACAGTATGCCGACGGAGACCGGATACGACCCATCACTGGGCGACAAATTCGTGTTCGTTACCGGGGGCGTGATGTCCGGCCTGGGGAAGGGTATCACGGCCGCGAGTCTCGGACGACTTCTCTCGAACGCCGGTTTCGACGTGACCGCTGTCAAGGTGGACCCCTACCTGAACGTCGACGCCGGGACGATGAACCCATACCAGCACGGCGAGGTGTACGTCCTGAAGGACGGGGGCGAGGTCGACCTCGACCTCGGGAACTACGAGCGCTTCCTCGACGTGGACATGACCTCCGACCACAACGTCACCACGGGGAAGGTGTACCAGGAGGTCATCGAGCGCGAGCGCGCCGGCGACTACCTCGGGAAGACCGTGCAAGTGATTCCGCACGTGACCGACGATATCAAGCGCCGCATCCGGGAGGCGGCCGAGGGGAGCGACGTGTGCCTCGTCGAAATCGGCGGCACCGTCGGGGACATCGAGGGGATGCCGTACCTCGAAGCGCTCCGGCAGTTCAGTCACGAGCAGGACGACGACGACCTCCTGTTCACGCACGTCACGCTCGTCCCCGATTCGAAGAACGGCGAGCAGAAGACGAAGCCGACCCAGCACTCCGTGAAGGAACTGCGGAGCATCGGTCTCCAGCCCGACATCCTCGTCGGACGGAACCCGAACCGGTTGGAGGAGAGCGTAAAGGAGAAGATAGCGCTGTTCTGCGACGTGCCGACGGACGCCGTGTTCTCGAACCCGGACGTGGAGGACATCTACCACGTCCCGTTGATGCTCGAAGAGGAGGGACTGGACGAGTACGTGATGAGCGAACTCGCCATCGACGGCGACGCGCTCCCCGCGAGCGAGCGGTCGACCGAGTGGCGCGACCTCGTCACGCGCGACACCGAGGGCGACGTCGACATCGCGCTCGTCGGGAAGTACGCGCTGGAGGACGCCTACATCTCGATTCACGAGTCCCTCAAGCACGCCGGCCTGCACGAGCGCGTGGACGTGAACGTCCAGTGGGTGGACTCGGAGAAGATGAACGACGAACACCGCGAACGCCTCGAATCCGCGGACGGCATCGTCGTCCCCGGCGGCTTCGGGAGCCGCGGAATCAAAGGGAAGCTCGAAGCCGTGCGGTACGCCCGCGAGAACGGCGTTCCCTTCCTCGGCCTCTGTCTGGGGTTCCAGCTCGCGGTCGTGGAGTACGCGCGGAACGTTCTCGGACTGGAGGGCGCGCACTCCGCCGAAATCGAGGAGGACACGCCGTATCCGGTCATCGACCTGCTTCCCGAACAGTACGACATGGAGGACCTCGGCGGGACGATGCGGCTCGGCGCGCACGAGACCGACATCGACCCCGGGACGCTCGCGCACGACGTGTACGGCGAGACCTCGTGTACGGAACGCCACCGCCACCGCTACGAGGTCAACCCCGAGTACATCGACGACCTCACGAGCGACGGCTTGACGTTTAGCGGGCACGCGAACAACCGTATGGAGATAGTCGAACTCGACTCGCACCCGTACTTCCTCGGGACGCAGTTCCACCCCGAGTTCCGGAGTCGCCCCGGCCGCGCCAGTCCGCCGTTCGTCGGACTGCTGCAGGCGGTGCTCGCGGAGACGGAGGTGACCGCCTGATGGTGGACGTAGACGAGTTCATCGAGGAGGCCAAAGCCGAGATTAGCGACGAACTCGGGGACAGCACGGCTATCATCGCGCTCTCCGGCGGCGTGGACTCGTCGACGGCGGCGGCGCTCGCGTACGAGGCCGTCGGCGAACAGCTCGTGCCCGTCTACGTCGACACCGGCCTGATGCGGAAGGGCGAGACGGAGGAGATCGCGGACGTGTTCGGGTACATGGACAGTCTGCGCGTCGTCGACGCCGCGGACCGCTTCCTCGGCGCGCTCGAAGGCGTCACCGACCCCGAGGAGAAGCGGAAGGTCATCGGCGAGCAGTTCATTCGAGAGTTCGAGACCGTCGCGGGCGAGACGGACGCGGACTACCTCGTGCAGGGCACCATCTACCCCGACCGCATCGAGAGCGAGGGGAACATCAAGAGCCACCACAACGTCGGCGGTCTCCCCGACGCCGTGGACTTCGATGGTATCGTCGAACCGCTGCGCGACCTCTACAAGGACGAGGTTCGGTCGGTCGCGCGCGAACTCGGCCTCGAAGAAGTCATCTCGGAGCGCATGCCGTTCCCCGGCCCCGGACTCGCGGTGCGCGTCGTCGGCGAAGTCACCGCGGAGAAGGTCCGAGTCGCCCGCGAGGCGACGCACATCGTCGAGGACGAACTGGAAGCGTACGAGCCGTGGCAGGCGTTCGCCGCCGTTCTCGGCCGCGCGACCGGCGTGAAGGGCGACAACCGCGTGCACGGCCACGTCGTCGCGGTTCGCTCCGTCGAGAGCCGGGACGGCATGACCGCGCGCGCCCAGGAGCTCGACTGGGAGACCCTCCAGCGGTTGCAGAGTCGAATCACGGGCACCGTCGAGGACGTGAGTCGCGTCGTCTACGACGTGACGCACAAGCCGCCCGCCACCATCGAGTACGAATAACAGCGCGGCCGAACCTTCTTCTCGCGGGGCGTTCGAGGCGGCGTATGGACGACCACACGCAGTCGAACCGTCGGCTGTGGAACGAGTGGAGCGACGCCTTCCAGGCGGCGTGGAACGCGGACACGGACGAGGACTTGCCGCCCGCGCCGTCGCCGTTCGCGTCGGACGCCCCTGGGTTCGCCGAGCAGTCCCTCGTCGAGGTGGACGATGTCGAGGGCGCGGACTACGTCGAACTCGGCTGCGGCGGCGGCCAGGGAACCGTCGGCACCGCACGGATGGGTGCGGATTCCACCGGTTTGGACCTCTCTGAGGAACAGCTCGGGCACGCGCGCCGCCTCCGCGACTTCTACGGCGTCGACGCCGGATTCGTGCAGGGGGACGTGACCGACCTCCCGTTCCTGGACGACAGCTTCGACCTCGCGTCCTCGGAGGCGGCGTTCCAGATGGTCGAAGACCTCGGCCGCGCGCTCGCGGAAGCCCACCGCGTCCTCCGGCCCGGCGGCGTGTTCGTGCTCAGCGTCCCCCATCCGCTGTACGAGGCGTTCGACGCCGAGACCGCGACCGTCGAGGACGACTACCTCGACCCCGGGCCGCGCGAACTCACCATCGACGAGGAGTACGCGGCCCCGCTCACGGTGTTCAACCGCCCGATAGACGCCCGGTACAACGCGCTGGTCGACGCCGGGTTCGACGTGCATCGGCTGGTCGAACACCAGCACCCGCACGTCGCGGAGAACGAACCGGGCGCTCGCGACCTGCCGGAGGCGCTCTGGCAGATTCCGCGGAGCGTGCGGTTCTGGGCGGTCGCGTAGCCGACGCCAGATTCATATCTACCGGGCGCTGACTCCCGAGTATGAAGGCAATTCTCGTTGGCCCCGACCGCGGACTCGGCGACGCGCTCGCCGAACAGGGCGTGTCGGTCGAACGCATCGACCTCGGGAGTGCCGCGGAACTGGAGTCTGCGGGCGTCGAGGACGCCGACATGCTGATTCTCACCGACGTGGGGGAGTCGACCGCGGTGTCGGTCGCGCTGGAACTGAACGACCGCCTGAAGACCGTCGTCTACTCGCCGGACACGATTCCGGAGTTCGTACGCGGCCAGCTCGACCTCGCGCTCGACACCGAACTCCTCGACGCGGACCTCGTCGCGGAGGAACTCGTCGGCGGCGTCGAAACCTAAGTAGCTCCGCGCCCACGCGCCGGTATGGACGTACACGACCTCGACTTCGCGCCCGACGCGGGCGAAGTGGAGACCGCGGAACTGTATTACTCAGAGGACGTTCTCGTGAAGGCGTTCGCGCTCGGCCCCGGTGGCGAACTCAGTCCGCACGAGCATCCCGGGCAGACAAACTCATTTCACGTCGTCGAGGGGTCGGTCGTCGTCGTGCAGGGCGACGACGAGCAGTCCGTGGACGCGCCGGGCGTCGTCGTCCACGAACCGGGCGTTCCGCACGGCGCGCGCAACGAGAGCGACGATGTCGCGGTGTTCACGGCAACGATGGCGCCGATGGGTTAGAGTCGGACCGCCGTCGGCCGGTCCTCTCCGGGTTCGTCCACGGCCGCGGCGTACGGGCTGACGTGCTCCCAGCAGACGAACTTGCTCACGCGTTCGGGTTCGTAGAGGAAGAAGTCGGCGTCGCTCGAACACATCTCGCAGGTCGGCGTCGCCTCGCGCTCCTCGAGGATTCCGGCGAGCACGGACTCGGCCTCCCGCGGCATACCACAGTGTTCGCCGACACCTCCTATAAACGCTCGTCCGAGCGCAGGCGCTCCAGCACGGGAATTTCCGCGATTCGCTCCTCGCTCAGTTCGCCCCAGTCCACGCCCGCGGGCCGCTCGTAGGGCGTCTCGGTATCGAGGGTGCGCTCGGGCGTCACCACGAGGTCCATCGGCACGTCGTGCTCGTCGGGGGTGACGGCGTCGACCACCTGAAGTTCGTGGACGGTGGTGACGACGGTGGTGTCGTCGGCTGTGCTCGCGGTTTCACCGCTCGCCGTTCGGTCGCACCCGACGGGAGCCACCAGCCCTAGCTCGTGCAGTATCGCGTATTCGAGGTCGCTGTACCCCTCGCCCTTCCCGATTCGCGCGCCGTCCTCGGTGACGGCGACGCTCCCCGACACCACGAGGTCGATTTCGGGTACTTCGTCCGGGCCGACCTGGTCGGCGTAGTCGTCAACGTTCGAGAGCGCGGGCGCGCTGTCGTAGTTCTCGGGGTCGATGGCGTCGGGGTCGAGTTCGAGGAAGCATTGCTCGTCCCGGAGTCGGGGGACGGCCATGTAGACAGTTTTGCCGTCGCGGAGCGCGCGCCGCCGAACGGGGAGCTGTGGGGCGTCCGGGTTCGCCTTCACCACGTCGGCGTCCCGCCACGCGTCGGTGTCGGCGAGGCGGTCGGCGGCGGTCTCCGCGCCCGCGAAGTTCGGGATGCGGCCGTGCGGCGGGAACGGGAAACGAGCCACCCCCTGCTCGTCGAGGGCGTCCCAGACGCGCTCGCGAATCGCTTGCTTGTCGGTCACTCCTCGCCCTCCGCTTCGCCTTCCACCGCACCCTCGTCCTCCTTTGCGAGACCCGCGAGGTGCGGGGTTTCGGGGACGATGATTTCCTCCGCGCCGAGCGTGGCGGCGTTCTCGCTCCCGGGAAGACAGAAGACCGGGACGCCGTCCGCGACGCCGGCGAGCGCGCGCGTGCCGACGACTCGGGTGCCGATGTCGTCGTAGGAGAGTCGGCGGAACAGTTCCCCGAACCCGGGGAGGCGTTTCTCGAGGAGCGGACGAACCGCCTCGACGGTTCGGTCGTCGGGCGTGACGCCCGTGCCGCCCGTGGTGACGACCACGTTCACGTCGTCGCGGCCGACCAAGCGGTTCACGATGGCCTGCACGCGGTCGTAGTCGTCGCGAACCAGTTCGCGAGTGACGACCTCGTGCCCGTCGGCCTCGAACGCCGCCGCGATGGCGTCCCCGCTCGGGTCGTCGTCCAGACTCCGCGACGACGACACCGTCACGACGCCCACGCCGACCGCGGCGAGGTCCCCGGCGTGATGGTGCCCGTGGTCGTGATGTTCGTGGTTGTCGCCGTGGTCGGCCCGTCCGTGACCGTTTGGGCTGTCGTGATGGTCGTTCTGTTCGCCATCGCCGTCTGTCGGTTCGGCGTCGTCCGCGTCGGTCGTGTCGGGGGACTGGGAGTCGGCCATACGGGCCGTGGGGGCGGGCGCGGCATAATACGTGCCATAGAGTTTTGATGCGATGGCGCGAACACGCCGGGTGTGAAAGCAGTTCAGTTCGCGGAGCACGGCGATAGGGACGTCATCGAGTACGGCGACTTCCCCGACCCGGAGGCCGGACGGGGCGAGGTCGTGGTGGACGTGAAGGCGGGCGCGCTGAACCACCTCGATATCTGGACGCGAAAGGGGATGCCGGGCCTGGACCTCGACATGCCACACATCCCGGGGAGCGACTGCGCGGGCGTCGTCGCGGAGGTCGGGGAGGGCGTGACACGCTTTTCCGAGGGCAACCGGGTGGCGTTGCTCGCGGGCGTGAGTTGCGGGGAGTGCGAGTTCTGTCGGGACGGCGAGCACTCGCTGTGTTCGTCCTACCACATCATCGGCGAGCACGTCCGCGGCGTCCACTCAGAACAGACAGTCGTGCCGGAGGAGAACCTCGTGCCGGTGCCCGAGCACGTGGACTGGGAGACGGCGGCGGCCGCGCCGCTCGTGTTCCAGACGGCGTGGCGGATGCTGCTCACGCGCGGCGAGGTCAGTCCGGGCGAGAAAGTGCTCGTGCTCGGCGCGAGCGGCGGCGTCGGCCACGCGGCCGTGCAGGTCGCGAAGCACGCGGGCGCGGAGGTGTACGCCACCGCGTCCAGCGAGGAGAAACTCACGTACGCCGAGGAGATCGGCGCGGACCACACCATCGACTACGAGGCGAACGACTTCGCGAGTCGGATTCGAGACCTGACCGGGAAGCGCGGCGTGGACGTGGTGGTAGACCACGTGGGCGCGGCGACCTGGCAGGACAGCCTGAAGTCGCTCGCGAAGGGCGGGCGTGTCGTCACCTGCGGCGCGACCACCGGCGGCCGCCCGGAGACGGACATCAACCGCATCTTCTGGAACCAACTGAAGGTCATCGGCTCGACGATGGCAACCCTCGGTGAGGCCGACGACGCCCTCGAAAAAGTGTGGGACGGAACGTTCGAACCGCGGGTTCGAGAGGTCTTGCCGATGAGCGAGACGGCGCGCGCGCACGAACTGCTGGAGAACCGCGAAGGCTTTGGGAAGGTGGTGGTAAAACCCGATAGCGAATACTGATGGCGCACGAACCACAGGAGGCGCAGGCCGAGACGCCGCTCACGGACCGACAGTCGTGGGCGATAATCGCGATGCTGGTGTTCTGCCTGCTCGTTATACCCGGGGCCATACTGCTCGGCGGGACGCTCAGCCCGCTCGGACTGACGTGGATAGATTCGCTGGTCGCACTCCCGATGATTCCCGCGGTCTTGTTCGCGCTCGTGGGCGTCTGGACCGCCGTGCGGCGATAGCTACCAGTCGATGCGTTCTTTGTCCCGCCAGAACGCGCCCGACGGACCCTCGGGTTCGAGCGACGCGAGCCACACCGGCGTCTCCGCGCCCTTCTCGACGGACCGGTCGGCGTCCTCGCCGCCCATGTCGGTCCGGACGTAGCCGGGGCAGACGGAGTTTGCCAGCAAGCCGTTCTCGTTGTACTCGCCGTGCAAGTACGTGGTGAGGCCGTTCAGTCCCGTCTTCGAGACGCGGTAGGCGGGACTGGAGCCGTCCATGTCCGAGAGCGCACCCATTCCCGAGGAGATGTTGACGACGCGCCCGCCGTCGTTCTGGATGAGGAGCGGGACGGCGTGCTTGCAGACGACCATCGGCCCGCGGAGGTTCACCGCGAGCGTGCGGTCGATTTCGGGGGTCGGTTCCGCGACGATGTCGTTCCCGAACTCGCCGACGCCCGCGTTGTTCACGAGGATGTCGAGGCGGCCGACCTCGGAGTAGATGCCGTCGACGGCGGCCTCGATGTCGCCCTCCTGCGTCACGTCGAGGAGCACGCGCTCGGTGTTCTCCGGCGTTTCATTACCTGAACTCCGGGAGCCGGCGTACACTGTCGCGCCCTTCTCCGCGAGCCGGCGCGCGATTTCCGCGCCGAGCCCGCGGTTCGCGCCGGTGACGAGCGCGACCTGTCCCGAGAGGTCGTCGTACGTATCGACCATACGGGAGGAGGGGCGGGCGGACACTACTCAGTTTTGGACTGTGACGGTCTCGCGCTCGAAGGCGTCACCGGTCCACGTCCACGCGCCCACGAAGGGCGGGCGGCCGGCGAGCGACACGAGGAGATACCGATAGTCGGGCCACGCGGCCGCCTCGCGGTCCCGGTCGCTCATCTCGGCGGGACCGGCGGGATGCGAGTGGTAGAACCCCACGACCTCCCGGTCGTGGTCGGCGGCGGTCTCGAAGACGCGGAGCTGTTCGGTCGGGTCCATCTCGTACGCGACGCGGGGTGCGTCGGCGACGTTGCGAACGCGGTGGGCGACCGACGCGGTCGCGGTGTCCTCTTCGACGGTGCCGACGAGGATGCCGCAGGCCTCGCGCGGGGCGTCCTCGCGGGCGTGCGCGAGCACGTCGTCGTAGACGCCGCCGCCGAGGACGAGCATACCCCGAAGTAGGGGGTGTGGGTGGAAAAGCCTACTCGAAGTCGCGGCGCATCGCGATTTCGAACCACGGACAGAGGTCGAGCTGGCGGTACTGTCGGGGGTTCTGGTGGAGGTCCTCGTAGTTCGCCCAGAGGATGCCGCCGACCTCGTCGGGGTCGGGGTCGAGGGTGGTGTCCGAGAGGGTGGCCTGAAGGACGGCGCAGACCTCCCACTCGACGCCGTCGTTCATGTAGTGGCGCTTGTACTCGAATCGGTCGGTGACTTCGAGGTCGTCGTACTGGTCGGGCGAAATCCCCAACTCCTCTTCGAGGCGTTCGCGCGTCGCCTCCTTCTGGCTCTGGCCGTCGACGGGGTGGCTGGCGACGGTGCCGTCCCAGCAGGTGTCCCAGAGGCGTTTGCGGGCGGCGCGCTGCGCGAGGAGGACGCGGCCCTGTTCGTCGAAGAGGATGCAGGTGAAGGCGCGGTGGCGGATGCCGTCGCCGGTGTGTGCGTCGAGCCGGTTCGCGAGGCCGGTTCGTTCGTCGTCGGGCGTGACCGTGACGACGTCTTGTTCCGCGTTCTCGACTTCCTCAGGCGTGCGTACGTCCGCGTCGGCCGCTGTGTCGCTCATACAGGGGACAGGGAGGGCAGCGGGAATAGAACTTCGGATGTTCAGCCGAGTTTCTCGTCCAGTATCAGGCGCGTCTTCGTCTCCACGACCTCGTCCTGCTCGCGGGCTTTCGTGATGAGTTGGTTCACGCGCGTGGTGTCCGCGGCGTCGACGACGAGGACGATGTCGAGTTCGCCGGAGACCTGCCAGACGAAGTCGACTTCGTCCCAGTCGGTCATGCGGTCGCCGACGGAGTGCGTGTCCACGTCCATCGCGACGGATACCTCTATCATCGCCTTCACGTTTCCGGTGCGGGTGGAGACGGTGAATCGTTCGATGACGCCGTCGTCGCGGAGTCGGTCGACGCGGTTCCGGACGGTGCCCTCGCTCACGTCGAGCGTGCTCGCGATTTCCGTGTAGGGCGTTCGGGCGTCCCGTCGGAGGATGTCGAGTATCTCCCGGTCGAGGTCGTCCATACGAACGGAACCATCCCCACACCCAATAGATTTGCGAATTTCGTAACTCAGTTACGAAGGTAAGGACTAAGTGCCGTTGGTTCGTTTGAATCTCGTAATGCCGGACGCATACCTCGCGCTCGAAACGGGGGACGTCGTCGAAGCCCGCGCCCGCTCACCGGGCCGCGCGCAGGGTGAACTCGTGTTCACCACCGCGTACACGGGCTACGAGGAGTCCCTGACCGACCCCTCCTACGAGGAACAGGTTCTCACGTTCGCCTACCCGCTCATCGGAAACTACGGGGTCCGAGCCGAGCGATTCGAGTCCGACCGCGTCCACCCGAGTTCCGTCGTCGCGCGCGAACTCACCGACGACGTGGCCGAGTGGCTTCAGTCCGAGGACGTGCCCGCCGTCGACCACGTCGACACCCGCGACCTCGTGCTCGACATCCGCGAGGGCGGTGCGATGAAAGTCGGTATCGCCGCCGGTCCCGACGCCAGCCCCGAGGCCGCGAAGGAGGAACTCGCCGACTGCCCCGGGATGTCCGACATCACGGACATCGGCGCGCAGGTCAGCGTCACCGAACCCGAGCACCACCCGGGAAGCGGGCCGAGCGTCGCGCTCGTCGACTGCGGCGCGAAGGGCTCCATCGTGGACTCGCTCGCCGCGCGGAACGCAGAGGTCCACGTCCTCCCCTACGACACGACGCCCGCGGAGGTCCGCGACCTCGACCCCGACATCGTCTTCGTCTCGAACGGCCCCGGCGACCCCGAGAACTTCGAGGCCGCCGAACACCTCGTGGACGACCTCGTCGGCGAGTACCCGTTCGCGGGCATCTGCCTCGGCCAGCAGGTCGTCGCGAACGCCCTCGGCGGGAGCACGGAGAAGATGGCGTTCGGCCACCGCGGCGTGAACCAGCCCGTGCGCGACCTCCGGACGGACAAGGTCGTGATGACGACGCAGAACCACGGCTACACGGTCGCCGAACCCGGCGACCTCGACGTGACCCAGGTGAACGTCAACGACGACACCCCGGAAGGCCTCGAATCGGACGAACTCGACGTCATCACGCGCCAGTACCACCCCGAAGCCCACCCCGGCCCCCACGACTCCCTGGGCTTCTTCGACGACGTGCTCGACCTCGTGGAATCCCGCGCGCCCGTCAGCGCCGACTGACCCGTTATTCGCCGTCGAGCGGGTCGCCGCGCCGGTCGATTCGCGTGGCCGGCAGTCCCGCGCGGTCGGCGTGTTCGCGAACTGCTGCTTCGTTCTCGGCCCGGTAGTGACAGAACGTCCCGGCGACGTTGCCGTCCTCGGTTTTCATCACTTCCGAGTCGACCCATTCGATGCCGACGCCTTCGTCGCGGAGCGCCTGCAGTGCCTCGCCGGACTGTTCGCCGGCCGCGTCGAGTTCTGCGTCCGTGATCGGTTCGTCGAGTTCGCGGAGGATGAGGAAGTCCTCTAGCTCCTGTTCATTCGCGGACATCCCATCGGATGGTGAAAAACGAGATACATAAAGTATCGGGTGGGGTTCACTCGGCGGACTGGCGAAAACGAACCCAGCACGAATCCACACCGGCCCGGTCGGGGTCGTCGCTGCGGCGTCGAGTCGCAGACGGGCCGGAAGCGGGGCGTTACTCGCGTGCGCCCCAGTCAGTGTGGGTGATGGGGCGGTCCGAGACGGGGAGGACGTCGAGGTCGTCGTCGCGGTGTGCGAGCGCCTCCACAGCGGCCGCGGCGGACGCGACCGTGGAGAAGTAGGGGACGTCCTCGCGGACCGCGGTGCGGAGGTGTTCGGGGTCGTCCGTGACGAGCAGGTCGATTTCGCCCGTGCGGAGCGCCTCGTTCACGTCCGCGAACGCGGTGACCTCGTAGTAGTCCTCGAAGCCGTCGAGGTCGAGGTCGACGACGGCCGTCGCACCGGGTGCGGGGAGCGTGTTCCCGGCGGCCGACTGGGCCTTCTCGTAGGCCTTCCCGAAGGACCGCGCGGTCCCCATGACTTCGCCCGTGCTCTTCATTTCGGGGCCGAGGCGGGGGTCGCTGCCTTCGAGGCGGTCGAAGGGCAACACGACCTCCTTCACGCTGTACTGCTCGGGGACGCCCTCGTCGACGCCGAGGTCGCTGAGGGAGTGCCCGGCCATCACCTTCGCCGCGAGTTTCGCGATTGGGACGCCGGTCGCCTTCGAGACGAACGGCACCGTGCGCGAACTCCGCGGGTTCGCCTCCAGGACGTAGACTTCGCCGTCCTGAACTGCGAGCTGGACGTTCAACAGGCCGACGGTGTCGAGGGCGTCCGCGATGTCCTCCGTGACCTCGCGGACGCGGGCGAGCGTGTCGGCGTCGAGGCTGCGGGGCGGAATCACACAGGAGGAGTCGCCGGAGTGCACGCCGGCCTCCTCGACGTGCTCCATCACGCCGCCGATGAGCACGTCCTCGCCGTCCGATACTGCATCGACGTCAAGTTCGACGGCGTCCGCGAGGAACTCGTCCACGAGAATCGGTTTCTCGGGGCTGACGCGGACGGCTTCCTCGATGTACTCGATGAGTTCCTCGTCGTCGTACACGACCTCCATCGCGCGTCCGCCGAGCACGTACGACGGCCGGACGAGCACCGGATAGCCGATGTCGTGCGCGAGGTCGAGCGCCTCGTCTTTCGACGTGGCGCTCCCGCCGGTCGGCTGGCTGATGCCGTACTCGTCCATCAGCGCGTTGAACCGGTCGCGGTCCTCGGCGAGGTCCATCGCGTCCACGCTCGTCCCGACGATATCCGCATCGAGTCCGCGGCGGTCGATTTCGTTCTGGAGCGGGTCCGCGATGTTGACGGAGGTCTGGCCGCCGAACTGCACCATCACGCCGTCCGCGTTCGTCGCTTCCACCACGTCCGCGACCTCCTCCGCGGTGATGGGTTCGAAGAACAGTCCATCGGAGGTGTCGTAGTCCGTGGAGACGGTTTCGGGGTTGTTGTTCACGACGTGCGCGTCGATTCCCTCCTCGCGGAGCGCGCGCACCGCGTGCACCGAACAGTAGTCGAACTCGACGCCCTGTCCGATGCGGATGGGGCCGCCGCCGACCACCACGACGCTGCGCTCGTCCTCGTCCACGACGAGTTCGCCCGCGGCCGCGTCGCCCTCGAACGGTCCGCTGAACCACTCGGGCTTCCGCGACGAGTAGTAGTACGGCGTCTGCGCGGCGAACTCGCCCGCACACGTGTCCACCTGCTTGTAGGTGCGGCCGGGGACGTCCTGTTCGACGCTGTCGATGGTCGCGCCCGCGCCGTCCGTCACGGCGTCAGCGTCTTCGGCGGGAAGCCAGGACGCGTTCGCGTCCGCGAACTCGCCGCCCGCGAGCGCTTCGATTTCGTGGTTCGTGAACCCGGCGGTGGCGGCGCTCGTGAAGTCGCCGTTCTGCGCGTCCGCGGCGGCGTCCGCGATGTTCGCGTAGCGCTCCACGTACCACTCCGCGATGTCCGTCAGTTCCACGACGTCCGCGACGGTGTATCCGCGGTCGAACGCCTCGAACATCGCGTACGGCCGGTCGGGCGTCGGACGTTCGAGGTAGTCGACTTCGAGCGCGTCGTCGGAGAGGTCGGCCCAGTCCACGGCGGGGTCGTACTCCGAACTCCGCAGGGCCTTGAGGAGGCTCTCCTCGAACGTCCGTCCGATGGACATCGCCTCCCCCGTGGACTTCATGGCGGTGCCGAGTTCGAAGTCCACTTCGGGGAACTTGTCCTTGGGCCACCGCGGCACCTTCGTGACCACGTAGTCGATGGCGGGTTCGAACGCGGCCGTGGTCTGGCCCGTGATTTCGTTCGTGATTTCGTGGAGGCGCTTGCCGAGCGCGACCTTCGCGGTGACGCGCGCGATGGGGTAGCCGGTCGCTTTCGACGCCAGCGCGGACGACCGGGAGACGCGCGGGTTCACTTCCACGACCCGGTACTCGCCGCCCGGCGTGCCGTCGTCGTGCCACGCGAACTGGATGTTACACCCGCCTTCGATGCCGAGGTCGCGGATGACTTCGAGCGCGGCGTCCCGCATCTCCTGGTGGCCTTCGTCCGGGATGACCTGACTGGGCGTGACGACCGTGGATTCGCCGGTGTGGATGCCCATCGGGTCGATGTTCTCCATGTTGCAGATGATGATGCAGGAGTCGCCGGCGTCCCGCATCACCTCGTACTCCAGTTCCACCCAGCCGGAGATGGATTCCGTGATGAGGACCTCGGAGTTCCGGGAGAGGCGGAGGCCGCTGCGCACGCGCTTCTTGAGCTCCTCCATCTCCTGGACGACGCCGGACCCGCTCCCGCCGAGCGTGTACGTGGTGCGGGAGATGACGGGAAGCCCGCCGACCGCGTCGACCGCGTCCTCGACGCGGTCCGCGATGTCGTCCTCGTTCAGGGCTTGGAGGGATTCGCCCTCGTCGAGGCTGATGGTCGTGGATTTCGGGACTGGCTGGCCGAGGTCGTGCATGCGCTGGCGGAAGAGGTCGCGGTCCTCCGTCGCGTAGATGGTGTCGAGCGGCGTTCCCATGACGTCCACGTCGTACTCGTCGAGCACTCCCTCCTCCGCGAGTTCGGCGGTGACGTTCAGGCCCGTCTGTCCGCCGAGTCCCGCGATGACGCCGTCGGGGTTCTCCTTGGCGATAACCTCCGCGATGGCCTCCGTCGTGATGGGTTCGATGTACACCGCGTCAGCCATCTCGGGGTCGGTCATGATGGTCGCGGGATTGGAGTTCACGAGGACGACTCGGGCGCCCTCCTCCTGAAGCGCGCGGCACGCCTGCGCGCCGGAGTAGTCGAACTCAGCCGCCTGTCCGATCTGTATCGGGCCGCTCCCGATGAGGAGCACGGTCCGGTCGTCACTCATACTACCCAAATTCAGTTCGGTCATCGTAATAAGTCCGACGAAAAACTACGCTACTCGAAATTCGATTACGAAAATCGAAACCGTTGGCGGGGCCGACGGTCGCACGGCTCTCCAACACGCGACCATCGAGAGAAGAACGCCGCGTTACGCCTCCCGGTCCCGCTCCGCCCGGTATTCGTCCACGAACGCGGCCACGTCGAACGACGCCATCTCCGCTTCGAACTCCGCTTCAGCCCCCTCGCTCTCGGCGTGGCTCACCGCGTGGTCCATCAGTTCCACGACGAGTTCGACCACGTACTCGTGGAGTGTCCGGGAGTCGAAGTCGAACACCCAGAGCAGCGCGTACCCGACCTCGCCCTCCGCGCTCGCGTCGTACGTCGCCACCTCGTCCGGCACCTGCTCCATCACCGCGCCCATCAGGTGCGGGGTGCCGAACTCCTCGAACGCGTCGTCCTCGGCGGGTTCGACCGCGGTTTCGAGCACGTCGACGATGGACTCGGGGAGGAACCGGCCCGGCGGATGCATGTCCATCACGACCGCGTGCGAATCGCCACAGGCGCAGTCGTACTCGCGCATCCCGAGGTCGAACGCCGTCGGCGGCACGCGCTCCCCACAGGGGAGCTCGACCAGTCCGTCGCTCGCGCCGCCGTCGCCCCCATCGCCGCCGTCGTCGTCCGGTACGCGGGGTTCAGCCATACGGGAGTGTGACGCGCGAACGCGGGTAAGCCCTCCGCATGGCGGGCCGGGACAACCTTCATCCGCGCGTGCGGTGTCCTCCGAGTATGGCCGCCATCGAGATAGACCGACTGACCAAGCGGTACGGCGACCTCGCCGCGGTCTCCGACCTCACGCTCAGCATCGAGTCCGGGGAGGTGTTCGGCTACCTCGGGCCGAACGGCGCGGGGAAGACCACGACCATCCGCATCCTGCTCGGTCTCCAGTCCCCGACGACGGGCACGGCGTCCGTGCTCGGCCACGACATGACCGTCGAGTCCCAGCGCCTCGACGCCCTCGAACGCGTCGGCTACCTCCCGTCGAACCCGCGATTCGACGAGCAGAGCACCGGCCGCGAGGTGCTCGACCTCCACGAATCCATCAAAGGCGGGGAGCGCCGCGACGAACTCCTCGACCTCTTCACGCCGCCCGTCGAGCGCGAGATACGCGAGTACTCGACGGGGAACGTCCAGAAACTCGGACTGGTGCAGGCGTTCATGCACGACCCGGACGTGGTCGTGATGGACGAACCCACGTCCGGCCTCGACCCGCTCCTCCAGGAGCGGTTCAACGAGTTCGTCCGGGACGAGCGCGAGCGAGGGACGACGATGCTGTTCTCCAGTCACGTCCTCAGCGAAGTGCGGCGAGTGTGCGACCGCGTGGGCGTGCTCCGCGAAGGCGAACTCGTCACCGTCGAGGACGTGCACGACCTGCTCGACCGCAGCGGGAAGCACATCCGACTGCGGGTGGCGGGCGACCCACCCGAGAACGCCTTCGACCTGGACGGCGTCTCCGACGTGTCCCGGTGGCGGGACGGCGGAGAGACCGCGTTCTCCTTCACGTTCACGGGGGACGTGAACGACCTCGTCGCCGAGTTCGAAGCGTACGACCTCCGCGAACTCGACGTGGAGGAAGCACCCCTGGAGGACGTGTTCCTGACGTTCTACGGTGAGAGCGATGCTTGAGCTCGCGCGGTACGGCGCGCGAAAGCGCGTCCGCGGAGCGCTCGCACTCTCCGTCGGATTGTCGGCGTTCAGCGTGCTGTACGCCGCGTTCTACCCCTCCATCGCGACCGGGTTCGACGTGGCGGAGTACGTGGATGCGCTCCCGCCCGTGTTCGTGGAGGCGTTCGGCCTGCGCGCGTTCGGCACCATCGAGGGCTTCCTCGCGACCGAACTCTACCACTTCGCGTGGATAATACTGCTCGGCGTCTACCTCGCGTACAGCGCCGCCGGCCTCGTCGCGGGCGACGTGGAATCGGAGCGCATGGACATTTTGCTCGCGCTTCCGGTGTCTCGGGGGCGCGTCGTCACCGAGAAGTACCTCGCGGTCGTTCCCGAGATCCTCCTCGTGAACGCCGTCGTCGCCGCCGTCACATGGCTCGCGACGCACGCCATCGGCTATCCGGTCGCCGCGACAGACCTCATCGCCGTCCACCTGCTCTCAATCCCGTACCTCCTCACGTGCGCGGCTATCGGGCTGGCGTTCAGCGTCGCCGCGAGTCGCGCGAGCGTCGCCCAGCGCGGCGCGATGGCGACCGTGTTCGGCCTGTTCCTGTTCGAAACCGTGGTCTCCGCGACGGACTACGCGTGGCTCGGCGCGGTCGCGCCGATGCGGTACTTCGACCCGACCGCGATACTCACGGAGAACACGTACGACTTCCTCGCGGCCGCCATCCTGCTCGCCGCTACTGTCGTCCTCGTCGCCGCGAGCGCCCAGTACTTCCGCCGGCGCGACGTCTAGGGCCAGTCGTCGCGCTCCTCGGCCTCGAACACGTCCTCGGATTCCTCCTCGTCCGCGAGCTCCCAGTCCGCGGCCGACGCGGCGTCCTCGACGGCGAGGTACTCCCAGCCGACCTCGGCGGCGAGCGCCTCGTCCGCGTCGCTCGTGCCGACGAACACGTGGCGTTCGGTGTCGAACTGGTCTTTCACGGACGCGAGGCTCTCCTCCTTGCCCTTCGGGCCGCTGAAGAAGTCCTGGCGGATGCGGCGTTTGCGCGTGAAGTTCGTGACGACGTACGTCGGTTCGTCGCTCACGACGCCGACGTACTCCGTCCACTGCCGGGCGTCCGCGAACGCCGTCCCGGGCTTCGCGAGTGCCTGGAGCGCGGACAGTTCGAAGGCGAGCGTCATGTCCCCGCTGCCGCCGCTCATGCTCATGGCGAAAACGTGGGGGGAGCGCGGGGAAAACGCCTTCGTTTCACTCCGCGACGGAGATGCGGTAGTAGCCGGTGTACTTCACGATTTCGCCGTCCTCCAGCGTGGTCGGGGCGTCGAGTGTGACCGGGTCGCCGTCGACCGCGCCGGGGAGTGCGTGCTGTACGTCGGAGTCGAGTTCGTCGAAGTCGCGGACGCGAGCGTCCTGCGGGACGCCGTCCGCGCGTTCGAGTCGCACTGTCGGATTCATGTTGGTACACCAGCCACCACGGGCTATGCTAGTCAATGACAGACAAGAATATAAGGATTACTGTAGTCGCAAAACCCGACCATAGACTCGAAGGACCGAACGCGAGAACTGAACCGTCGACAGCGCGGGAGAACGGAAGATAACGGAACGACGGAGCGGGGACGTTAGAAGTCGAGGTCGTCGAGGTCGAAGTTCTCCTCGAGGAGAACGTCTTTCTGGTCGGCGACCTGCGCTTCCTCGCGGATGAGCTGTTTGTACTTCGACTGCGGGGCGAGGTTGCCGATGAGGACGCCGCCGATGAGCTTGCCGTCCTTGAACGTGAGGCGGCGCCACTCCTGATCGTCGTACGTGCGCTCGCACTCGTCGTCGCCGCGTGCGGGGAAGCCGAAGGAGAGGAAGGGGAAGTCGAAGTGCGTGATGGAGTACGAGGACACCCAGCGGAACTCGTCGACGTCTGCTTCCACGTCGTCGGCGGCCATCGCCTTCGCCGCGACGGAGCCCTGCTGTTTCGCGGAGCCCCAGGAGCCGTTCTGGGCGTGGTCTTCGAGCACCACGTCGTAGAACTCCGTGATGTCGCCCGCGGCGAACACGTCCTCGACGCCGGTGCGCATGTACTCGTCCACGATGATGCCGGTCTCGATGTCGAACCCGGCGTTCTGGATGAACTCCACGTTGAAGTCCAGGCCGATGGCGACGCCCGCGAACTCGGAGTCGTAGCGCTCGCCGTTCGAGTCGATGGTCTCGACGACGTTCCCGTCGTCGTCCGTGACGAACTCGCTCGCGCCGGAGTCGAAGACGGGCGTGACGCCCTTCTCGTCGAGGGCGTCGTGGATGATGTCCGCGCCGTCCTGGCTGAGCGCGTACCGCCACCAGCGGTCGCCGCGCATCAGGTAGTGGGCGTCCACGCCCTGCGCGGCGCAGATGGCGGCGAGGTCGATGCCGAGCAGGCCCGCGCCGACGATGACGCCGGTGTCCGCTTCCTCGGCGTCCTCGCGGATGCGGCGCGCGTCCTGGAACGTCCAGAAGTGGTGGACGCCGTCCGCGTCACTCCCCGGAACGGGGAGCTGGACGGGCGTTCCGCCGGCGGCGACGAGGAGTTTGTCGTACGCCAGCGTCTCGCTCTCGTGCGTGTATACCTCGTGAGCGTCGGTGTCGATGTCCGTGACGAGCGTGTTCAGCTTCAGGTCGATGTCGCGCTCGTCGTACCACTCCTCGTCGTGGATAGAAATCGGTGCTTCCGGGAGTTTTCCCTTCGCGAACTCCTTGATGAGAATGCGATTGTAGAGGGGTTCGCCCTCGTCCGTGACGACAGTGATGTCGGCGTCCGGATCCGCCTCGCGGAGTGTCTCGGCGGCGGAACTCCCCGAAATCCCGTCCCCGATTATCACGTACGACTCGGTCATACCGAGAGTGTCGTATTCGGGGTTAAAGTGGGTTGCTATCCGCCTACGATGCCGGCACGAGTTGCCGGATGCGGCCGTGCGTGGCGCGGAACCCCGCGATTTAGGTGTGCGTGCGTCCATGAGGAAAACATGAAGATAGCGCAGAACGTCCGACACTTCGCGACGAAGCAAGCGCTCACGCTCCCCGTCGTCTCCGAGCGGATGCACGACTGGCTCGTCGACCTGCACGTCGACGTGTTCCTGGAGAAGGCGGACGACGACCGCACGGAGGAGCGCCGCGCGCACCTGGAGGCGTTCTTCGACGCGACCATCGACATGTACCTCGCGGCGCTGAACGCGGGCTACGCGGAGGCCGAGGCCCGCGAAATCACGCACGTCGTCGGGTCGTTCGACTTCTACGCGAAGGGCTGGACGGAGATGATGGAGTTCCCGGCGAGCGAGGTCGAGGACCACTACGCGCGCTACCGGGAGTTCTTCGACGCGCACGACATCACGGTGGAGGACCCGCTCGGCGAGTTCGCGCCCGCGGACGGCCTGCCGGACGCGCCCGCGACGCCGGAGAAACTGGAGGGCGGCGAGTTCTCGAACGCCGAGGCCGGGTACGCTGACGACGTGTACGTGAAGACGGCGGACGGCGACGTGAAGAAGGGCGACCGAAGCGACGAGATAGACGCCTAGGCGAGTCGGCGGAGGGCATCGCTTCCGCCGTCGACGAGCGGCGTGCCGTGGCCGGTGCAGGCGACGGCGAAGTCGGGAGCGCGGGCGGCGAGGTCGCGGATGCTCGCTCGAACGTCGTCCGTGTCGTGGCTGAGATACCACGGGCTCGGGTCGAGTTCGCCCCCGGATTCCCGGACGAGGTCGCCGAGGAACGCGACGTCGAGCGTTTCGCTGACGTACGCGACGTGGCCCGGGGTGTGGCCGGGCGTGTGGTAGGCGGTGAAACTACCGATCGTATCGCCGTCCCGGACGGGTTCGACGTGCGCTGACGGCGGCGCGGTGAGCACGCCGGCGAGCCGCTGGAACGCCCCCTTCCGGTCGAGGAGGCTTGGTTTCTCGCGGCCCGCGACGAGGTCGGCGTCGCGTTCGCCCGCATAGATGGTGGCGTCGAGGCCGTTGAGGTTCGGGAGACCGCCGACGTGGTCGATATCGTAGTGCGTGACGAGGACGCGGTCGATGTCGGTCACGGCGTGTCCGGCGTCCGCGACGGCGGTCGCGATGTCGTCGGCGTGCCACGGCATTCCCGCGTCGACCAGCGTGAGTTCGTCGTCCGCGACGAGGTAGGCGTTCGTGCCGGAGAGGTCGATGTGCCAGACGCCGTCCGCGAGTTCGCGCACCATACCACGGCTGGGGGCGCGAGGAGGAAAAGCCGTTCGCGCGTCCTACTCGACGCGGAGGTCGCTGAGGACGTGGTCGTCGAGGGCGTCCCGGACGACTTCGCGGGTGTCGTCGCCGAGCGTGATGTGCTGGGAGCGCGCGCCGTCCATCGTCGCGCGCAGGAGGCGCGCGGTGCGCTCGGGGTCGACGTCGTGGAAGACGCCCTGTTCGATGCCGTCCTCGATGGTGTCGGCGAGGACGGCGCGGAGGAACTCCTCGTTCGCCGCGAGCTGGTCGCGGTACGCGGGTTCGTGCGGGGCTTGCGCGCGGAGTTCGAGGAACGCGCGGCCGAAGTCGGTCTGGTCGCTGTCGTCCTGTCCGAAAAGGAGGCGGTCGACGATGAGGTCGAGGCGTTCGGCGGGGTCGTCGGCGTCGAGCGCGTCGAGTTTGTCCTCGAATCGCTCGGTGAACGTCCCGAGGAAGGACGTGATGAGGTCCTGTTTGGTGTCGTAGTGGTAGTGGAGGAGGGACTTGCTGACGCCGGCCTCGTCGGCGATGGCCTGCATGGTGAGGTCGGCGAAGCCGTGGTCGCAGAGCGCGTGGTAGGTCGCCCGCAGTATCTCCTCCTTCGTCTCACTCATTGACTGACCAGTTAGTCAGCCAGCGGGAAAAGTCCACCGGTCCGACCGCTATTTCTCGCCCACAATTCGGTCCGCGCATTCGTAGCCGGCAACGATACCGCCGTTGAGGCTGCGTTCGGGGTACTGGGCGCGACTCGCCATCCCCGCGTAGTAGACACCGTCCGCGACCGCCTCGGAGAGGTCGTAGGGAACGACCATGTCGAGGTAGCCGCGCTCGTACACGGGTGCCGTCCGCGGGTTCCTCGTGGTTCGAATCCAGTTCACGGAGTCACGGTCGAACTCCGGGAACAGCTCCTCGATGCCGGAGAGCCAGCGCTCCTCGACCTCGTCGTCATCCATTCCCCAGATGTCCTCCTCGGGGCTCTGAATGTACTTCGGGACGTAGAGGAGGTGTTCGCCGCCGTAGTTCGACGCGGGAATGAAGTTCGTGTGCTCGATGAGCGCGCCGAAGGGCGCGTCGTCGCCGATGTTCAGCCAGTACGTGTCGGTGAGCGACTCGTCCATCGAAATCACCGAGCAGACGGTGCCCTGGAACTCGATATTGCACTCGTAGCCGGTGAGCGACTCGAGCACGTTCGGCATCGCCGCCACGACCACGTCGTCCACGTCGTGTGTCTCCGCCTCGCCCGCGACGTCGACGGAGAGCGAGTCGACCGCGCCGTCCGCGAACTCGACGCCGGTGACGCGCGCGTTCGTCGTGATGTTCTCCCGTCCGACGTCCGCGACGAGTCGGTCGAGCAGTTGCCCGAATCCGCCGTCGAGGTAGCCGAGCGGCTCCCCGCGGAGGAGGTCGCGTTCGCCCCGGAACTTGATGCGGCCGAGCAGCCACGCCGCGGACACGTCCTCCTTGCGACTGCCGAACTTCGCGTTCAGGAGGGGTTCGAAGAAGTTCTCGTAAACGCCGCGAGTGGTGTGTTCGAGCAGGAACTCATTTATCGGGACATCCTCGAAGTCCTCCAGGTTCTCGTAGGTGTCGAAGGATGGGATGCCGCCGCGCACGTCGACTTCGAGCGTGAGCATCGCGAGGCGGAACGTGTCGTAGAGGCTGAGGTGGGGATACGCGAGTATCTCCCAGGGCTTGTCGAGCGGGTGGACGGTGCCGTCCATGTAGTAGGCGTTCTTCCCGATTGGCCAGTGGAGGTCGTCGGAGAGCCCGAGGTCGTCGATGAGGTCGACGATGGTCTCCTCGTTCGCGGAGAGGTGGTGGTAGTACTTCTCGATTGGGTCGCCGGCCGTCTCGTAGGTCGCGGCCAGCCCGCCGAGCGCGTCCGACGCCTCGAACACGCGCACGTCCTCGCCGTGCTTCTGGAGCCGTCGGGCGGCCGCGAGACCCGCGATACCGCCGCCGACGATACCGATCATGCCCCGTACTCCGCGAGGGGCGCGGTTTACGGTTACGGTTGGACCGGCGCGCCCGCCGCCCTAGAACACCCGCTAGTCTTTTCCCCCCGCCTTCGCTACTCCGTGCCATGATTACGGTACGGGCGCCCGCGACGAGCGCGAACTTGGGGAGTGGCTTCGACGTGTTTGGGGTGGCGCTCGACCGACCCGCGGACCGCGTCACTGTCGAGCGCGCGGAGACGACGACGCTCGAAGTCGAGGGGTACGGGAGCGACTACATCCCGACCGACCCCGCGCGGAACACGGCGGGCGTGGTCGCG
>Ga0207813_100259_pt1 | contig 36207 bp, 38 predicted proteins | sample A23E3SouthBayCA_2_FD_187730 | JGI IMG/M metagenome (GOLD analysis project Ga0207813, IMG submission 187730) | Aerobic enrichment media microbial communities from Eden Landing Ponds, California, USA - A23 E3 (4) (SPAdes) | ecosystem: Environmental > Aquatic > Marine > Unclassified | place... | reverse complement strand
GCGAGGAGGACGGCATCGTCCTCGTCGACCAGGAGCGCTGTCGCGGCTACCGCTACTGCGTCGAGGGCTGTCCCTACAAGAAGGTGTACTACAACGCCGCCAAGAAGAAATCGGAGAAGTGCATCTTCTGCTACCCGCGCATCGAGGGCGAGGGGCCCGACGACACCGTCCACGCGACCGCCTGCGCGGAGGAGTGTCCGCCCCAACTCCGGCTCGTGGGGTACCTCGACGACGAGGACGGCCCCATCTACAAACTCGTCGAGGAGTACGAGGTGGCGCTGCCGCTCCATCCGGAGTTCGAGACGGTGCCGAACGTCTACTACATCCCGCCCTACGCGCCCCCGCAACACTCTGAGGACGGCGAGAGCATCGAGGGCGTCGACCGCATCCCCCGGGACTACCTCGAAGAGCTGTTCGGCGACCGGGTGAATCAGGCGCTGGACACGATCGAGCGCCACCGCGACCGCGTGCGCCGCGGCGGGGAAAGCGAACTGATGGAGATGCTCCAGGACAAGAACCCCGCACAGCAGTACCGGCTGGGGGTGTTCGACGATGAGTGAGCGTCGCGAGTCGCGGAGCGACTCGAAAGCGCGAGCGGGCCGTGCCCGCGAGCGAAGCGAACCATCGTCGAGCTCGCCGGAGCTCGCTCCGGAGGTGTTCGACGATGGGTGAGCGTCGCGAGGCGCGACGCGACTCGAACGCCTCGTGGCTCGGCGTCGCCGCGGTGGTCGTCCTCGCGGTCGTCGGCGCGGCGGTCCTCCCGACGCTGACGAGCGCGCGGCCGGCCAACGAGGTGCCGGTCGGCGACGTGGGCGCGAACGCGACGGACCCGACCGCCGAGTCGTGGGCGAGCGTGCCGAGCGTGGAGCTCGCGCTGGCGAGCGCGCCGAGCGGGCTGCCGCAAGCGAGTAACGTCTCGACCACGCACGCGCAGGTCCGCGCCGCGAGCAACGGCTCGCACGTGTTCGTCCGGGTCACCTGGCCGGACGCGACGGCCGACCGCAACGCCTCCGACCTGCGCGAGTTCACCGACGCCGTCGCCGTCCAGCTACCCGAAAACGAGAGCGCCCGCCCGCCCATCGCGATGGGCGGCGCGAGCAACCGCGTCAACGTCTGGTACTGGGCCGGCGCAACGACCGAGGAGCTGCTCGCCGGCGGCGCCGGGACGACTACGAGCTTCGACCAGTCGGCCGTCGACGCGCAGGCGGTCCACGAGGACGGCGAGTGGCACGTCGCGTTCGCACGCGAAGCCGCGATGGCCGGCAACCGAACCGATCTGTCGGGCGAGCGGGACGTGGACGTGGCCGTCGCGGTGTGGAACGGCTCCTACGGCGAGCGGGCCGGCCGCAAGGCCGTCAGCGAGTGGCAGTACCTCGCCATGGGGCCCGGCCCGCAGGGGCCGCCCTACGAGACCATCCTCTGGACGGCCGCCGGGCTCGCGGTCCTGTTCGTGGCCGTCGTGACCATCGAGGGCGTCCGCCGAACGCGAGGTGAACCGGCGTGACCGACGCCGAACCGGTCGACGATCGGCCGGAGCGCGACTCCCGGGCCGTCGACGACGAGCCGCCGACCGACGCCGACCGCGACGCCGCCGCCAGGGGCGGGCTGTACGCGCTGGCTGCGCGGGCGCTGACCGAACCGGACGAACAGCTCCACGCGGCGCTCGCCTCGGGCGCGCTCGACCGGGAGTGTCGGCGCCTCCTCGACCGGACGACCCTCGACGTCCATCCCCCGGACCTGACCACCGACGACGACCGAGAGACGGTGTGTGCGCGGTTCAACGACATCTTCGTCCTCGGGCACACCACCGTCGAGGACCGCACCGACGGGACCATCGACGCCGAAGGACCGAGCGTGTCGCTGTACGAGTCCGGCTACCGGCCGGAGGCGTCGTGGAACGACGTGAACCTCGACCTCGCGCGGGCCTACGACTACTTCGGCGTCGAGGTCGACGAAGAGCGCCGCGAGAACCACGACCACTACCGGTTGGAACTGGAGTTCGCGGGCTACCTCTGTCGGCGCGAGGCGGCGGTCGACCCCGACGCCGCCCGGGCGCGGCTGGACTTCCTCGACCGCCACCTCGCGGTCCTCTCCGAGGGAGTCGCAGACGCCCTCGACGGCGAACCCGGGACCGGCTACTACGGCGAACTCGCGGCCTTCTGTCGGGACCTGGTCGCCGCCGACACCGAGGACCTGGCCGACCGACTGGAAGGGGAGGGCGACCCGTGAGCCGGCCGACAGCGGACGCGAGCGAACGGGCCGCCGACGCGGCGTCCCGCGGCCGCCTGGCGAGCGGTCTGCCGGTGTCGCTCGCGACGCTCCTCGGCGCCGTCGCGCTCGTCCCGACCGCCGGTGTCCTGGTCCTGCGACTCGCCCGCAACGCGCCCGTCGGCCTCCCGTCGGTCGAACGCGCCGCGGCCCCGGCGATGACGGGGCTGGCGGCCGTCGTCCCGGCGCTGGCGGTGTTGGGACTCGCGGTCGACACCGACGCCCGCGCCGAACGGGTGGCGCTCGCGGCGGTCGGGACCTTCGCGCTCGTGGGCGCGGCCGCCGACGCGGCGTGGCTCCCGGCGGCCGCGGCAGTCCTCGTCGGGACCAGTGCCGCGCTCGTCGTCGCACTCGCCGAGCGAGCGCACGCCCGCGTCGGCCCTGTCGACTCACTCGGGGTCGCGTTCGCGCCGGTCGCCCGCCCCGCGGCGGTCGCGGCGCTGGGCGCGCTCGCGCTCGCGTGGTCGCTCGCGGCCTCGGCGGGACTCGGAACGACGACGCTTCGACCGGCGGGCGCCGCCGTCGCCTTCGCGACGCTGGCGGCGCTGCCGCTCGCACGGGGCGTCGACGGGACAGTCGAACTCGGCCTGTGGGCGGTCGGCGCGTTCGGGGTGGTCGTCGCCGCCGCGAGCGCGCCGTTCGTCGCCGGCGCCGTCGCGCTCGTCGCTCTGGGCGCCGGGACCGTCCCGCTCGCGCTGCTCGCGCTGGGGACCGGCGGCGCCCTCGCCACGGTCGTCGCCGACGCGCGTCGACGGGCGTTCGGGCCCGCGGTCGCCGCGGCGCTGCTGTTGTCCGCCGGCGTCCCGGCGACGCTCCCCCGCGCCGTCGCGTTCGCGCTCGGGCTGATCGTCCTCGTCCGCGAGTGGGACGGGGCCGGTTCGGAACCCGGGACCACCGCGGGAGGTGTCGCCGATGCGTGACCCAGAGGAGGCCACGGACGGGCCGACCGACCCGCGGGTCCATCCCGAGCAGAGCCCCGGGTTCGACGTCGACCACGCCGGCCTGGAGGACATCGAAGTGAGCCGCGAGGACGTCGAGATCGGCGAGGCGACGCCGCGGGAGCTTTCCGCGGCCGACACGTCGCTGATTGCCAGCGAGAGCGCGACGGAGAAGCTCGAACGCCTCGCGACCGGCGACGCCGTCGAGCGCCAGCGGGCGGCGCTCTCGCTGGCCGAGGAGGACCGCGACCCGGCCGTCGTCGAGGCGCTGATAACCGCCGGGATGGAAGACGACGACGCCGACGTGCGCCAGTTCGCCGTCGAGGCGCTGGCGAAGCTCGGTGGCGAGCGCGCCGGTCCGGCGGCCGTCGAGATCGCCGAAGACGACGACCCGTGGGTCCGCGCCGAGGCGCTCGTCGCGCTCGACCGCATCGACCGGGCGGCCTACGCCGACCGCATCGAGCGGGCCCTTTCGGCCGACCACCACGCGGTCAGACGCAACGCCCTCGTCTCCGTGTTCAAGCGCCGCGGCGAGGACGCGCTCGAACCGTTGCTCGACGCCGTCGACGACGAGAGCGAGCGGGTGCGAGAGTGGGCGGTCCACCTGCTCGCGGGCGTCGACGACGACCGCGCCCGCGAGGTGCTGCGGAGGGTCGCCGACGACGAGTCCGAACCGCGGATCGTCCGCGGCACGGCCGCCCGCGCGCTGGAGGCCGACCCCGGCCGCTTCCGCCGGCAGTTCACCGGCGCGCTCGACCGCGGCGACACCACGCTGCCCGGCGAGGACCACCTGAACCGCCAGCCCGACCTGTGACCGACTGCCCCGCCATCGCTGTCCACCCCATCATGTCCGAACACACCGACCACGACGGACCGATCGACGATACCGACGGTACCGACTCCGAATCGAACGACTCCGATCTGACCGAAGCGGTCGAGGCCGCGCTCCGACAGGTCCGAGACCCAGACGCGGGCAAGGACGTCTTCGAGGCCGGCCTCGTCTCCGATATCGCCGTCTCCGAGGGCGCGGTCACGGTCGTCGCCGACCTGACCGACTTCCGGCCCCAGGAGGGCGAACAGGTCACGAGCGCCATGTTGCGGGCGGTTTCGGAGGTTCCCGGCGTCGAACACGCCCACGTCGAGCGCGAGACCGGGGCGAGCGCCGACGAGGACCGGTCGCCGGGCCTCGCGGACGTGGACCGCGTCATCGCCGTCGCCAGCGCGAAAGGCGGCGTCGGCAAGACCACCGTCGCGACGCACATCGCCTGCGCGATGGCCGGTGCGGACCGCGACGTGGGCCTGTTCGACGCCGACATCCACGGCCCGAACGTCCCGGAGGTGCTGGAGGTGTCGGGCCCGGTCTACTCCGACGACGACGGCAACCCCCTCCCGGTCGAGGCCGGCGACCTGGACGTGATGAGCGTCGGCCTCATGGAGTCGGGCGCGCCGCTGGCCTGGCGTGGCGCGATGGCCCACGACGCCCTCTCGGAGCTGTTCGAGGACACCGCCTGGGGCGACCTCGACACCCTGGTCGTCGACCTCCCGCCGGGGACCGGCGACGTGGTGCTGACGACGCTGCAGGAGGTCCACCTCGACGGCGTCGTCTTCGTCACCACGCCCTTCCACGCGGCCGTCACCGACACCGCTCGCTCGCTGGACCTGTTCGAGGAGAACGACGTGCCGGTGCTGGGCGTCGCCGTCAACATGGCCGGGTTCACCTGTCCGAGTTGCGGCGACGAACACGACCTGTTCGAGCACGGCGAGCCGCTTTCGGGGCTGGACGCACCGGTCCTCGCGGAGCTGGATTTCGACCCGAGCGTCCAGGCGACGCCGCGGCCCGGCGACCTCCCCGAACAGATGCAGCGACTGGGCGAGGACGCCCGCGAGCGCGTCGAAGACGTGTGGGCGGTCGACGTGCCCGACGATGCGATCGACCTGCGCGGTGCGGAAGCCGACGCGCGCCACGACCGCGTCCGCGAGGCGTTCGACGCGACCGAGCGCGGCGACCAGCTGGTTCTGGTCTCCGACCGCGACCCGACGCCGGTGCGCTCGTTCATCGCGTCGCTGTCGGACGAGGCCGACGGTCCCGGCGACCTGGACCCCTTCGAGGTCCAGCAGTTGAACCCCGAGACGTGGGTGTTGCGGACCGTGCGACCGTAGCCAGGCACCGACGACCGCGCCCGACGGCGTTCCCAGCGGTCCCGTCGGCTCCGGGCCGCTACGTTGGCCTATTGTGAGTTCATAGCAGCCCTCTTGTGGGCGAGCGGCCACCGTTCGAGTGAGTAACACGATGTCGGGACGCACGCGGTCAGCGGACGACTCTGCTTCCGAGCCCCGAACGCCCTCGATCGACCCCGGCCAGCCCGGTCGGGCGGACCCGCCGACGCTAGAGCTCGCGCTCGTCAAGTACGCCGACCGGCCCGACCGGTGTACGATCCATCCGCCCGACGCGACGGGGATCGAGCGCATGTCGACGTGGATCTCCGTCGACCGCAGCCTCGTCGTCGACGCGGCGTCGATGCGGTAGCCGTTGCGACTCGACCGCGCTCACGGCCCCCTTCGGTCGCCGTTCGCATCGAGGTCTCACTCCGTTCGACCTCGCCCGTCCCGGACGCCTTTAGGTCTCCCCTCCGAACTGCCGACAATGGGACACGAGGGCTTCACCGAGGTGACGCGGCTGGCCGCCGCGCGCGAGGAACTGCTGTCGGTCGTCGACCCGCCGGCGGCGACCGAGTCTGTGCCCGTCGCCGAAGCCGACGGCCGAACCGTCGCCGACCCGGTCGACGCGACTCGGGCGGTTCCGGGGTTCGACCGCGCGGCCATGGACGGCTACGCCGTCCGCGCGACCGACACGCACGACGCCGGCGGCCGCTCCCCGGTCGCCCTCGACGAGACGGACGGGGACGTGCGTCCGGGAGCAGCCCGCTACGTCCACACCGGGAGCCCGATGCCCGACGGCGCCGACGCCGTCGTCAAAGTCGAGGAGACGGATACGCGGGGCGACCGGGTCGAGGTGGTCGCCGCCGTCCCGCCGGGCGAGAACGTCGCGCCCGCCGGCGAGGACGTGCGGGCGGGCGACCGGCTGTTCGACGCCGGTCGACGGCTGCGCCCGTCCGATCTCGGACTGCTGAAGGCCAGCGGCCACCGCTCGGTGCCCGCCTACGAGCGCCCGACCGTGAGCGTGATTCCGACTGGCGAGGAACTGGTCGCGTTCGACCCCGGCTACGGTGAGACGACCGAGACCAACGGCCTGACCGTCTCGCGGCTGGTCGACCGCTGGGGCGGGGAAGCCACATACCGGGACATCGTCGGCGACGACGAGGCCGCACTGCGCGAGGCGGTCTCTCGCGACACCGACCACGACATCGTCGTCACGACGGGCGGCTCCTCGGTGGGCGAACGCGACCTCATCGCCGACGTGGTGGCCGACCTGGGCGAGGTGCTCGGCCACGGCGTCGCGCTCAAACCCGGTCATCCCGTCGGCTACGGCGTCGTCGATGACACGCCCGTGCTGACGCTGCCCGGCTATCCGGTCTCCTGTCTCGTGACCGCCGTCCAGCTGTTGCGCCCCGCGCTCGCGAAGGCGGGCGGGTTCGAGCCCGAACCGGTCCCCGCGTTCGAGGCGACGCTCGACCGGAAGATCGCCAGCGAGGTCGGCGTGCGCTCGTTCGTCCGCGTACGCGAGACCGACGAGGGGACGGTCGAGCCCGTGCGGGGCGGCGCGGGCGTGCTCTCCTCCGTGGCGGCCGCGGACGGCTGGGTCGTCGTCCCCGAGAGCCTCGAAGGCGTGGCCGCCGGCGAGTCGGTCACTGTGGAGCGCTGGGAGGCGTTCCACTGACTAGGACCGAGCCGCAGTAGTGTCCACTCGTCCGAGACGACTCGCAGTCTGACCGCGCTCGGCCCCGGGCGTCCTGATCGCGCGCTCTCTCGCCGTCTCCCAGTTCCTGAAACGGGTCGAAGAAGTCGTCGACGGGAGGCCCGCCCGGGTCGACGGTCTCGACCGTGAGTCCGGCTCCGACCGGTCGATTTAGGTGGGCCACCGGCGTGGAGCGGATATGACGACCGCTGGGCCGGTCGGTCGTGACCGAGCGGTCGCGCTCCTCCTCGGGGTCGGCCTGGTGGGAGCGGTGTTCGCGCTCGGATCGGTCTTCGAGCCGACCGATCTCGTCGGACTCGCCGCGCTCTACGGGACGTATCTGGCCGCCTTCGTGGCCGTCGCCCTCCTGCTCGTCGAGCTGTACGTCCCGTCGTTCGACGACGAAGCCCTGGAGAGCGACGAGCGGGCCCCGACCGTCGACTGGGACGGCGACTGGGGCGTCTCCGGCGTCGAAATCGCGACCGCCGTCGGGGTCGCCGCGCTGCTCGCGCTCGGCGGGCGCGCGTCGCTCGCGCTCGGCACCGTGGCGACGGTCGCCTTCGTCCCGCTCGCGGTCGGGGTCGGTGGCGCCGCCGGATGGTGGCTGTACGCCCCCGAGAACGGCCGCGCCACCCCCGACGAAGACCACCCCTTCACGTCGGCGAGTGGGGTGGCGAGACGCCAACTGCAGATCTTCGGGAACCTCGTCACCTGGGCCACCGTCGCGATACTCGCCGTTCGCGTCGGCGACGCGACCCCGATCGAAGTCGCCGGCCGAGCGGTCGAACGCCCCGCGCTCGCGGTCGCGGCCGCGGCGCTCCTCGGATTCGCCGTCACTCACTGGCTGTTGACTCGGCCTCTCCTCGGGGACTGAGGGGAGCGTCGAGCCGACGCCCCCGAGCTACTCCGGCCGCTCGTGCGACCAGAAGGCGTCGTCGACGGTGACCTCTTTCTTGAACAGCGGCACCTCGTCTTTGAGCCGGTCGATGCCGTCCTCGACGGTCTCGAAGGCCTCCCGGCGGTGGCCCGCGAGGACGACCACGAAGACGATGTCCTCGCCGGCCTCGACGACGCCGGTGCGGTGGTGCATGCGGACTTCCTGGACCCCCTCGCGGGCCTCCAGTTCCCCGCGGATGGCCGCCATCCGGTCCTCCGCGACGCCGTCGTACTTCTCGAACTCGAGGTGGTCGGTCGGCTCGTCGTCGGGGCCCTCCTGCGTCCGGACGCGACCGGTGAACGTGGCGACGGCGCCAGCGTAGCGAGCGTCGGGTGACCGCTTCACGCCGGCGACCAGCGAGGCCAGCGACTCGTACGGTTCGAGGTCGTCGACCGCCGCGAGGAGCGACTCGAGGTCGACGGCGTCGGCGTCGGGCGCCGTCGCGACCGTCTCGCCGGCGTGCTCGCGGTCGGCGAGCGCGACCGTCGGGAGCGGGCGGTCGCTGTATCCTTCGACCAGACAGTAGTCGAAGTCTGCGGCGAGTTCGTCGAGCGTCTCCGACAGCGAGCGGTCGGCGCCGGTCGCGAACCAGCCCGCGTCGTCGGTGATCCCGTAGGTCGCCGCCGCACCGGCGGCGCGGTGCCGTGCGGTGTCTTTCCCCTCCGTGTCGACGGTCGGCTCCGTGTTGAGGTGTTTGACCGTCGCGACGCGCCCCCGGTCGTCGAGGCGCTCAGCGAGCCGCTCGACCAGCGTCGTCTTGCCCGAGTCCGACGGCCCGACAATTCCCAGGACCTGCATACCACGACTGCGGGGCCCACGGGCTTGTAAATTCCGCGTCACCGGTTCGGGTCGCCGCCGGCCCGAGCGACCACGGACACCAGAGCCCGATGGGACACCGACATATCCCGGGCCCGCGTAGCCGGACGCGATGACCCGACCGGACAGCCCGCGAGTCCGCGGCGTCGTCCTCGCCGGCGGTCGGAGCACTCGCTTCGGCGACGCGGACAAGGCGGTCGCGACGCTGGACGGGCGACCGCTGGTCGCCCGCGCCGTCGACGCCGTCGCCGCGGCGACCGACGAACCGCCGCTGCTCTCCGTCGCGACTGACGACCAGGCCGAGCGACTGCGCGACGCGCTCGACGAGCGGGTCGAACCGGTCCGAGACGACCCCTCGCTGTCGGGACCGCTCGCGGGACTGGCCGCCGCCATCGCGGCGACCGACGCGCCGTGGCTGTTCGTCTCCGCCTGTGACATGCCGCTCGTGTCGCCCGAGAGCATCGACGCGCTCCGGACGCGGCTGGGCGAGGCCGCCGGTGGCGTCGGCACCGGCGCCTCGATCGACGCCGTCGTGCCGGTCGTCGACGGGCACGACCAGCCGCTCCACGCGCTCTACCGGCGATCGGCGCTCGGCGAGGCGCTCGCGGAGCTCGCGGCGGGCGAGGCGCTGATGGCGTTGCTCGACCGGCTGGCCGTCGAGCGGGTCGCGGCCGACGCCGCCGATGCGGCGCTGACCGAGGCGACGACGAACGTCAACACGCGCGCGGAGCTGGCGGCGCTCCGGGAGCGCGATCCGACGCGATAGCCGTTCTGAAGTGGACTCCCCGGAGACTCGGTTGCGCCTGCAGGCCGCCCGGCTATTCCGTTCGACGCCCAAACGCGGCCGCAATGGTCGACGTAATGGGACACCTGGCGATGGGACTGCTGTGGTCGCTCCCGGCGTGGTTCGTCTGGCACGACCGCGTGAGTGTCGTGTTCGTCGCCCTCGCGGTGTTCATGGCGCCGATACCGGACGTGGACAAGTACGTCGCGATGGTCTTCCCGGACGCGGTCCACCACCACGGCGTCACGCACACGGTCGTGTTCGTCGTCGGGGCGGCGCTGGTGTTGGGCGCACTCGCGGCCTGGCTGCTCACCGACCGCGTCGACCGGTGGGTGAACCACGAGCGCTTCGGCGGCTCCAGCATGTTCGTGTTCGCCACCGCGGCGGTGCTCGTCGGCGGGCTGAGCCACGTCTTCGCCGACATGCTCTCGGCGCCGGACATCTCGACCCCGATCGAACCGCTGTGGCCGTTCGTCGACGGGTCGTGGGGGATCGATCTGATCTGGTACAACGACCCGCTGTGGAACTCCGTGTTCCTGGCCGTCATGCTCGTGGCCCACGGCGTGTTGGCCTACAGCGCGTTCAAGATCGACCACCCGTACCGGATCCAGAACGTCTGAGAACGGTGGATTCGATCCTTCAGTCCGTCTCGCGACTGTACGGCTCCAGCAGCGCGCTCGGCGCGCCCAGCCGCGAGTCGTCGAAGCGCGCGACCGTCACGACCAACACCAGGATCGTGGCGAGGTAGGGATAGGTGGCCATGATCGTGGGATGCATCAGGAAATCCAGGGCGGGGTTGACGACGCCGGCCAGCGGCGCGCCCGCGTCGAGCGCCAGGTCGATGCTCTGGGAGCGCAGTTGCAGCGCGTCGAGCAGGCCGAACAGGTACGCGCCGACCAGCGCCCGCTCGGGCCGCCACTGGGCGAAGATGACCAGCGCGACCGCGATCCAGCCGCGACCGGCGACCATGCCCGTCGCCCACAGCTGCGAGAACGACAGCGAGAGGTGCGCGCCGGCGGCGCCGGCGAACGCCCCGCCGAGCAGGACGCAGAGGTAGCGTATCTTGAACACGTCCACGCCCATCGTGTCTGCCGTCTCGGGATCCTCGCCGACGGAGATGATTTCGAGGCCGACGTTGGTCCGAAAGAGGAACCACCAGACGACCGGCACCAGCGCGAGCGCGATGAAGTCGGGCGCCGTCGACCGGAAGACGGCCTCGCCGATAACGGGGAGTTCGACGAGGTACTCGCCGACGACGGGGAGAGTCATCTGCGGGAAGCCGTCGATCGAGCGGTCGACCCACGCGCCGCCGAAGTAAGTGGTGAGGCCGGTCCCGAGGAGCGTCAGCATGACGCCGCTGATCACCTGACTCGACTTGAGGGTGATACACAGGAACGCGTGGATCAGCGCGAGCGCCGCGCCAGCGGCCATCCCGACGAGGAAGCCGAGCCAGTAGTTACCGGTGACGACCGTCGTCGCGAAGCCGCTCAGGGCGCCGACGAGCATCATTCCCTCGACGCCGAGATTCAAAACGCCCCCGCGCTCGCTGATGATCTCCCCGAGCGCGGCGAAGACGAAGACCGTCGAGGCGCGCACGGCCGCGTCGAGCAGGCCGGCGGCGAACCCGGCCATCAGGCCGCACCTCCCGGCTCGCCCTCCACCGACGCCGGTTCGTCCCCGCGGTCGAGTTCGAGGGCGACGCTGTAGCGCTTGAAGAACTCGGCGGTGATGAGACAGAGGATCACCAGCGCCTGGATCACGTCGGTCAGCGCTGCCGGGACGCCGTAGGCGACTTCGAGCTTCGAGCCGCCGACGAACAGCAGCGCGAAGAAGGCGGCGGCCAGCAGCACGCGGACGGCGCCGTTGCGGCCCAGCAGCGCGATCGGGATCGCGGTGAACCCGTAGCCCGAGGAGAACTCGGGGCGGAGCCGCTCTTGGACGCCGGCGATCTCGTTGAAGCCGGCCAGTCCCGCGAACGCGCCGCCGACGAGGAAGACGAACAGGTAGACCCGAGTGGTGCTCATTCCGGCCTGGGCGGCCGCCAGCGGGTTCGACCCGACGACGGTGACCTCAAAGCCGACCCGAGTCCGCGCGACCAGTACCGCCGTCGCCGCGACGGCGAGCAGACCGACGAGGAAGCCGGCGTGGACCTCGAGCACCGGGAGCGTCGGGTACTGCGCGGCGACGGGCAACAGCGCGCTCCCGGGGAAGTTACCCATCCCGCCCTGCATCGGCCCGCGGACGAGGTAGCTGGCGATCTGCGTGGCGACGAACGTGAGCAACAGCGTCGTGATGATCTCGTTGACGCCCCACTTCGCGCGCAGGTAGCCCGGGATGCCAGCCCAGATCCCGCCCGCGACGCCCGCGCCGAGCAGGGCCAGCGGGATCAGCGCCGCCATCGGGAGCGAGACGTTCAGTCCGATCCAGGTCCCGGCGACCGCGCCCATGTATAGCTGTCCCTCGGCGCCGACGTTCCACAGCCCCGCCCGCAGCGGGAGGTAGACGGCGAGGCCGGTGAGCACGAGCGGGACGGTCCGCGTCGCGGTCTGTCGGAGGCCGAACGGGTCCGTCAGCGTCTCGACGAACATCGTCCCGTATGCCGCGATCGGGTTCACCGACAGCGCGACCAGCGCGACCGCGGCGAGGGCGAGCGCGCCGACGACCGTGAACACCGGCGTCCCGTAGGCCAGCCACGCCGGCACGTCGTCCCGCGCTTCCAGCTCGATCGAGACGTTCACCGCCGGTCACCCCGGCCTGACCGGCCCGCGTCGGACTGCCTCGCTCCGCGCTCGCCCCCCATGCCGCGAACCCCGCCGTCCGTCATCGCGCGGTCGGCGCCGTTCGAGTCGCCGCGGTCGTCTGCGTCCGTCGTATCGCCCTCGCCGCCGGTCATCCGCATACCGATGCGCTCGCGGTCGGCCGCCTCGGGCGTCGTCTCGTGGACGATCTCCCCCTCGTAGATCACCAGCAGACGGTCGGAGAGGTCGAACAGCTCGTCCAGGTCCTCGGAGATGAGGACGGTCCCGGTGCCCTCGGCGCGCTGGTCGAGGATCGCCTCGCGGAGAAACTCGATGGCGCCCACGTCCACGCCGCGGGTGGGCTGGTGGGCGACCAGGAGATCCGGGTCCCTGGTGAGTTCCCGACCGAGGATGAGCTTCTGGAGGTTCCCCCCCGAGAGGTCGCCGGCGGGCACCTCGCGCACGTCGTGGACGCCGCGCACGTCGAACTCCTCGACGATCTCCTCGGCGTACCGTTCCAGTTCGTCGTAGTCGAGGAAGGGGCCGTCGTCGAAGCGGTCGTGGCGCAGTTCCTTCAGCGCCGCGTTGTGCATCACCGACAGCTCCGCCGCGCAGCCGTATTCGTGGCGGTCTTCGGGGACGAACGAGACGCCGCCGTCGACGAACGTCCGCGTCGATTCGCCAGTCAGGTCCCGCCCGTCGACTTCGATGGTCCCGGAAGACGGGTCGCGGACGCCCGCTAGCGTCTCGGCCAACTCGCGCTGGCCGTTGCCGCTCACCCCCGCGATGCCGACGACCTCGCCGGCCCGCACCGACATGTCGATCCCCGATAGCGCCTCGATCCCGCGGTCGTCCTCGGCGCGCAGGCCGCTCGCGGCGAGGACGGGCTCGCCCGGTTCGACGGGGTCCCTGTCCAGCGTGAACAGCACTTCGCGACCGACCATCATCCGCGCCAGATCCGACTGGTCGACCGAACCGGCTTCGACGGTGCCGACGGTCTCGCCCTCGCGGAGGACGGTCACCCGGTCGGTGATCGCCGTCGCCTCCGCGAGCTTGTGCGTGATGAAGATGATCGAGATGCCGCTGTCGGCCAGCGTCCGCAGCGTCTCGAACAGCCGCTCTGCCTCCGCCGGCGTCAGCACCGCCGTCGGCTCGTCCAGAATGAGCAGATCCACGTCGCGATACAGCGCCTTGAGGATCTCGACGCGCTGGCGCTCGCCCACGTCGAGTTCGGCGACCGGCGCGCGCACGTCCACGTCGAAGCCGTAGTCGTCGGCCAGCGCCTCGATCTCAGTCGCCGAAGCGTCCAGCCCGATGGTGAACCGCTCGGCGAGCGCGCGGGCGACGCGGTTCGTCCGGACGGCGTCGGGGAGCCACCCGCCCGACTCGTCGTCGCCGCCGTCGCCGCCGGCGCTCCCGGTCCCGCCTCGTTCGCGGAACGGCCCGGCGGGCTCGCGCTCGCCGAGGACGACGTTCTCGGCGACCGAGAGGCGCGGGATGAGCTTGAAGTGCTGGTGGACCATGCCGATGCCCCGGTCGATGGCGTCCTGGGGCGAGTCCAGGTCCAGGGGCTCGCCGCCGAGGTGGACGCTGCCGGCGTCGGCGTCGTAGAGGCCGTAGAGGATCTTCATCAGGGTGCTCTTGCCGGCGCCGTTCTCGCCGAGGAGGCCGTGGATCTCGCCGCGGCGGACGGAGAAGTCGACGTCGTCGTTGGCGACGACGCCCGGGAACTCTTTTCGGACGCCCGACATCCGGAGGAACGGGTCCTCGTCCATTACGATACGGGACGGCCTCGAACGTCCTTGAAGATACCGTTCCGCGACGGCAGCCGTGTGAGGAGTTCGCGGGGTAGCGGGTCGCAACCGCCCGACCCTAGAGGGTCTCGATAGTCCTAGTAGGCCTCACCAGTCCGCTATAGGCAACCTTATCAACGGCCACGGATCCCTAACGGACGAGGAGCGGCCGGCGCGACCCCCCAGGGGTCGCGGCCCGGTCGGACAGGCACGGGACACAACATGTCGACAGATCTCACACGACGACGGGCGATCAAGGCACTGGGACTCGCGGGCGCGACCGGACTGGCGGGCTGTTCGTCGGGCGGCGACGGGACCGAGACGAGCGGTGACGGCGGCTCGGGCGGCAGCGACACCGTCCGCGCGGCGTTCGTCTTCAACTCGGCGGTCGGCGACCAGGGCTGGTCCTGGGCGCACGACCAGGGCCGCCAGGCGGTCGCCGAGCAGTACGACTGGCTGGAGACGGAGTACTCCGAGGACGTGGCACCGGGCGACGCAAAGTCCGTCTTCGAGACGTACGTCCAGGAGGGCTACGACATCGTCTTCGGCAACACCTTCGGCTACATGGACACGATGGCGTCGGTCGCCGAGGACAGCCCGGACACGCTCTTCGAGCACTGTTCGGGCTACCAGACCCGCGAGAACATGGGTCGGTACTTCGGCCGGATGTACCAGGCGCGCTACCTCGCCGGCATCGCGGCGGGCATGCTCACCGACGCGAACACGCTGGGCTACGTGGCCGCCTTCCCGCTCGCGGAGGTCGTCCGCGGGATCAACGCGTTCACGCTCGGCGCGCGCTCTGTCAACCCCGACGTGACGACGAAGGTCAACTACACCAACACCTGGTACGACCCGCCCAAGGAGAAGCAGTCGGCCGAGGTGCTCATCGACGAGGGCGTCGACGTGATGGCCCAGCACCAAGACTCCGCGGCGCCCGTCCAGGCCGCCGCCGAGGCGGACATCTGGGCCACCGGTTACGACGCCCCGATGAACGAACAGGGCGGCGACAACTACGTCACCTCCCCGATCTGGCACTGGGAGGAGTTCTACGGCCCGACCCTCGAAGCCGTCCACGACGGTTCGTGGGAGTCGGACTTCTACTTCGAGGGCCTCGACGACGGCATCGTCGGCCTCTCGGAGTGGGGACCGGAGGTACCCGACGACGTGAAATCGAGCGTCGACGAGACGCGCTTGGCCATCGAGAGCGGCGACACCGACGTGTGGGCCGACAGCACGTTCGCCGACGCCAGCGACGAGGAACTGTTCCAGAACATGGGCAGCTACGTCGAAGGCGTCGAGGGCTCCGTCCCGGAGTAACGCGGCTCGCTTTGCGTTCGGGACCGCGAACTCACTACGGCTCGACCGCCGGTCGCCGCGACCGGCGAATGAGGAGTTTTTTCCCGTCGCTCGGAAACCGAGGGGCATGGAACGGCTCCGCGCGTCACTGCACGAGGCGCCCATCATCGACAAGGACGGCTACGAGTACCTCGTCCACCCCATCAGCAACGGCGTGCCGATGTTAGACCCCGCGCTGCTGCGGGAGGTCGTCGTCGGGATCGTCCGCAACGCGGATCTGGACGTGGACAAGATCGTCGCCCCCGAGGCGATGGGCATCCACGTCGCCACCGCCCTCTCACTGCAGACCGACATCCCGCTCGTCGTCATCCGCAAACGCGAGTACGGGCTCCCAGAGGAGGTCTCCCTGGAGAAATCGACGGGCTACTCCTCCTCGGAGATGTACATCAACGACATCGAGGCCGGCGACCGCGTCCTGATCGTCGACGACCTGCTGTCGACCGGCGGCACGCTCGCCGCGATCACCGAGGCGCTCGACGACATCGGCGCCGACGTGGCCGACATCGTCGTCGTCCTCAACAAGGTCGGCGAGAGCGCCCTCGACCAGACGGACTACGAGGCGACCAGCCTGCTCGACATCACCGTCGAGGACGGCGAAGTCACCGTCCACTGAGGCGGTCGGCGTCGGCCGACGCGCCCCCGGAGCGCTCGACCCGAACCCGGCGCTTAAATCTGGTGACCGCAGGCGCAGTTGCCGATGCAGTAGGTGGTGTCGGCCTCGCCCACGTCCAGCCCGACGGCGGCCATCGCCGCCAGCAGGCTCGCCGACTCGTCTGGCTCGGGACGAACGCGGGCCGCGGTCGCGCCGTACGGCGCCGACCCGACCGGTATCCGCTCGACCAGTTCACGGGCGTCGGCGTCGATCACCGCCACCTCGTCGCTCGTCTGGACCGGGACGTACAGTTTCTCGCGAGCGGGGTCCCACGTGCCGGCGAACGCCGACCCGCCGATATCGATCCGGTCCGTCACGGACTCCGTCTCGATGTCGACGACCGACACGTCGTCGGTCCCCGGCGTGAACACGTAGCCGTACCGCGACTCGGGGCCGACCTCGCTCGTGAGCGCGCCCTCGCCGAGTCCGTCCGCGTCGGGGGTCAACTGCGCGAGGAGCGCCGGTGCGGCGGGGTCGCTCGTGTCCCAGACGCTCTCGGTTCCGGTCCGGTGCTCGACGATCAGGCGGTCGCCGCTCGGCGCGACCGTTCCCATCCAGGGCGCAGCCGCGGCGTCGGTTCCGCCGTCACCGCCTCCGCTGTCGCCCCCGTCCGGAGTCGGCACGTCGATCTGCCGTTCGATCTCGAAGGGGTCGATCCGGAGGACGGTCAGCGTGTCACCGAAGAGGTCGGGGACGTAGGCGAACTCGCCGTCCGGATGGACCGTCACGTCGCAGGGGCCCGGCCCGGAGCGGTCGCCGCGCCCGCCCTCGTCGGCCCGGTCGATCGCACCGACCGCCTCGCCGAACGTCTCCGAGTCGCGGTCGGCGTCGACCAGGAGGTTCCGGTGGGCGGGCTCGCGGGCGCTGACGACGACGCTCCCCCCGTCCGGGGTCAGCTCCTGCCAATTCGACCCCGACCCGGTCTCGACGCGCGCGACCTCCGACAGCGAGCCCGCAGCGACCGCCCGGACGCCGCGGCCGACGTTCAGCCACAGGGGGTCCTCGCCGGCGGTGGTCAGGTCGGGCGCGTACTGGTTCGACGGGAACGACGCCGAGAGGCCGACGTGCTGGGTGTCGACCACCTTGTCGCGGGCGGGGTCGATCAGACTCACCGTCGCGTCGCCCGTGTTGAAGACGACGACCGTGTCGCCGCCGGGGCGTTCGCTCCCGGTCGCTGTTCCGGTGTCCGTCCCGCCGTCGCCGGGACCGCTCGGACACCCCGCCGTGAGCGCGGCACCGGCGGTCGCCGAGCCCGCGAGCAGCCCCCGGCGGGAGACGCTCGATCGCCCGTGGTCGGCGGTGTCGGCCGCCCCGCCGCGCTCATCGCGGTTCGGATACAACCGCGTCTCGTCGCCGTCGGTCATACCTCTGCGAGGGTCCGTCCGGGAAAATAGCTGGTGGTGGTGTGTGCGAGCCGGGATCGACCGCTCGCGCTCGGTCGGATTAGGCGTCTCCGGGCGCGACGACCTGATTGCGGAGGTCGTCGGTGCGTCCGTCGCCGATCCGCTCGACGTTGTCCGCCAAGATGTCCGCCAGCCGCTCCCAGTACTTCGGCGTCGACCCGGCGTTGTGCGGCGTGATCCGGACGTTGTCGAACTCCCACAGCGGGTGGTCCGCGGGCAGCGGCTCCGGGTCGGTCACGTCCAGCGCCGCGCCGCCCAGCTTGTTCCCGCGGATCGCGTCGACCAGCGCGTCGGTGTCGACGATCGGTCCCCGGCCGACGTTGACGAGGACGGCGTCGGTCGGCATCGCCGACAGTTCGCCGTCGCCGACGAGCCCGCGCGTCTCGTCGGTCAGCGGCGCCGCGACGACGACGTACTCCGAGCGCGAGAGCGCCCCCTGGAACGCCTCCGCGTCGGTGAACCCGACGACCTCGTCGGTCGGGCCGCCCTTCTCGGGGCTGTAGCGGGCGCCGATCGTCGCGACGCCGAACCCGTCCAGTCGCTCGACGACCGCGTCGCCGATGGCGCCCATGCCGACGACCGTGACCGTCGAGCCCTGGAACTCGCCGCCGCGAAAGTGCTGCCAGGTGTGCTCCTGTTCGCGGCGCCACCCCTCGTCGAGCCGCCGGGCGAACCCCAACAGCCAGCCGACCACCTGCTCGGCGATGTTCGGGCCGTGGACGCCCGAGGCGTTCGTCACCGCGACGCCGCGCTCGCGGAACGCCTCCAGGGGCAGGTGGCCGACCCCCGCCGACCCACCGGCGAACAGTTCGAGGTCGTCGGCGCGCGCGAGCAGCTCCTCGCCCATGTGGATCCCGGTGACGACCCGGGCCGTGCCGACCGCCTCGCGCGTCTCACCCTGCGTCCGGGGGAGCTTGACGTGGTAGCTCGGGAGCCGCGACCGGAGTGTCGCGGCGTACTCGCTCGCAGGGATCCCGTGTGCGGGCTGGTTCAACACGACGATCCGGTCTGTTTCGGTCATGGTAGCGTGTCGACCGTGACCCGCATAAGCGTTCTCGCGCCCCACGACCTCGCCGGTTCACCCTCCGGCGACCGCTCCCGCCGACGGCGTCTTCACCCGCCCTCACCGAACGCTTTCGCCCTTCCATCCTCACCGCCGGCCATGCACCGACGCTTCGACTCCCGCCGCGCCTGCGTCCAGGGCGTCGACGCCCCCGTCGGCGAAGTCGCCTGCGAATACGGGCCGTCGTAATCGGGTCGGGCGGCGAAGGAAGGGGCGCCGCAGGCTCCATTCGACCGTCGAACCGATCGCCGTTTCAGGAACGTCCTCTTTGGGAAGTCCCGTGGCGGAGAATCGTCGGGCAAAGAGCCTTCGGAACAGTCGGGTCACGGTCCATCGATCGTCCGGATTCGACGGTTGAACGCCAACCGTTTTGGCACGCACCCACCTCAGTTGGGCTGTCTCGATCACCGAGTAGCTCACACCGGCCGCGCACACCGTCAGAAGCACATGACACTCGCTCAACTCCTCGAACAATACATCAGTCTCGGGATCTTCGTCCTCGCGGCGGGCCTCAGCGCCCTCAGTTTCCTCGCCTGGCGGCGGGAGCTCGACCGACGAATGGGAATCGTCACCCTCGGATACGGTATGTTCGCGGTCTACGGGCTCGTCGTCTTTCTCGAATATCCGCTGCTCCCGTACATCCCGCACGCGACGCTTGAACTGCTCGAACACGGGAGTGCCATCCTCATCCTCGGTGGACTCCTGGCGTTTTTCTTCGCCCTGGCGCGGGACTGAGCAATGTCGGACCCGGACCTCGAACTGGCCTCCAGGCGGGCGATCTACCAGCAGATAGCCGACACTCCGGGCACCCATTTCCGCGCGCTCCTCGACGAACTCGAGTACGCACAGGGGACGCTCCAGTATCACCTCCGGTGGCTCGCCGACGAGGGGCTCGTCGAGGTTTCAGACGACGGCAAATACACACGGTACTATCCCGCCGCACACTTCGACGAGTCCGATCAGGCAGTGATGAACGCGCTACGACGGGAATACAGCCGCCGAATTCTCGCCCACCTCCTCGCTGACGGTCCGTTCTCGACGACAGAGTTGAGCGATCGCCTGGACAAGGCCCAATCGACCGTGTCGTGGCACCTCTCGGAGCTCACTGACGCTGACCTCGTCACGAAAGAGCGCGACGGACGGAGTGTCATGTACGACGTCGACGACCCTGACCGGGTCAAATACCTCTACACGATCCACCGGCGGTCGTTCACCGACAAGGTCGTCGACCGCTTGCTCGGCCTGTGGGACAGTTACTGACCTGCCGACGTGGCCGGCGTGCCCCCGCGCAGAACCAGTACGCGCAACAGGAGGACGTAGACGAGAAACACCACCGAGGGGCCCAACACGGGACGGACGAGCCCCATCAGATCGGTGCCGATGGCTGCCGCGTGGATCGTCCCGAAGGCGAACCCACCGTAGGCGAACGAGTGGACGACGCGTGGCCCCCACGGGCGCTGGAAGCGGTCCGCATCGGCGAAACCCAAGACCGCGACGACGAGCAGGAGGAGGGCTCCCGCGCCGACGACGACACCTTCGATGAAGTACGGAATCGAGAACGCCGGTGCCGGGGCCTGCCCGGTGACGACGAACCACGCATCCAGCACGCCGAGTCCCGCGTGCAACAGCGTGACCAGCATCGCGAACGCCGACAGTTCGATGTGGACTCGTCGGGCGGCCTCGTGGAGGACACCGAACGACTCCGTGTTGTAGAGAATGCCCGTCAGGACCGCCAGATACAGCGCCGGAAACGCGACGAGTGCGGCACCGCGGTCGAGATACCAGACGATCGCTGACATCACGAGGCCCCCGTCGTCGCCACGACATCGGGACAGCCGTCGGAGTCCTGGAAACCGTTCGTCGTCTCGGGACGCGTCGGGCACTCGTCCGCAGAGTCGGCGATTCCGTCCCCGTCGTAATCGGCCGGCGCCTGCCGTGTCGAGACGGTCTGATTGACGAGATCGCTCTGTTTTTGTTCAGTCGCCTGCCCAGCGCGGACGTCTCCGATCTGCCACAGTACCGGGACGGCCACAACTAACACGACGAGGGCGACGACGGTTATCCGCTGTTTATGCGTCCAGGACATGCGTATCGAACTCCGCTGTCGTGTGAAAGACGCCGTCGTGAACGACGAGCGCCTCCAGTCCGTGCCATTGTGCTGCCACCGCCTGTGCCTCGGCGAGCGGAAGCGCAGCCAGTGTCGTCGCGAGGGCGTCGGCTTCCATGCAGTCACGGCGCGCGACGACCGTGACCGAGTCGTGGCGCGACCCGAGCGACTCGGTCGTCGGATCGTAGACGTGATCCGTCCCATCGCGTTCTCGGCGGTACCCCCCTGACGTTGCGACGTGCCAGTCCGTATCCAGAACCTTCAGTGGCTTGTCGTCGCCGTACGGACTCTCGATTGCGACCGCCCCTGTGGGTGGGGACATGTCGCCGCCACCGCTGACGAACCCGCGCCGGGCGAGTCCGTCCAGTGTCTCCGCGGCCCGGTCGACGATGTATCCCTTAGCGAGACCGTTGAGATCGAGTTCGACGTCGGTGATGACTCGATCGCCGTCGACACGGACCGTTCCCGTGTCGAACGTCTCCGGCAGCGAATCGTTGTCACCACGGAGAAACGATTTGAGGGCGTGTTCGACGCGACCTTGATGGATGTCGAACGCCCCGTCTGTTCGGTCGAGATATTCGAGTCCGCGACGGACGACCCGGGCGACGTGCTCGTTCGTGACCGCCCCCTCGCGGTTCAGCTTGCTGACCGCACTCGCGCTCTCGAAGGCGTTCAGTCGGGTTTCGACCGATTCGGCAGTGTCACGAGCGGCAGTTACTGCGGTGTCAGCGCCCAACCCCGTCGCCCGTGCGACGAACGCTGTGTCACAGCAGCGGAAGTCACGGCCTGCGTTACCGACTCGTTCGTAGACAGATGCGAGGGACCCCATGCCTCGGCTCACTCTCCCTCTTCGTGTTCCTCGTCCTCGTCTCCTTCTTCGTCCTCGTCTCCTTCCTCTTCATGTTCTTCTCCGTACTCCTCGTGTTCTTCTTCCTCGTATCCTGACTGCGTCTGGACTGCCGGTGTGAAGTCTTGATTGGGGGACGGAGCGTCAGCAGCGGTGTGCTGTGAGGCGTCCGAAGCGGTCGTTCCCGATGGGGCTGTCTGGTCTCCCGATTGCGTGAGGCCGCTAATCGGGGTAGCGAGGGCACCGGCGACGAGTGCCGTGAGGAGCGCACCTGCGAGGGTGAGCGCCACGAGTTTGTTATCGGGGACGGGGATCCGCACGATTACTCCCCTCCCTCTCCGCAGTCGCGACCGTTGATCTGCCGGTTGTCGATCCAGCTCATTGCATATGGACCGAAGAGATGCCTCTAGTAAGCCGTTCGCGTCCGACTATCGAATCTTCGTACAGCTATCGAATGGTTCGAGGTCGAACGAACTCCACCCTGGTCGTTCGATTGATTATCCCTTCGCAGTCGGGAAAGTATCGTTCGGAAAACGAATGGGCGCCGCAGGCTCCGGTTCTACTGTCGAACGATTCGACCTTTCAGGCGTGAGCCGGCCGAATTCGGAGGTCTGAAATACGCAGATTTGATCCGATTCCGGAGTGATCCATGACAAAGACTACACCGGGTCGGTGTCGATGAACGAGTGAATGGGAGACTCGTTGTGGTATCCGTCGGTCGAGGATGTCCTTGCCCTCCACGACGATATCGTCTCGGAGTACCCCAACACGCACTCCGGCGTGGCGAATCGTGGGGACATCGAGTTCGCACTGAGCTACATCGAAGAAGGGAGTTTCGATACCGTACCCGAGACGATCCACGAGAAGGCATTTCACCTCCTCCGGCTCCTCGTTGCCAATCATCCGTTCGTCGACGCGAACAAGCGCACTGCACTCAATACGGTGGTCGTGTTCTACTTCCTCAACGGTTACCAGTTCGAGTACGACGACGGAATCAGGTCGATACTGAAGCGATTCGGAACCGACGAAGCGACTGTGGACGAGAGAGACTCTGTCGAGTATCTCCGGTCCCATACCGAAGAGTTAGACCTGATAGGGGAGATCGAAGACTGGCGTGAGGACCTGATTCAATACGGACTAGAAGAGCTAACTGACGATTCCTCCGACCCGAACGATTAACCTCGTTCAGGACATCCACTCTGACATGGCCACTGAGGAAGGGACGGAGTCCGCCTCTGCACTCGACGAAGTGATGGAAGATATTCGTCGGGAGTTAGTTCGGCGCGTCGCGGCGGCCGACCGAGAATCGAACCGAGACATCTACGACGCACTGGAAAACGAGTAACTCGGACTCACCGGTCTGCGCCCCTATCGTCGCATATCGATTCAGCCCGCGTGCTTTTATCCGCTCAGTTGTCGGCACGACGAGGTTCAATCGGTGATTGATTTTCTCGGTACTTGTCCTGGTTGCAGGTACGCGATCACCGCTGGAAACTACCCCCACGTTCGACTATCGTACGAGAGCAACCAACTCCGGCCGTTCGACCGTTACTCGCCACGCTATCTGGCGATCATTTCACTGCAAATGTATGGGCGCTGCAGGCTCCGGTTCGACTATCGAACGAATCGACCTTTCAGGCGTGAGACGGTCGAATTCACCGTCCTCAGAACGGCTATTTTGATCTCTTTTAGCGGACGAAATTGAGGCGGTGACCGTTGAACTGCGGTGTTCTCGCCGGAGGGTGGATCGTTCTTCATCGCCTCATTAATAATACTAAATCTCAAATTAGCCACTTTTATTATCTAGTACATCTGTGTTAATAACTGATGGCGCACATCCACCTTGGAGAAGGCTCGTTCCCACTGTGGGCGCTGGCCCTCTGGACCGGTCTCGGCATCGTACTGATCAGTACAGTCGTGTATCGCGTGCGGAAAGGCGGCATCAAAACCAACCAGATCGCACTCGCCGGAATCGGTGCAGCGGCGAGTTTCGCAATATTCCAGTTGAACATTCCTGTGTGGGGCGGTATTCACATGAACCTCACCGGCCTCGTCGGCATTCTGGCCGGGCCACTGCTTGGGGCACTCATCGCAGTGGTCGTGAACATCTTCTCGGCGGCACTCGGCCACGGTGCCGTTGGACTCCTCGGAGCGAACATCCTGGTCAACGCGAGCGAAGCCATCGTCGCCTACTACGCCTTCCGGACGCTGGTCCGGATGGAGTGGGACGTGTTCCCGGCGGGTGCGAGTGCGGCGACGCTCGGACTCTCCGCCGGTGCAATCCTGATGGGCGCGATCATCGTCATTAGCGGTGTCAACGGGAGTGCACTCCCCCGTGCAGACTTGACCGTCGCCGTCGCCGGACTCGTCGGCCTGAACCTCGGCGTCGCGGTCATCGAAGGAATCCTCACCGGCTTCGTCGTTCAATTCCTCGTGTCTGTTCGGCCGGACCTCGTCGGACTCGTCGGCCGCGTCGGGAGCGAGGACTCGTCGGGGGTGACGGCCTGATGGACCGCTGGAAGCAGTACGGCGGCCTCCTCGGACTGACAATCGTCTGCCTTGGGGCAGGTCTGTGGGGGTTCACATCGACCGGCGGAGCGCTCCCGTGGGCCAAACGCTCCGCACAGACGCTCCAACGCGGCGTGCAGGAGAGTGGCGGCGCACTCGTAGATTTCGGTCGGGGAATTGTCGTCGCCGGACCCATTCGAAAGGGCGGGATGATGCTCGAATTCCTCGGACTCGTCGGCCTCCTCGCCATTGTCGGCGTCGGACTGTACGTCTACGCGGACCACTACCACGGCCTTGACGAGCAGGAACGCGCGGCAAAATAATCGTGACGACACTGTCGAACCACGTCCCTGACCCCCGACTCATCACCGCCTACGCCGAGCGTCGGAGCAGTCCGTTGCATCGCGTAAACCCGTGGACGAAACTCGGCGTCGTCGGTGCGCTCGTCCTTGCGGTCACGGTATTCGACCGGCTGGCACTTCTGGCCGGGCTATACGGTATCGTTCTGGTAGTCTACGGATTCGCCGACCTTCCGTTCAGACGATTGGTCGGCTGGTACACGCTGCCGCTCCTGTTCATCGTCTCCGTCGCGGGACCGCTGGCGTTCCTCGAACCCGGCGTGCCGATTGGCGGGGGTCTCACGACACCCGTCGGCGAGGTTTCGGTCACGTGGGCTGGTATCATCCTGTTTGGGGAGCTTAGTTTCAGGTCGCTGACCGTCGTCACGTTCACCCTGATGGCCACGATGACGACGAAGTATACGGACGTCGCGTACATCCTCGGGCGCGTACTCCCGCGGCCGGTCGATCAGGTCGCGCTGCTCACGTACCGGTTCACCTTCGTGATGGTCGAGGTGCTGGAGGACCTGGTCAAGGCTGCACTCGCTCGCGGAGCGAACCTCTCGGAATTCTGGTCGAACAAGCGGCTGTACGCCCGGATTCTTGGAATGACGATGCTGTCGGCAATCGAACAGTCCGAGCGGCTCGTCAAATCGATGGAAGCACGCGGCTACGATGGCAACATCACTCTCTATGGTGATGTCCCGCGGCCGCCGCTCCGCGAAGTTCTGGTCGTTGTCGGCTCGTACGGCGTAGTCGTCGGGTATGCAGTGTTCGTGACGTACGGGGTGGCGATATGAACCAAGACGGCTCACCGCTCGTCTCCCTTCGGTGCGGGGCACACACCTATCCTGATGGGACGGTCGGAATGCACGACGTCCAGTTCGAGGTCTATACCGACGAAGTGGTCGCGCTCGTGGGGGGCAACGGCGCAGGGAAATCGACGCTACTCGAACACCTGAACGCGACGCTCGTACCCGACGACGGTGAACTCGTGGTAGACGGGACTTCGATCACCGAGGACAACAAAGCACACGCCAGAAAGGAAGTCGGATTTGTCTTTCAGGACGCCAACACGCAACTCGTCGCACCGACCGTTCTGGACGACGTGATGTTCGGACTTCAGAACTACGGCATCTCGGGGGAAGAGGCCGAAGAACGCGCCCGCGAAGCGCTCGCCACCGTCGATGCCAGCCACCTCGAAGACCGAATCCCGCACTATCTGAGCGGTGGTGAGAAACGACTCGTCGGGTTGGCCGGAGTGCTGGTACTGGAACCGAGCGTGATCGTCCTCGACGAACCGCTAGCTGGTTTGGATCCCGAGCGTTCCCGACTGGTCGCTGACCGCATCGAACAGGTCCACGACGCGGGAATGAGTGTCGTGCTTTCGACGCACGACCTCGAATTCGCGGCCGAAGTGGCTGACCGCGTCTGTGTGATGGCCGACGGAAACATCGTCGGCAGCGGCACCCCGCGCGAGGTGTTCTACGACGATGCGCTGTTGGACGAAGCGAATCTGCATCCGCCGAGTCCAGTTCGTGTGGCGCGGCAAGCCGATTTGGATGGGACCACACAACCGATCACCGAGACTGACCTCGTAGCACTTCTAGCGACCGAGAGAATGGCTATGAGTGTCTCGTGCACCGCAGAAGACTCGGACTGATCATAGCCATCACGGCGATCAAGAGAGACCACGATCATTTCGGTCAAGACCTTCACGTCCAGAACACGCGAGAGGTCGGAAGTCAATCGGCGATTGATTTTCTGAATTGCCACCTGTTTGGTTGTACGCGAACTCCGGTGGAAACCACCCGTCGTTCGACGGTCGAACGAAAGCAACGGCGCTGCGTTCGATTAGCGGGCCGCCCCGACGCTGTCGGGCGATTACACCCTCGAAAATATGGGCGCTGCAGGCCTTGGTCACGCGGCGTGACAACCCTTCATTTTGTCGATTTTAGGCGTTGTAGCCGTTGGTTCGGAATGGGCAGTAACCGGGACTCGTGGGGTTCGCTTGACTGGAGAAGATCAACCATGAGTCTCGAACCAATCGACGCAGAAACCGCACTCGAATTGTACCTTGCAGATAAGCAGAACGAACTCTCGGAGGCCTCTCTGAAAGGACATAAATACCGCCTCGGTCACTTCGTCCGCTGGTGTGATGAGAAGGAGATTGAGAATCTTAACACGCTCACCGGTCGGCAGCTCCACCGGTATCGGCTCTGGCGGCGCGAAGACGGCGATCTAAATAAGGTCAGCGAGAAAACCCAGATGGACACGCTCCGCGTGTTCATCCGATGGCTGGAATCCATCGACGGCGTAGAACAAGACCTGAATCAGAAGGTTCTGTCCCCGTCGATCACACCGGACGAGAACTCCCGAGACGTGATGCTGGACAGCGACAGTGCCTCGAAGGTACTCGCCCATCTGGAGAAGTACGAATACGCGAGCATCCAGCACGTCGCAATCGCGCTGATGTGGCACACGATGATGCGTGTCGGTGGCGTGCATGCGCTGGACGTTGATGACTATGATCCAGACGATCAGTGTGTGAAGGTTCGTCATCGCCCAGAAAAGGGAACGCCGATTAAGAACCAGGGGAAGGGGGAACGGATGGTTGCACTTTCAGATCAACTCTGCGATGTGCTCGACGACTGGATAGCGGAGAAGCGACCATCAGTCACCGACGAGCACGGACGAGAGCCGCTACTCGCGTCGCGGGAGGGCCGTACGAACAAGACAACGCTTCGAGCGTACGTCTACCGGTGGACTCGGCCCTGCACCTATAGCGCCGAGTGCCCACACGACCGAGACCTCGGTGAGTGTTCGGCACTAGAACGCGACACCGCCTACCGCTGCCCATCAAGTGTGAGCCCACACGCAATCCGTCGAGGGAGCATCACCCATAGTCTGAACAGCGACATGCCGGATAAGGTAGTCAGCGACCGCGCGAACGTCAGCCAGCGAGTCATTGAACAGCACTACGACCGGCGTACAGAGCGCGAAAAGATGGAGCAACGGAGGGAATACCTAAACGACCTGTAATTAAGCAGAATAAACAGGACAGTCTCTTCTTTCATCTCCTACAAATCAGTATCGGGCCGAGATTATTGACGTTGCCTGGCATCTGCTCGCCTCAGCTGGAAAATACCTTTCACGAGAGCGGTGTACTCAGTAAAAAATGGAAATCGAAACTGCTGCGCTAATTCGATATGATATATGTCACCAATCAAAACAGAGCCAATTATTAGACAATCTTCAAACCCTATATGACGACGAAGGGAAACGACGGGGGGAGAGCGTCTTCGGCGGCCAACAATGGGATCGGTACAAGTTTGAAGGCTCTTTAGAGGGTCTCGACACCGGTTTCGTTGACTTCGAAAATACGAAGACATTCATAGGGTTTCAACCTCGCCATCTTATCGATATCGTGACCGTTGCAGAACTGAGTCGTAGTCAAATCGAAGAGATTGAAGAGGCTCAGCCGAATAGAACTCAGTATTTCATCGGAGAGATCTCTGAACTTCTGACGAATATCGCCACGAAAATCCCCACGGTCGCACCAACTGAGTTCAATCAGCAGCCCGTCCATCTCTATATTGAACCGAAGCAAGCACAACCAGTGACAAATGAAGATGGGAAAATAGATCCCGAATTACTGTCCACCTTCTTAGAAAATTCGAGGGAGGAATTAAAGAGAATATATTATCACGTCGACCACCCACAGTCGCTACTCAATGAGGAAGATCTCGTTACTCCCCAGGCCTCGTCTTTTCCATGGGGGCGGCTGACGATCTTCAATTTAACCGCTCCACCGGCGACAGAATCAGACTTTGAGCCGACGTGGCTTCGCAGACTTAGGCCGCTAAGAGAGTATCTTCGCACGCATCTCTGGTTCAATCATCGTCTTAGGCTTCTCTCAGAATTGGATCAAGATACGCATGGCATTGAAGAACTAATGCGGAACGCTCCGAGCGACGCCAGCCAGTTACAGGAAGTACTGCATATTGAGAGCGAACTTGATAATATTCGAGAAACGTGGACGGATAGATACACCAAGACTGTTGATGAAGTCGCAGATCTTGAATCCAGACCTCCACTCCGAACATCTCAAGGACGAGAACTGGAGCGAGTGAAGATCAACGAAATCACCGACGGTTCCCCCGTAAATTCGCTCCTCGATATCTACGATCAGCAAATAGCGACACAGGCTGAGCAGGTAACATCCGGTTTAGACCGTTTAGGAAACAAACTGGATGAAGTATCGTCCTATATTCAAGATAAGATCAATGTTCGTGCCACGACTGCAACCATTCGACAGCAACGAGCGACGAACTACATGACAATCGGGATTGTGGTATTAACAGTGGTACTAGTCGTTATTGCGTTAGTTGACCTATTTTGGGTCTCCTGAGGAGACCTGAATACGAAAATATTGAGTACAACACGCTTGAAGGTACCTGGCTTCGCCTATCGACTCGAACTTTCAAGAACTGGGACTACGAGGTGAGCCGTATGTATATTGGCGTTGATGGGTGTTCGGCAGGATGGGTCGCTGTTCAGTTCGACGACGACAGTTACGAAGACACCAATCTATACGAAAACATCCAAGAACTGTGGACGGCTCACAGTGATTCGGCAGAACAGATATTGATCGACGTACCAATAGGTCTCTGGGAGAACTCAAATGCGAAGCGCCCGTGCGACGACGCCGCTCGCAAGAAACTTAGTCCGAAGCGCCACTCCAGCGTGTTTCCTGTTCCTGTACGGGCTGCTGTTCACAAGGCGAGTTACGAGGACGCGAAGGAGACGCAGGAGAAGCGCACTGATGGAAGTCTTGGTGTTCAGTCGTGGAGTATCGCCGACAAGATTGCTGAACTCGATGTCTTTCTCCGCGAAACAGAGCCGGATGCTATTGGAACAATCCGCGAAGCTCACCCAGAAATCTGCTTCTGGGCGCTGAACGACAAATCCGCCACGGAGTATTCGAAGACAGGTCAACCTGCTGCCGCGTTCTGGGAAAGAATTGAGATACTCGAAGCTATCGACAGTTCCATCGTTGACATCGTCCGTGACGCTGCGATCAATCTCGATGCAAAGGTTGGCAATGATGATATCATCGATGCGTTCGCATTGGCACTTACTGCTAGTCGAAAAACTGGGCCAGTTCACACTCTTCCTGACGAAGGATCTAAGGATGATCCAGGCGATCCAACAGGGGCTCTCCCAATGGAGATGGTTTATGCGTATCCGTAGCTCGGGTTTAGGATGGCGAATACAGGAATCTACCTGATTTTGCCGTCTGCCTTATCATACCGGTGGGGCAAACCGTTTTGCTACTTCTCGAATCACTTGCAATTATCAATGCCCTCGAAACAACCACGAACCCCCAAGGTTGAGGTCTCAAAAGATATCGACTCTGGATTCAAAGCGAATATCTACGATGGTGAGTATCTGATCCAGGTTCGACCGCACGAGAACGGGTATCAACTCAGTTTAGCATCGAAAACGGGGATGGGGGATGCGGCGTTCCTCCGAACGTATGGTCGAGAGGAGCGGTTCCGTGAGCTACTCGAAACAGAATTCGAGGCTATCGATGCGGATGCAGTATTCGAGGTTCTCGAAGAACATTTCGACGAAGATGAGTATCGGGTTGTAAATCTCAAGAAGGGAATCAAGACCTTCCCAGGTCGTGGTGCAGATCTCTATGTAGAAACGGGGGAGACGATTCCAACATTAACAGATGATCGAGACTACCGGGATGACCAATGGTCGAAGGACAAGAGCTATTTAATCCGGATTTGGCCGACCAACGATCTGTGGATCGAGATACAGGATACCGATAGCGGCGAGCGTGTCGCGGATTATCGGCCACACAGTCTTCTTGAAGACATCCGAAACGAGGAAAAAGACGACCACGACCGAGAGCGCGGTCCGACCTCTGTACCAGGTGTCCACGCACCCGTGGGTTCACCAAAGTTGGAAAACGCTCCTGTAGTGCATACTCATATTGACTGTTCCCATTTAGCACAGCTTGAGGATACGCGATTCAACCCGGAGGGTGAGAAACCTCCAAAAGTACCTGCCGGTGAATTTGGAGAGTTGCCGCTTCGCTGGTGTTCTACGTGCCGACATCGAGAACCCACGCCTGATAAGATCCGTCAGCAGTATGCATCCTCATCCGAGTGAACTCTTCACCAGAACAAATGATTAGTCATGATTGAATCCAGAGTCAGGGTCGTCGTCGGCATTTCGGAACTCCTCTTCAAACCGCTCGCGTTCTTCAGTATCATCCGGGAGATCGTAGTGTAAATCCTGAACACGTGGCGAGACATCACAGCGTTGTTGAACCCCGTCTGCTGAGACACCTCGGTTCTTCTGGTCTGTAATGTACCCCGTTCGGATGTGATGAGGGGCTCGACTACTCGGGCACTTGTAAGCAGAATTGTTCTTTTGCGCCGCTTCGCAGTCGTCAGGGTCACGATCGTGAGGGCAGCCCAACCCCACCTCGCACGGACGAGTCCACTTGTAGGCGATCTTCTGTAACATTGACCCGCTCATTCTCCCGTCACCTTTGGTGAGCAATGGTTCTCTTCCCTCGTCGTCAGTCTCTGCCGGTCGCTGATCTTCGAGATAGTCCTGAATCATCTCAGGAGTCTCCCCGTAGAGAGTGACTTCCCGATCGCTCCCTTCGTCATTTTTCAGCGGTGTTGTCTCTAGAGTCTCGTACTGTAGAACACGCTCCTCATAGTCGAAGTCAGACACATCACGCCCGATTAGCCCACCTTTTCGCGGCCCAGACTGGCACATCAACTCCATCGAAATGTGCTCGACATCGGCGTATTCGTATTTTCGAAGATAGTCCAGCGCTGCTTTCGCTATCTCTGGATCAAGTTTTTTCTTGTCAACGCCCTCTCCGTTCCGGTAATCTATTTCGGGGATTTCAATCCGCTTTTCGAAGCGAGCCGGAGCCATCCGGTGTTCAATCAGGTATTGGATGAACTCACGGAAGAGATACATATCGTCCCTGAGCGTAGTACGCGCTAACGGTTTTTCGCGGGACAGTGACTCATACTTCCGCCACTTCTCGTATCGCTCAACGTCCTCGCTCGTTAGATCCTCGCTCGTTTCGACATGAGCCTCATCTTCCAAGTATTTCTGGAGGTAGTTCAATTTCCGTTCGTACTGTCTTGTTGAATCCACCTCTTCCAGTTTATCGTCCCGAAAGTCTTCAAGAACCTCATCCATTGGGCGCGATTTTAGCGAGAGTTCGGGAAACGAATCCTCCATCTGGTTCACGACAGTGGAGGCTATCTGCTCCAAGAACTCCTCTGTCGGATCCTCAGAGAGGCGTTCTTTCATGAACTCTACGTCGTCGCGCCGGTCTGTCATCAACTCAGCAAAATAACCACCCACTTAATGCACTTAGCCCTTAGCGGATATACCGGCAACATCTAGGGATAATCAGGCGTCGTCTTACCTGAGGAATAGGCAGATGAACGGCCCTGATCGTTATGCCTTCTGTCGGTTCCAAAAATTCCATTGAGAGTTAGCGCGACCGAGGTCGAATAATAGCATATTGGCACCAGAACAACGCAAGAGACGGTGGTTTCGACGAGAGAAGGTCCTTCGAGAGAGCCCCATATCTTGATTACAAAAAATTCGTTGTTATGCGATGTGAGTGAGATTGAAACAGCCCCCATGATTCCGGGAAATGAAGATAGCTGTGGGATGTCGAACTTGATCAGCCACAATCAAAACTCAAGTGGCTGTTAATTTCGATCTTGATGTATTACGTATACTTTAGGAATGATATCGTAGTGGAAGGTACCACGTATGGTTATTTTTGCCCAAATTGGCCGATAATATATATGATAGTATGTCGCCGACATGAATAATTCTCGGTCTGTGAGGTGTATCAACAGACAGCGACGCCAATTCTATGGGGCCTATATTATAGAACCCAAGAGGCGACTTATTTTGCTCTTAGCAACTGTTGCGTCAGCTGAATACGGGGGCAATCACTTATGACACACCACAAGTTAGAATAATCTATATTCGATGTACGACGGTCATCCAATCAAACATACTGATGACTCAGCTCCTGAGCAGGCACCATCATCTGGTGACTACATAGCGCCGACTTCTTATGCACCGTTTCCAGAGAAGGATGGCGTTGATTCGGATGGACGGAAGTATGGATCGATAGAACGCCGTGGGATCGACATCGAAGTCTCTTCGCCCGTTGATGACGTTGAGACGTTATTCCGACGGACGCACCTCACTGCTCAGTTTCATGCCGAGAATCGTGATTTCTGGAAGAATGTATCAGAGTATTCGAACGATGGCGGGAAGCTTTATGACGAGGTTGTTCTGAACCTCTGCGAGGAGAAATTGGCACTTGAGGGGATTAATCCGACGGAACTTGATATCCCTGAGAGCCGGCTGAAAGCGCTCTTTCTGCGATTGGCGCGCGGGCAAGATGGGACGGAACTGCATACGTATTTATCTGGTCCCGATCCCGTCGATTCTGTCGTTCATACACTGCTCGGGTACGAAGGACCGAATGAGATCCCATCGTACAATGTCTTACAGCGTGAGTTCCGCGAGCTTAGCGAAGGCAACGAGCTAGATATGGATGCCTTCGAAGATGCGGTTACCAGAACTGTGTATGCTGTCTATCGAGCGGGAGTCGTTCTACCGGACGCAGTCAAGAAGTCGTACAGTTTTGAGGCTGTTGCGCCGCCATTAAGTGAGAAATCCGTCTCACGTGAGACGAAAAAAGAAGAACTGCGGAATTGGGTGCGTCTCTTACTGGATCATACCACCGACCCGCTAACCTTCGGCCGCACTACCGAGAAGGTTAATCACGATATGCGGGCATTTATCGGTGCCCTGGCTACATCGGCACTATTCGACTGTGGCTTAGAAGAAATGAAAGATGTCTGTGATTGGGACTATCCCCGAGAGAATATCCCATCGGGTGGCTGGCTACACAACTACGTCCCTGAAAGAGTACCGTCCGAGTATGACTTGCGCGACTTTACTTCCGACGCAGATCCCGCTTCGATACCATCAATCGATGCACAATTCGATGCGGCACATACCCGGACGCTGGCTCTAGCGAAGGAGTTTGGATTTTGGTCGCGGTCAGATCCGCTCAATATTGGCGCTGATATGTTCCGCATCGATTGGACGGGAGATTCTCTTGAGGCCACAATCGGTCGTCCGCCGAAAGCTGACAACGATGCCGTTACTGAGCAATGGACCTTTCTCGTCGCTGGTGGCATTGACACAGAGAGCCGATTTGTCCTCGGTGGCCGTCTGGTGCCGACACTGAATGACTATCCGGCGGCTCTCGATGAGATTCTCTCGAACGCTTTCGAAACCGTCGATATCGATTCGATTTTTATCGACAGCGAAAACGTTGGTGGCGAACTGATCGAGACAGTCCGACGCTTCGCGGGCGACGATTGGGTCATCAGTGCGCCGGACCATACTATCATCAAAGGTTTGAGGCGGTTGACACCGAGCAACTACATTGGATTTGCTCAGGACGTGAAATGGAACACGGAGCCCAAGCCGAATGTGGTCACATACCCATACGATAGCGATGATCCGGATCTCATCGAAATCGACCCTGAGAAGGTATTGACAGAAGAGATACAACACGAAGAAGACGGCGACAAAATCTCCGTCCCCCTTGCTACCAAGGATGAGGAGGATACCACAGTCCAGGGCCCGCTGGTGCCCGACGATTCCATCCCGATGCTAACTGAAGCGTTTACCGACGTGGCCGCACTGGATGGAGTTGGAATTAATAAACACAAATCGCATGCGACATATCTCACGGATCGATCCTTACGAGAGAACTCAGGCGCTGGCGTTCGATATCAGTACATTCAGCGGTGGGCGATCGAACCGACTATCAACCAGATTGTGAATAATTTCATGCCACACATTAAGAGCAAAGATCCCAGACAGCGTCTGTACGGTATGCACATCGCTATTCTGTTTTATAATTGGCATACACTCATCAATCGGTGCCTCTCACCACGCGGACTTCGGCTTGATGTCACCCATACCCAACTCCTCCAAGCAATTCGGAACGTTACTTTTGAGCCAGCGGATTACGATGCGTTCTGGTCAAAATAGAACGCGACAGTAATCCCGCGATTCCACAACTTCCATTGTTCCTGCACAAACGGAAGCCTGCTGGCACGCGCCGAGTGATGGGCAGCACACGCTTTGGAAAACAGAATCGAAGATATTGGTCACTATTCTCTCGTCATCAGTCCATCCAACAGTTCTCAACGCAGCTACTGCGACGCGCTCGGGTCAACGCTCTGTTCAAGATTGAATAACTCAGTCTCCGATACGACAAATGAACATACCCTGCGAAGCGGTCTACGGTACGCGGGACGGATGCTTCCCCGGTTCTTTTTGGACGATCCTGACGAGCTGCCTATCGAAAGTCCTGATTGCCGGGCTGCCCGACTGGCCCGAGCCGTGTGATCCGCTCTTCCTCGATTAAGGCTTTCACCCCGTCTTTTGTCGGGAACCTCCACGCAGCGTCTTCAATGGGTTGTCCGGGTGCTAGCGACTCGAAGCACCGGCCATCACGGGTCACTGCTATCAACTGGCGGCGACTGCCTGCTAGGTCGAACAACCCGAGATCCCATCCGTTGCCTCGCCGTGCAATCCGTGCTTTCCCCGACCGATACCCTAAGATCTCCCCTGGCTGAAACTCAGTGAACCGCTCGGCGGGGAACGTGTAGTTCTCAAACGTGATCGGCATGCCCACGTCCAGTTCGCCCGCCAGCGGATCATACTCGCCGAATTCGAACGGGCCATCGAGCTCCGGTTCAAGCGCCTCCCGTGCCGCTGCTTGCTGCTCACGATGCTCAACATGGAACACCCAGTGGACGACACACCCGAGCCGGAGTGCTTCCCGTGTCTTCGCGCGGTAAGGCTGGTCACTCCCGGCCACAATCTCGATCCACCGATTCACCGGCCCGCCGCGCACCAGACAATCCGGCACCCGGTCAGCAGCCTTCTTTTCGAACCAATACTCACCGGAGAACCACGGGTCACTTTTCGCCTCGCGTCGTCGATTCAACTCTACTTTCGCCCACAAGTGCTCGTATGATTCCTTTCCTGCCGTACGAAACCGCTCAAGATCACCCCAGATTTCGAAGTCAGTCATGCGCTTCTCACCTCCCGTCAGTCTCCGACACATCCACATCATCATCTTCGCCCGCATCATCAGCCATCCCAGCATCCCCTGCACCAGTCTGATTCTGCGCTGACCGGAGCGACGACGACACCGGGGCTGGCTTATCCAACCCGTCCGGATCCAGCTCTGGCACGTCAGGATCCGACTGCACCACATCTTCTCGATCGTTCTCAGCAACATCCGCAGACTCATCCGTCTCGCACTCCCGGTGTTGTGCTGACCGTAGCTCCGGCGACACCGCCTGGAGTGCATCAAGATCCCCATCCGCGTCCACGGTTTTCTCATCGGACCTCGCGTCGTCGGTTCCAGGCGATCCGTCATTCGAATCTGTCACGCCGACTCACCCCCTAAGCCATCGCCAGGCATCGGCAAGTCACCATCACGAGCAGCCGTCCGCGCCTGCAACGCCCGCACGAACGCCTCACGACACTGCTCACGCCAAATGTCATCCTTCGTTTCCATCCCGCTCGTGGCACTGTCTAGTTGAGCCAGTTTGAGAAGTGAGCAGGTCGTTGAGTTAATCGACCAAGATGCTCGCAGACCTGCTCAGCGGGAGCTACGACGCGGATT
>Ga0207813_100256_pt1 | contig 36374 bp, 38 predicted proteins | sample A23E3SouthBayCA_2_FD_187730 | JGI IMG/M metagenome (GOLD analysis project Ga0207813, IMG submission 187730) | Aerobic enrichment media microbial communities from Eden Landing Ponds, California, USA - A23 E3 (4) (SPAdes) | ecosystem: Environmental > Aquatic > Marine > Unclassified | place... | reverse complement strand
GGTAGGAGGAGGTGTCCCAGGCGTCGCGGCCGACGTCTTGGACGCCCTCGTACACCGAGCGCGCGGTGTCGTCGAGCACGCCGCGGGTCACGAGATCCGCGGTGGTGTGCTCGGCGTTGTGCCAGACACGCGCGTTCACGTCGAAGTGCTGGTCCTCGTGGCCGAAGAACGAGCCCACGATCTGGGACTCGCTGCCTTCGCCGTTGAGTTCCGTCTCGACGTCGGATCGCGTGATCTGGGTGCCGTAGTTGCCCTCGATCCAGTTGATCGTGGCGTCATCGTCGGCCACGCCGTGTTTGAGCGTGTAGCAGTAGGCGTCCTCCGAGAGATCCTGCAGCGACCCGAACTGGACGTTCGAGTTCGGCCCGGCGGCGACCTCGACGAGGTTGCTGAAGTAGCCTCCCTCGTCGTCGGCGGCCGACCTGTCATCGTCGATGGCTTCGAGGATCGTGACGGAGGCGCTCTCCTCGGTCACGACCAGCGTGTGGCTGAACAGCGAGTCCGAGCGCATCTCGGTCCGGATCTTCACGTCCTCGGCGTCGACGCCCTCGGGGACGTAGATCAGCGTGCCGGTCGTGAACAGCGCCGCCGACAGCGCGGTCAGGTAGTTGCTTTGGGGGTCGAGCGTGGCACCGAACTCCTCGCGGAGCAGCTCCTCGTGCTCGTCGAGCGCGGTCTCGAAGTCGAGCACTTCGACACCCTCGGCGGTGACGCGCTCGGTCTCGTCGGACTGGTTCAGCGGATCGACGAGGCGCTCGAACTGGAGGTCGGTGAGGTTCGTCCACCGACGGCCGGGCGTCTGGATCACGTCCGGCAGGGCGAGCTCCTCGAGCGCCTCCAGTGCGTCGAGGCGGCGTTCGAGCAGCCACTCGGGTTCGTCGCGGGCCTCGGAGAGTTCGCGGACGGTGTCCGCGGTGAGGCCCTGTTTGAGTGTCGCACTCATTATCCGAGGCTCCCCTCCATCTCGAGTTCGACCAGTCGATTCAGCTCGACTGCGTACTCGATGGGCAGTTCCTCCGTGATCGGCTCGATGAAGCCTGAGACGATCATCTGCTTGGCGTCGTCGTCGTCGAGCCCACGGGTCTGGAGGTAGAAGATGTCCTCGTCGCCGATCTTCCCCACCGTCGCCTCGTGGGCCACGTCGACCTTCGACTCGTTGATCTCCATGTACGGCATCGTGTCGGAGGTCGACTCGTTGTCGAACATCAGCGCGTCACACTCGACGGCCGTCGAGGAGTTCTCGGCGCCGTCGGCGATGTGAACCAGGCCGCGGTAGTTGGTGCGGCCGCCGTCCTTGCTGATGGACTTCGACTCGATGGTGGACTTCGTCTCCGGTGCGTTGTGGTACACCTTCGCGCCGGTGTCGATGTCCTGCCCCTCGCCCGCGAAGGCGATAGTGATGTGGTTGTCGCTCGCGCCGCGGCCCTTGAGGACCGTCGACGGGTAGAGCATCGTGGCCTTCGAGCCCATCGAGCCCGAAATCCACTCCATGCGACCCTCCTGCTCGACGAGGGCGCGCTTGGTGTTGAGGTTGTACGTGTTCTTCGACCAGTTCTGGACGGTCGAGTACTGCACGTGGGCGTTCTCGCCGACGTACACCTCGACGCCGCCGGAGTGGAGGTTGAACGCGGAGTACTTCGGGGCGGAACAGCCCTCGATGTAGTGAACCTCCGAGCCCGGCTCGGCGATGATGAGCGTGTGCTCGAACTGGCCCATCCCTTCGGAGTTCATCCGGAAGTACGCCTGGACGGGCATGTCGACGGTCACGTCCTCGGGGACGTAGACGAACGAGCCGCCCGACCAGATGGCGCCGTGGAGCGCCGCGAACTTGTTGTCGCTCGGAGGGACACAGTCCGTCATGAAGTGCTCCTTGACGAGCTCCGGGTGCTCCTGGACGGCCTGGTCCATGTTCATGAACACGACGCCTTTGTCCTCCCAGCGCTCGCGCATGTTCTGGTAGACGACTTCGGACTCGTACTGGGCGCCGACGCCCGAGAGCGCGTTCTTCTCGGCCTCGGGGATGCCCAGCTTGTCGAACGTGTCCTTGATGTCGTCGGGGAGGTCGGTCCAGTCGTCGACCCCGCCACGGGTCTCGATGTCCGGGCGGATGTACGGGACGATCTCGTTGATGTTCATCTCCGACAGGTCGGGCTGGCCCGGCCAGTCGGTCGGCATCGGCATCGCCTGGAACTGCTTGAGCGCGCGCAGCCGGCGCTCGCGCATCCAATCGGGCTCGTCCTTGTCGTCGGAGATCGCGTGAATCGTCTCCTCGGTCAGCCCTTTCTCCGCCGCGTAGGCGGCCTTGGAGTCCTTCTTGAAGTCGAAGCGCTCCTCGGTGTCGGTCTGTTGTAGGTGGTCCTGGTCTGAGCTCATAGTTTAGGCCGTCTCGTAAACCTGCTCGCGCACCCAGTCGTACCCCTTCTCCTCGAGCGTCTCGGCGAGTTCGGCGTCGCCCTCCATGACGACCTCACCGTCGAGCATCACGTGGACGCGGTCGGGCTCCACGTAATCGAGGATCCGCTGGTAGTGGGTGATCTGCAGGACGCCGGTGCCCTGCTCGTCTCGCAGTCGTTCGATGCCCTGTGCAACGTCGTTCAGGCGGTCGATGTCGAGCCCGGAGTCGATCTCGTCAAGCACGGCGATGCTGGGTTCGAGGATCGCCGCCTGCAGCACCTCGTTCTGCTTCTTCTCGCCGCCGGAGAAGCCGGCGTTGAGGTAGCGCTGGGCGAAGGACTCGTCCATGTCCAGCAGCTCCATCTTCTCGCTCAGGATCTGCTGGAACTCGGCGACGCCGATCTCGCCGTCGTCGGCGGGACCCTCCATCGGCGAGGTCTCGTAGCCCTCGTCCTCGTCCTCCTCGGCGTCGGCTTCGTCCTCGTCCTCGAAGAGCTCCTCGCGCTCCTCGAGTTTGGCGTTGAGCGCCTGCCGGAGGAAGTTCGTCATCGTGACGCCCTCGATCTCGGCGGGGTACTGGAAGGCGAGGAAAATGCCCAGCGCGGCCCGCTCGTTGGGTTCGAGGTCGAGCAGGTCCCACGCCATCTCGTCCTCGTCGGCGTCGACATCTTCGACGTCCTCCTCGTCGAGGTGGAGGACGATCTCGCCGTCGGTCACTTCGTAGGCCGGGTGGCCCGCGATGACCTTGGCGGTCGTGGACTTACCCGAACCGTTCGGGCCCATCAGGGCGTGGATCTCCCCGGAGTTGACCTCCAGATCGACCCCGCGAAGGATTCGCTCTCCGTTCTCGGCGACTTCCGCGTGTAGGTTGTTGATTTCGAGTGTAGCCATTCGTAGCCTCGTGAGGGTACATCGGGTGTCGCACGCATGAACGTTACGCATCACCCCCCGACCGTTTTTCGGGAAGAAAAGAAATATTCCCCCTTCAGAAAACCCCGGGCTGTGCCGTGGCGCTCGGGAGCCGCCGGAATTAGCTAGCTGAACCGGCATTCTGCCGAGCTGGAGTGGGAGACGCCGGCTATCGCGGCCCCGTCGTCGACTACCCGAAAGGGGTTTCCCGATCCGGGCCGCGAATCCCGGCAATGCAGTATCTCGCCGTGCTCGTCTGGCTGGCGGTGTTCGCCGGGGTTGCGGTGTTGGGGTACCCACTCGCGGCCCGGCTGTTCGCCCGGTTCCGAAGCCGGGGCGTCGGGTTCGCCCTCCCGGTGGCGCTGGTGACGATCTGGCTGCCGGTGTACTGGCTGGGGAAGCTCTCCTTCGGGCCGCTCACGGTGGCTGCCGGCGTCGCCGTCCTCGTCGCGGTCGCCGCGGCGCTGGGACTCGACCGCGACGCGCTCCGGAACGGTGAGCCGCGGCTCGCGGACGACCTCGGCGTCGATCGCCGTGTCGTCGCCGAAACCGCAGTCGTGTTCGTCGTCGCCTTCCTCTTCCTGATCGCGATCCGGAGCGTCGATCCGGCGGTCCACGCCGCTGGCGGCGAGAAGTATCTCGACTTCGGGATGCTCCGGACGCTACTACGCTCGGGGACGCTCCCGCCCGAGGACTTCTGGTTCGCGGGCGAGTCGGTGCAGTACTACTACGGTGGCCACCTCGTGGCGGCGATCCTGACCTACCTGACCGGCACGGTGCCCGAACTCGCGTACAACCTCGCGATCGCGGGGTTCTACGCGATGCTCGTCACCGCGGCGTACGACCTCGCGAGCAACGTCGCCGCCGAGCGCGGCGTCGACGCCCGACTCGGCGGCGCGTTCGCGGCCTTCTTCGTCGGCTTCGCGAGCAACCTCGCCACCGTCGGTCGCCTCCTTCTCGGGCTCCTCCCCGCGGGGCTCCGTGAGTCGATCGCGCCCGGGATCGAGTCGCTCCCGCTCTCCGGGGAGGGGTTCAGCTACTGGAACGCCAGCCGCGTCATCTCCGACACCGTCGACGGCGCGACGTTCCCGACGATCAACGAGTTCCCCCTGTTCGCGTGGCTCAACGGCGACATGCACGCCCACATGATGGGGACGCCGTTCCTGCTGCTCGCGGCGGCGCTGGGGTTCGCCCTCTACCTGACTCCCGCCGACGAGCGCCGGCGTCGACTGGGCCTGCTCGCAGTCGTCCCCCTGCTGGGGCTGTTCCAGATCGTCACGAGCACGTGGAGTTTCCCCGCTGTCTTCGGCATCACCTACCTCGCGCTGGCACTCGCGCCCGCAGATCCCACCGCCCTCCTGCCGCGCGGCGTCGCCGAGCGCATCCGGGCGGCCCGCGGCCGGACAGCCGACTCCCTGGGGAAGGATTATGACACGGCCGCCCGCGCGCTCGCGGAACTCGAACGCCTGCTCGTGCCGCTGGGCGCCGTCGGCGCGCTCGGCGCCGTCGCGGCCGTGCTCGCGGCGCCGTTTCTCGCGGGGACGATGACGGGCGGGAGCAGTCGGACGGTCGAGTTCCTCCCGGCCGCGGCCCGCAGCGGCGTCCTCGAACTGTTCGCGGTTCACGGCGCGTTCCTCGTCGTGTTCGGGCTCTACCTGCTCGGCCGAGTCGCACGCGACCGGCGCTGGTCGCTGGCGCTCGCGATGGGCGCCGTCGCCGTCGTCACCGTCGCTCTCCCGCTCGACGTGCTGGCGTTCACGCTGCCGCTGTTGATCCTCGGCTGGACCGTCCTCCGGTTCCGCGACGCCGGCTACGAGACTGTCCTGATCGTCGCCGGCGCGGGGCTGGTGACTATCGTCGAGTTCGTGTTCGTCAACGAGCAGGCCGGGCCGCTCCGGATGAACACGGTGTTCAAGACGTACATGCAGATCTGGGTGTTCTGGGGGGTCGCCGCCGGCGCCGCCATCGCCGGACTGCTCGGGCGGGCGGTGCAGGCGGTCCGAGCCGCAGACTGCCCCGCGCTGGGTCGGGGCGTCGCCGTCCCGGTGCTGGTCGCCGCGCTCGTCGTCTCTACCTCGCTCTACGGCGGCTTCGCGCTCTCGGGGCACTTCGCCGGCTCCCCAGACCCGACGCTCGACGCCACCTCGATGCCCAGTTGGTACGACGAGAGCGAACTCGCGGCGGTCGACTGGCTCGACCGAACTGCCGACGGCGAGACGGTGCTCGTCTCCGCACCGGGCACCGGCGGCGAGCCCGGGATGTACAGCTGGGACGCCGCGATCGGCGCCAGCCTCACCGGCGTCCCGACGGTCGCCGGCTGGGCCCACGAAGTCGGCTACCGGGGGCCAGACGCGTACTACGGCCGGGCGGAGGCCGTCGACACACTCTACACCGGGTCACCAGCGGCGGCGGCGTCGGTGATCCGCGAGCACGACGTGGAGTACGTCTGGGTCGGCGCCGCCGAGCGCGCTCGGTACGGCACCGACCTGGTGAACTTCAGCGACCGCGCGGGCTACGAGCCCGTGTTTGTCGAAGGAGACGTGGTCGTGTACGAAGTGACGGCGTCGGAGCTCCCCGAGTGAGTGGCCGCTGGCCTCAGGCGTCGGGGACGGCGTACACCTCGACCGTCTCGCGTGTCAGCACGACCGGGTGCTGCCAGACGACGATCTCGAGGCGAATCGCCGTCTCCGCGGCGAGCAGTTTGTCGATGGCGTCAGTCGCGACGTGATCGTAGAGCGTCGTCTCGCGCGCCTGAACGTCAGTTTCGAGAGCCTCGAACGCCGCGATCACCGCCTCGACCCCGGTCTCGCCGCCGCTGATCGAGTAGGTGACCACCCGCTCAGTCAGTGGAGGGACTGTGTCGGCTGAATCGGAGGGCATACTTAGAACTTCCCACGGCGAAAATAAAGGTGTACTGGGCCGACCAAAACAGTCCGCTACGCTGGCCGCTTCCGACAGCGGTCGCCTCAGACGTTCAGCGGGTTCTTCTCGCTCACGATCTCGATTTCCTCGGCGTCGACGCTCTCGGTGTCGAGCCAGTGCGGGACGTACTGCCGTTTGTCGTACGTCTCGCGGTCCTCCTCGGTCCCGACCGTACACCAGAGTTGGGGCTCGTCAGGGCCGTGCCAGTCGCCCTGTCGGTTGACACCGAAACAGATCAGCTCCTCCCCGTCGACCTCGATAACGTCGTCGCGCCGGACTCCCGCGTCGCCGTGGACGATGAGCTGCTTCATGCCTCTGGGTTCGCCGAGACGTTCCTTAACCGCTTCGCTCCCCCGTCGGTCGAGACCAAACGGGTTTTAAGCGAGTCCCCCGAACTCGCCAGCAAGAGGCGAATATCCATGGAGATGCCACGCCGCATGAACACGTACTGTCCGCACTGTGACGCTCACCACGAACACGAGGTCGAGAAAGTTCGATCCGGCCGTCAGACCGGCATGAAGTGGGCCGCCCGCCAGCAGAAGCGCGGCAAGAAGGTCATCGGGAACTCCGGGAAGTTCTCGAAGGTGCCGGCCGGTAACAAGCCGACCAAGAAGACCCACCTGAAGTACATCTGCTCGGACTGCAACAAGGCGCACATGCGAGAAGGGTGGCGGACCGGCCGCCTGGAGTTCCAAGAATGACGGGGAGCTTCATCACGGTGGTCTGCCCGGACTGCGAGAACGAGCAGATCGTCTTCCAGAACGCATCCACGACGGTCAACTGTGCCGTCTGTGGCACCACGCTGGCGACGCCCACCGGTGGGAAAGCCGCCATCAACGGCGAAGTCGCCGACGTCGTCGAGGCGCGATAGCTCCAGATGGCGGGGAACGAGTGGCCCGAATCGGGTGAGCTCGTAGTCGGGACCGTCGACGAAATCGCCGACTTCGGCGTGTTCGTCGACATGGAGGGCTACGAGCACCGCGGGCTGGTCCACATCTCGGAGGTCGCCTCCGGCTGGATCAAGAACGTGCGCGACCACGTCAGCGTCGGCCGCACGGTCGTCGCGAAAGTGCTTGAGGTCGACGAGTCGGCCCAGCAGGTCGACCTCTCGCTGAAGGACGTGAACGAGCACCAGCGCAAGGAGACGATCCAGCGCTGGAAGAACCAGCAGAAAGCCGACAAGTGGATGGAACTCGCCTTCGGCGAGGACCACGGCCGCGACGACGTGGTCGAGTCGCTGCTGGTCGCGTACGACTCGCTGTACGAGGCGTTCGAGGAGGCCGCCGTCCACGGAATGGAGGCGCTCGACGACGTCTCGCTCGACGACGAGGACGCGCAAGCGGTCGTCCAGACCGCCCGCGAGAACGTCTCGGTGCCGTACGTCAACGTCACCGGCTACGTGGACATCCGCTCGCCCGGTCCCGACGGCGTCGACGACGTGAAGGAGGCGCTCCGGGCCGCCGCCGGCGAGGGTGACCACGACGTTCCCGAAGAGGTCGAACTCGAGGTTTCCTACGTCGGCGCCCCGGAGTACCGCATCGAGGTGCAGGCGCCCGACTACAAGACCGCAGAGGCCGAACTCGAGGCCGCCGCGGCCCGCGCCGAAACATCGATCGAGGCGCTCGGCGGCACCGCCGAGTACCACCGCGAGCGCACTGAAGACGACGAATGACGAAGTCGGACATCCACGTCTGTTCGGCGTGGGAGTCCGAACACGAGCGACCCGTCTACACGCTTTCTTCGACGTGTCCCGACTGCGGCGCCGAGGCGATCAACTCCGCCCCGGCGCCGTTCGATCCCGCGGATCCCTACGGCGAGTACCGCCGGCGGGCCCGCGACGCCGGGCCTGACACGAACTGAGGGTTTCGACGCACCTTTACCCGCCGGTGGACCATTCGCGTGTATGGATCCCATCGACATCGAGACCGTCGCGGACCCCGATCTCCGGGAGCCCGTACTGGTCGAGGGGCTGCCCGGCGTCGGGCACGTCGGCAAACTCGCCGCCGAGCACCTGCTGGAGGAGTTCGAGAGCACGCTCGTCCGGCGAGTGTACGCGGACGAGTTCCCCCCGCAGGTCGACGTGGACGACGACGGCGTCGCCTCGCTGACCCACGCCTCCTTCCACGCCGTCGACCTCTCCTCGCCGACGCCGACCGACGTGGACGATGACGACGAAGCGGAGGAAGCGGACGACGACACCGACGAGAACCCCGAAGGCGACGCGCTCGCCGACGGCGGTGAGGTCGACGAGGCGAAGGACGGTGAGGAAACCGAGGACGACGACGAAACCGAAGACGACGATCCCGGTACAGTCCCCACCGACCGCGATCTGCTCGTGCTCACCGGCAACCACCAGGCCGGGAGCAACAAGGGCCACTACCAGCTAACCGAGGCGTTCCTCGACGTGGCCGAAGGGTTCGGCGTCGAGGAAGCCTACGCGCTGGGCGGCGTGCCGACGGGCGAGCTCATCGAGGAGCACAACGTCCTCGGCGCCGTCAGCGAGCCCGAACTCACCGACTCGCTTTCGGACGCGGGCGTGGCGTTCCGTGGCGACGAGCCGGCCGGCGGCATCGTCGGCGTTTCGGGGCTGCTGCTCGGCCTCGGTGGCCGCCGCGATCTCGACGTGGCCTGCCTGATGGGCGAGACCAGCGGCTACCTCGTCGACCCCAAGAGCGCGCAGGCGGTGCTCGAAACGCTCGAACTGCAGCTTGACTTCCGCGTCGACTTCGCAGCGCTCGAGGCCCGCGCCGAGGAGATGGAGGAGGTCGTGAGCAAGATCCAGCAGATGCAGGAGGGCAGCGGCGCTGGCCCCAGCGACGAAGAACTGCGCTACATCGGCTGAGCTGCGAGCGGCAGACCCGGGAGAACTAAGTTCGGGCGCGCTCCCGTTTTCGGTATGGACACCGACCACCCGTCGTGGCGCGCGCTCGCAGGCACTCTCGGTGGGTACGGACTGATTCTGGTCGCGATGACGGTGCTACTGTTCGCGATCCCGACGGCGATCTTCGTTCTGCTCTAACGGCCCGATCCGGCGTCGCCGTCGGTCGCGATCCGGTTCTCGTACTTCCGTAGCGACGTTTCGAGCGCGTCGCCGGCGTCGATATCGAGCTCCGCCGCCAGCGCCAGCAGCGCGAACAGCGCGTCGCCGAGTTCGTCTTCGGGAACCGAGAGCGACTCCGGCGAGTGGCCGTACTCGCTCGATTTGGCGGCGTCGGCAGCGACCTCCCCGACTTCGGCGGCGAGGTCGAGCATGCGGTAGGCGGGCGGAGCGTGCATCTCGTTATCGTCCAGGAAGTCGGCCACCTGCTGCTGGACCGTGGAGAGCTGTTCGGACATGGCTACTCGACTGCGTGGAGCGAAGGAAAATCCGGCGACGCGGTGATCAGGCGAAGGCGGGCGACTCGCCGGCCTCGACCGTCTCGCTCTGCTGGAGCTTCTCCCAGGCGGCTTCGAAGTCCTGGCGCTCGATCTCGGTGCGGTCGTCGCGGATGGCGAACATCCCGGCCTCGGTACAGATCGCCTTCACGTCGGCGCCGGAGGCGTCCGCCGCCATCTCCGCGAGCGCCTCGAAATTCACGTCGTCGGCGACGTTCATGTCGCGGGTGTGGATCTGGAAGATGAGCTCGCGACCCGCGGGGTCGGGCTTGGGCACTTCGATGAGGCGGTCGAAGCGGCCGGGGCGGAGGATCGCCTCGTCGAGCATGTCGAAGCGGTTCGTCGCCGCGATGATGCGCACGTCGCCGCGCTCGTCGAACCCGTCCATCTCCGAGAGGAGCTGCATCATCGTCCGCTGAACCTCGGCGTCGCCGGAGGTCTTCGAGTCCGTCCGCTTCGAGGCGATGGCGTCGATTTCGTCGATGAAGATCACGGCGGGCTCGTTCTCGCGGGCGACCTCGAACAGGTCACGCACGAGCTTGGCGCCCTCGCCGATGAACTTGTGGACGAGTTCGGAGCCGGCCATCTTGATGAAGCTCGCGTCGGTCTCGTTGGCGACGGCCTTGGCGAGCATCGTCTTCCCGGTCCCGGGCGGGCCGTGGAGCAGGATCCCGCTCGGGGGCTGAATACCGACCGTGTCGAACGTCTCGGGCTGCTGCAGCGGGAGCTCGACCGTCTCGCGCACCTCGCGCATCTGGTCTTCGAGCCCGCCGATGTCGCCGTAGGTCACGTCCGGCGAGTGGTCGATCTGCATCACGCGGGCCCGCACGTCCGTCTCGCGGGTCAGCTTCTGGACGACCGAGAGGGAGTTGTTGACCGCGACGCGGTCGTCGGGCTCGATATCCTCGCGCATCTCGTCGGTGACCTCCGTCAGGGCCTCCTGGTTGTTGCCGTGCTGCTTGATCACGACGCCGTCGTCGTTGATCTCCTGGACCGTCGCGACGAACAGCGGCGACTGCTTGAGCTTCTCGTTCTCGTGGGAGAGCCGTTCGAGCTTCTGCTGGTACTTGTTGTTCTCGGCGTTCGCGTCGAGCAGGCTGTCACGCATCTGCTCGTTCTGGTCCTCCAGATCCTCGAGACGCTCACGCAGGGACTCGATCTTCTCCTGTTGCGACGCCGTCTCCTCGTAGGGGAGTTCGACGTCGTCAACCGTATCGCTCATTGGCGGACCGTAAGCGGCTGACTCTTATGAGGCTTCGGGTCCCGTCGGAATCCACCGCGGCCGGACGGCCAGCAGAGCGCCGCTGCCTCCCGTATCCACCCGAATCCTCAAGTGTGATCGGGCGGCGAATCTCGCCGTGACCGACCCGGACGCAGTCGCAGCGGCGCTGGCTCGGCTGGCCACCGGCGCTCCGCGAGATCGTGACCGCGACGCCGACAGCGGGCAGCGCCGTGAGGTCGACCACCCCCGTCGCGTGGTCGCCGACGCCGAAGCGGCGATGGCCCACGTGACCACAGCAGCGACGTTCGTCGATGCCGACCGCGAGGCCGACCTCCGCCGCGCCGTCGAGCTCGCCGCGGACCGTGGCGACGCGGCGCTCGCAGCCCGCGGACAGACAGTGCTGTCGACGCTCAGTGCGTTTCGGAAGGCCGCCGCCGACGGACAGCGGTGAGCGCCGTCGTGCGCTCGACCACTTCCACCCCGCTCGCACAACGCTCTTCCCGGGAGGGGGCGTAGCCGAGGACAGATGACTCGGGTGATACATACGGGCGACACCCACGTCGGCTACCAGCAGTACCACTCCCCCGAGCGCCGGGCGGACTTCCGCCGGGCGTTCGATGCCGTCGTCGACGACGCGATCGAAGCGGGCGTCGACGCGGTGGTCCACGCCGGCGACCTGTTCCACGACCGCCGGCCTGAGCTGCCGGACCTGATGGGCGTGCTCTCGGCGCTCCGCCGGTTGGACGACGCCGGGATCCCGTTTCTCGCAGTCGTCGGGAACCACGAGGCGACCCGGACCGGCGAGTGGCTGGATCTGTTCGAGGGGACCGAACTCGCGACGCGACTCGACGACACGCCCGAGGTCGTCGGCGACACCGCGTTCTACGGCCTCGACTGGGTGCCGGAATCGCGCCGCGACGGCCTCACCTACGAGTTCGCCGGCCACGACGCCGAGTACGCGGCGCTCGTCTCCCACGGGCTGTTCACCCCTTTCGAGTTCGGCGAGTGGGACACCGGGACGGTGCTCTCGGCGGCGACCGTCGAGTTCGACGCGATGCTGCTGGGGGACAACCACAAACCCGACACCGCAGAGGTCTCGGGGACGTGGGTCACCTACTGTGGGTCGACCGAGCGCGCGAGCGCGAGCGAGGAGGACGCCCGCGGCTACAACCTCGTCACGTTCGACGATGGCGAGGTCGACATCCGTCGGCGCAGCCTCGACACGCGACCGTTCGCGTTCGTCTCGGTCGACCTCGCCGAGGGCGAAGGGATCGAGCGCGTCCGCGAGCAGGTGCGCCAGCACGACCTCACGGACGCGGTCTGCATCGTCGAGATCACCGGCGACGGCGAACCGGTCACCCCTGCCGCGATAGAGGAGGCCGGCGAGGAGGCGGGCGCGCTGCTCGTCCGTGTCACGGACCGTCGGGAGATCGAGGAGGACGCCGAGGTCGGCATCAGCTTCGCCGATCCCGACGACGCGGTGACCGAGCGCGTCGCCGAGATGGGGCTCTCGACGGCCGCCCGGGACGTCGACGAGACGGTTCGGGAGAGCAAAGTGGCCGACTCGAACGTCCGCGAGTCGGTGAAGAACCGAGTGACCGACCTCCTCGACGAGGGGCCCGCGGCGTTCGAACGCGCCGACGGGGACGAGGCTCGCGAGAGCGACGACACCGCCCCCAGCGACGAGAGCGAGGACGGAGATGATGGAGAACCCGCCGCCGAGGACGCAACGGCCGACCCGGCAGGGGAGTCAGACGTCGCCGCGGAGTCAGACGACGACAAGCAGGGAACCATGGAGGAGTACCTGTGAAGTTCGACCGCCTGCGGCTCCGGAACTTCAAGCCCTACGCCGACACCGATCTGACCTTCGAGGACGGGGTGACCGTCATCCACGGGCTCAACGGCTCCGGCAAGTCATCGCTGCTCGAGGCTTGCTTCTTCGCGCTCTATGGCTCGCGGGCGCTCGACGGCACCCTCGACGACGCCGTGACGACCGGCGCCGACGAGACCGACGTGGAGCTGTGGTTCACCCACGCCGGCGAGACGTTCAAGATCACCCGCGAACTCAGGCGTTCCGGCGACTCGATTTCGACGCGGACCTGCACGCTCGACGGGCCCGACGGCGTCATCGAGGGTGCCCGGGACGTACGGGAGTTCGTCGGCGAGGAGCTGCTGCGGATGGACAGCGACTCGTTCCGCAACTGCGCGTACATCCGCCAGGGCGAGGTGAACCGGCTGATCAACGCCTCCCCCCGGGAGCGCCGGGAGATGATCGACGATCTGCTCCAGTTGGGGAAGCTGGAGGAGTACCGCGAGCGGGCCGGCGACGCCCGCCTCGGCGTCGAGGACGTGCTCTCGGACAAGCGGGGCGGGCTGAACAAGCTCGACGAGCAGATCGAGGAGAAAGCGGAGAAAGGGCTCCACGACCGACTCAACGAACTCGAAAGCGAGCTCTCCGACCTCGACGACGAGATCGAGCGCTTCGAGGCCAACCGCGAGGAGGCCCGCGAGACGAAAGCCGACGCCGAGTCGATCATCGAGCAGGCCGAGGAGCGCGAAACCGAACTCGAGGAGCTGAGCGAAGAGATCGAGGAGCTGGAAGCGTCGATCCGCGAGACTGAAACCGAGCGCGAGGCGCTTTTCGACCAGATCACCGAGATCCGCGAGCGGATCGAAGAGCGCGAGGCCGAGCTCGCCGACCTGGCCGACGCCGCTGGCATCGACACGGCCACCGAGACGGCCGTCGCCGAGGCACGCGAGCGCATCGACGAGCGAGAGGGAGAGCTCCGCGAACAGCGCCAGGCGCAGCGCGACCGCGTCACCAGCCTCGAGAGCGAGGCCGAGAGCCGCCGAGAGGAGGCCGAGCGCCTGCGCGAGGACGCTAGCGAGAAGCGCGAACGCGCCGCCGAACTCGAAGGCGAGGCCGACGACGACGAGGCCACAGTTGGGGACGTACGGGCCGATCTCGCAGAAGTGGTCGAGGAGCGCGAGGCGATCGAGGCGCGGTTCGCCGACGCCCCCGTCGAGATCGGCGAGGCCGACGCCCACCGCGAGCGGCTCCGCGAGGAGCTCAACGAGGTGCAGGCGGCGATCGAGGAGACCGTCGGCAAACTCGCCTCCGCACGCGACAGCGTCGAAGAGGCCGAAGAACTGCTCGAGGCGGGGAACTGCCCCGAGTGTGGACAGTCCGTCGAGGACTCCCCGCACGTCGACTCGCTCGAAGCCGATCGCGAGCGCGTGGAGACGCTCGCTGCGGAGCTCGGCCAGCTCAACGGCCAGAAAGCCGACTTGAAAGCCGACATCGAGAACGCCGAGTCGCTGGCCGACGCCGAGAGTCGCGCCGCGACGCTGGCGGAGCGTCGAGAGCTACTCGAGGCCCGCGTCGAGGAACTGGAGGCCGAGATCGAGGAGGATCGTGCCGAGGCCGAGACGCTCCGCGAGGAGGCCGACGAACTCGACGCCGAGGCCGAGGCGGTCGAGACCGCGGCCGAGGAGGCCGAATCCGAGGCGGCAGCGGCCCGCGAGCGCGTGGCGGAACTGGACGAGCAGCTCGAGGAACTCGACGAGCGCCGGGAGCGACTCGACGCTGTCGCCGACGCCCTCGACGCGATCGAGGATGACGAAGCCCAGATCGACCGCCTGCGCGAGCAACGCGAGAGCAAGGCCGAACTCGCCGACGAGCGCCGTGATCGGCTCGGGGATCTCCGGGAGCGCCGGGACGACCTCCGCGAGCAGTTCGACCGCGACCGCGTCGAGAACGCTCGATCGCGGCGGGACGACGCCGTCAACTACCTCGAGAAGGTCGAAGCGAAGCTCGACGCCCTCGCCGACCGCCGCGACGAACTTACCGGCGAGATCGGGAGCGTCGAGAACGAGATCAAGGAGCTCGAGGAGCTACGCGCCGACCGGGAGGAACTCGCCGAGACCGTCGCGGATCTGGAGTCGCTCCACGAGGAGACCGAGCAGTTGGAGCAGACGTACGGCGACCTCCGGGCGGAGCTCCGCCAGCGCAACGTCGAGACGCTCGAACGGATGCTGAACGAGACGTTCGATCTCGCCTACGGCAACGACGCGTACTCCCACATCGAGCTCGACGGCGAGTACGACCTGACCGTCTACCAGAAGGACGGGACGCCGCTGTCGCCGGAGCAGCTCTCCGGCGGCGAGCGCGCGCTGTTCAACCTCTCGCTGCGGTGTGCGATCTACCGCCTGCTGTCGGAGGGGATCGAGGGCGCGGCGCCGACGCCGCCGCTGATTCTCGACGAGCCGACGGTGTTCCTCGACTCGGGACACGTCTCCCGGCTGGTGAATCTGGTCGAGGAGATGCGCGGGTTCGGCGTGCGCCAGATCCTGATCGTGAGCCACGACGAGGAGCTGGTCGACGCCGCCGACGAGCTGGTCACCGTCGAGAAGGATACGACCACGAACCGCTCGACCGCGCGCCGAGAGGACGCCGCGACGCTCGCCCGGGCGGAAGCACTGCTAGAAAGCGACGACTAGGCGTCGCCCGTCGCCGCCCCGCGGAGCAGGCTCACCGCCTCCTCGGCCGTCTCCGTCGCCGCGTAGCCGCGCTCGCCCGCGACGCGACACTCCGTTACCAGCCCCGCCGCACGGAGTTCGGCGAACAGCCCGTTGAAGTCACTCTCACACAGCCCAGCGGCGGAGAGCAGGTCGACCACCGCGGTCGGCCCGTCGTCGACGAGCGTCACCAGCACCCCCAGCGTGCGCTCGTCGTGAGCCGCCGTCACCAGCTGTCTCACTGGCTCCGGGATTCCCTGGGCAGCGACCGACAGCGCCCCCTCGACGACCGGCTCGACGGCGTCTTCGTCGACGGTCCACTCCTCGCCCGTCGCCGGATCTCGGAGCCGTGCGGTCCCATCAGTCGTCGACAGCAACAGATGGCGCTCCCCGTCCGGCGTCTTGACCGTTTGCATCGCTCGACGAAAGGCGATAGTCGTCCAAAACGGTTCCGGGGACGCTCAGTTCTCGTCGTCGCTCTCGCCGGACGCTGTCCCTTCCGGTTCCCCGTCGGCGGTCTCGACAGCGTCGGGCTCCGCCACAGCGTCGTCGTTGGCCTCGAACGCCCGGTAGACAGAGTAGGCACGCCAGAACGCGACCACGCCCCCCGCGACCAGCGCCACCGAGACGAGCGGGAGCCCCCGGAGCGCGTAGACGACGGGCCCGAGTGCGACCAGCAGGACGCCGGCGTTGACGTAGATCACCGCCGCCCAGAACGCCGAGGCCGTCTCGGAACTCACCTCGGTCTCGACGTCCTCACCGTCGACGCTGGTACGCTCGCGCAGTTCGGCCTCCATGTCCCGGGCTTTCGGGCCGTCGTAGCGCTCGTCGGACTCCTCGAACGGCTCGACGGAGCCCTCGACGAACGCCTCGACCGGGTCGTCGTCGCTCACGGTCTCTCTCCCGGACCGAGCGAGAAAAGGGTTCGCAGTCCGCCTCAGCGTCGCTCCGCTAGCGACACCGCCGCGTCGCTCCGGAGCCACGCGAGCGGCGCCTCCGCGTCGTAGAACACGACGCCGCCGTCGACCTCGTAGGTTTCGACGGTCTCGAAGCCGTCGTCAGCCGGTCCCGGGCGTTCCGATGCCGCCTTCGGCAGACCGCTCTCGTCGGGCATGTTAATCAGTACCAATCCGTAGAGTAAATGCCTTTCGGGGGTGTGCGACTGCCCGCCCCGCGGACCACCGTCGTTTTAACGGATCCCGGCAAATCACCGCCAATGAGTGAGAGCGAGCAGTGGGGTCTCGACGAGTTCGAGACCCCCGACGGGGGCCGACCTGACGAGGAGGCGGCCGTCGTCGCCGGGAACGCCGGACAGACAGTCAGCGAGGTGGTCGACGCCGCGGACCTGAAGTTCCCCGACAGTGAGGGGGTTACCCAGCTGAAGGTCTCGCAGGTGGACTACACCATCGAGGGCTCCGGCGCCGAGGAGTACCCGGTGATCCACGTGTTCGGCCGCACCGCCGACAACGAGTACGAACACGTCCGCGTACTCGGTGTCGAGCCGTACTTCTACGTCCCGACGGCGCACGTCGCGGACCGAGCGCTGACCGAGGAGTACGACGTGATCCTCGACACCCGTGAGGAGGACGCCAACGGCGAGCGCTTCGAGTCTATCCGGGGGAAACCCCTGACAAAGGTGATCGGTCGCACGCCGCGGGACGTGGGGCAGATCCGCGACGATTTCGAGGAGCATTACGAGGCGGACATCCTGTTCCCGAACCGCTTCCTGATCGACAAGGACGTGAGCGCCGGTCTGCAGGTGCCCGAGCGACGACTGGAGGACGGCCGGATCCAAGTCCGCTACGACGACGAGGAGCTGGTCGCCGTCGACGCGCCGACAGCGGCAGACCTCCGGGTCAACACGTTCGACATCGAGGTCGACGACCGGTCGGGCTTCCCCGAGGACGGCGAGGAGCCCATCGTCTGTCTCACCTCCCACGACTCCTACGACGACGAGTACGTCGTCTGGCTGTTCGACGCGCCCGACGCCGAGGTGGCGGCGCCCGAGATGCTCGACGAGTACGAACAGATCGCCGACTCCGGTAGCGTTGACGTGCGCGTGTTCGACGAGGAACCGGCGATGCTCGACGCCTTCGTCGAGTACATCGAGAAGACGAACCCGGACGTGCTCACGGGGTGGAACTTCGAGGATTTCGACATGCCGTACGTGCTCGACCGCCTGGAGATGGTCGAGCCCAGCACGGCGTACGACCTCGACATCGACCGCCTCTCCCGGGTTGACGAGGTGTGGCGCTCGGACTGGGGTGGCCCGGACGTGAAGGGGCGTGTCGTCTTCGACCTGCTGTACGGCTACAAGCAGATCGTCATCAAGGAGCTCGAGTCGTTCCGCCTCGACGCCATCGGTGAGCGCGAACTCGACGTTGGGAAGGAGCACTACTCCGGCGACATCGGCGACCTCTGGGAGCAGGACCCCGAACAGCTGCTCGAGTACAACCTCCGGGACGTGGAGCTCTGTGTCGAGATCGACCGTAAGCAGTCCGTCGTCGCGTTCTGGGACGAAGTGCGTTCCTTCGTCGGCTGCAAGCTCGAGGACGCGCCGACGGCCGGGGACGCCGTCGACATGTACGTGCTCCACAAGGCCTACGGCGAGTTCGGCCTGCCGTCGAAGGGCCAGCAGGAGGCCGCCGAGGAGTTCGAAGGCGGCGCCGTCTTCGAGCCGATCTCCGGCGTGAAGGAGAACGTCACCGTGCTCGACTTGAAGTCGCTGTACCCGATGTCGATGGCGACGATCAACTCCTCGCCGGAAACCAAAGTCGACCCCGAGGAGTACGACGGCGAGACGTACCACGCGCCGGATGGGACCCACTTCCGGAAGGAGCCGGACGGCATCATGCGGGAGATGATCGACGAACTCCTCACCGAGCGCGAGGAGAAGAAGGAACTCCGGGACCAGCACGATCCTGATTCCGAGGCGTACGAGCGCTACGACCGCCAGCAGGGCGGGGTGAAGGTGATCATGAACTGCTTCACCCCCGATACCGACGTGCTAACCCCCGACGGGGTTCGGAACATCCGAGATCTCGAGGTCGGTGACGAGGTGTACTCGCTGGACCCAGATACCGAGGAGATGGAGGTCAAGCCCGTCGAGGAGACCCACGCCTACCCCGACTACGAGGGTGAGTTGGTCGACATCGAGACGAGCAAGATCGACTTCAGCGTCACGCCGAACCACCGGATGCTCGTCCGAAAGAACGAGACGAACGGGATCACCGAAGACGGCTACAGCTTCGTCGAGGCAGGCGATCTCGACCGCGCGACGAACTACGAACTCCCCCACGACTGGTCGACCGAACACGGCGACGACCTCGGAGAAGTGGACCTCGTGGACTACCTCCACGGCGACTACGAGGTCTGGGTCCGCCCGGAGGTCCACGGTCACACGTTCGCCGCGGAACTGGGCTATTACCCCGACAAAGTCCTGAAGAACGATATCGGCGAGGAGGGGTACGTCTTCGACGCCGAGGAGTTCGCCGAGCACCGAGAGTACATTGAGTCGGTCTGCGAGCGGAGCTTCGTCCACCGCGAGTCGGGCCGCAAGTGGATCCCGCGAACCTTCGACGGCGACGACTTCCTCGACCTGCTGGCCTGGTACGTCACCGAGGGGAACGTCTACACTTCCGAGGAGAAGCAGTTCGGTGAGAAACTCCGCGGATCGGCGACGACGATCAAGATCGCCCAGCAGCCCGCGATGGCCGACGGCGGCGACCACGACCACGCAGCCATCGGCGACTTGCTCGACCGGATGGGGTTCGACTACTACGCCGACGAGAACGGCTACCAGTTCACCTCCAGGCTGTTCGGAGAGACGCTCGAACGGCTCTGTGGCGCCGACAGCTTCGAGAAGCGGGTACCCGAGTTCGTGTTCGACCTGAGTGAGGAGCAGAAACGGCGGTTCCTCGACACCCTGATCGCTGGCGACGGCGACCGCCAGCCGAACTCGTGGCGCTACACCACTTCCAGCGACCGCCTCCGCGACGACGTGCTCCGCCTCTGCACCCACCTCGGACGGACCGCCAGCTACGGGGAGAACAGCGGTTCGTGGCGGATCTACGTCGACGAAGGGTCGAAGAACACGCTCCGGATGCACCGCAGCGGCTCGACCAGCACCGCCGACGACGGCGTCTACTGCGTCACCGTCGCGGACAACCACAGCCTGCTGGCCGGCCGGAACGGCACGTTCCAGTTCGTCGGTCAGTCGCTCTACGGCGTGTCGGGCTGGGATCGCTTCCGCCTCTACGACACCGAGGGTGCCGCCGCCGTGACGGCGACGGGTCGGGAGGTCATCGAGTTCACCGAGACCGCCGCCGAGGAGATCGGCCACGAGGTGGCCTACGGGGACAGCGTCACCGGCGACCGACCGATCGTCGTGCGCGATCCGGATGGGGACGTTCGTGTCCTCCCGATCGAGACGCTGTTCGAGCGAGCGGAAGAGACGGCAGCCGGCGAGGTGCGGATCACTGCCGACGGCGGGACCGTAGCCTCCGCGAGCCCCGGAAAATCCCGACGGGAACTCCCGGGCTGGGAGGCACTCTCCGTCAACGAGAACGGCGAGACGGAGTGGCAGCCGATCACGCAGGCGATCCGCCACGAGACCGACAAGCCGGTGGTGAACCTCCAGCACAAGTTCGGTGAGTCCACAACGACGCGGGACCACTCCTACGTCGTCGAGGACGGCGACGAACTGATCGAATCCGCGCCGGAGGACGTCGACGAACCGCTTCGCGTGCCGGGGCTCCCCGTAGTCGACGAGCAGCGGACCGTCGATGTGTACGAAGTGCTCGACGGCTACACTCGGACGTGCGAGGACGGTCGAAGCGTCGGCGCCGACAAAACCGAGGAGAAGATCAAACGAGTCCACACCGACGGCGAGAGCGTCTGGTTCGGCCACGAGCACCACGGCGAACTCGACTCGACGCCGAAGGTGCAGCGTCACGTGGACATCGATAGCGAGGAGGGCCGAGCGTTGGTCCGTCTGCTGGCCGCCTACGTGACGGAGGGCAGCGCATCGACGATCGAAACCACGGACAGCAAGTTCGGCGCGAGCATCGCGGAGTCCCGCCCCGAGTGGCTCGACGGGCTCCGGGAGGACTACCAGCGGTTGTTCGAAAACGTCACGGCCAGCGTCATCAGCGGCGACACGAAGGCAGAGCGAACCCTCGAGTACGAAACCACCGATGGCGAGTCGTCGACGACGTACGACGACGGGACCCAGAAACTCCAGATGATGAACGAACTCGCGGCGGTGTTCTTCCGCGAATTCGCTGGACAGCGTTCGCGCGGGAAGCGGATTCCCTCGTTCGTCTACCACCTTCCGGACGATCTCCAGTCGCTGTTCCTCGACACGGTCGTCGAGGGTGACGGGTCGCGAGAGTTCCCGCGGTACACCGACGAGTACGCCGAGCGGAACTTCGACTACGAGACCGTCAGTCGGGAACTCGCAGCCGGGCTGTCGACGTTGCTCACCCAGCGCGGGAAGAAACACTCCCTGAAGTACCGCGACTCGAAGGACTCCTACACGATCAGGACGTGTGACTTCTACCGCAGCGGGCAGGATCCGGTCGTCGAAGAAGTCGAACACGACGGCTACGTCTACGACCTCAGCGTCGCCGAGAACGAGAACTTCGTCGACGGGGTCGGCGGGATCGTCCTCCACAACACCGACTCCGTCATGTTGTCACTTGGCGGGAATGTCTCCAAGGAGGAGGCCATCGAGCAGTCCTTCAGCATCGAGGAGCACATCAACGAGCGCTACGACGACTTCGCCAGCGAGGAGCTCAACGCCGAGGCCCACCGCTTCCAGATCGAGTTCGAGAAGCTCTACCGACGGTTCTTCCAGGCGGGCAAGAAGAAGCGCTACGCGGGCCACATCATCTGGAAAGAGGGCAAAGACGTCGACGACATCGACATCACCGGCTTCGAGTACAAGCGCTCGGACATCGCGCCGGTCACCAAGCGCGTCCAGAAGGCGGTGATCGACATGATCGTCCGCGGCGGGGAGTTGGACGACGTGAAGGAGTACCTCCACGACGAGATCACGACTTTCGAGGAGGGCGACGCCGACCTGGAGGAGGTCGGCATCCCCGGCGGCATCGGGAAGCGCCTCGACGCTTACGACACCGACACCGCCCAAGTCCGCGGCGCGAAGTACGCGAACCTCCTGTTGGGGACGAACTTCCAGCGCGGCTCGAAGCCCAAACGGCTCTACCTGAAGAAGGTCCACCCCGAGTTCTGGCAGCGCATGGAGAACGAGCACGGGTTCGACCCCCAGACTGACCCGCTCTACCGGGAGTTCAAACGCGATCCGGACGTGATCTGCTTCGAGTACGCCGAGGAGGTGCCCGACGAGTTCGAGATCGACTGGCCGAAGATGCTCGACAAGACGCTCAAAGGGCCGATCGAGCGCGTGATCGAGGCGCTGGGGCTCTCCTGGGACGAAGTGAAATCCGGGCAGGAACAGACCGGGCTCGGCCAGTGGGCCTGATCTCGGCGTCCCCCTGAGAGCCACAGAAGTTCGGACGCTTTTTCCCCACCGGCGCGGAACGCCGCCACATGTCTCGCTCCGTCGGCGTGGTGGTCCCCGCCTACCAGCCGGACGTGGACCGACTCTCGCGCTACGTTCGCGCGCTCGACGAGCGACTCGCCCCCGCAGAACTCCGCATCGAGCTCGACGACCCTGGACCGGGCGATCGCGAATCCCTCGCCGACCTCCCGGCGACGGTGAACGTCGCCGACCGCCGGCGCGGGAAGGGGGCTGCCATCACCGAGGGGTTCGACGCCCTGTCGACAGACGTGTTGGCCTTCGCCGACGCCGACGGCTCGACGCCCGCCGACTCGGTAGCGGCCGTCATCGACCCAGTGGCCACTGGCGAGTTCGATCTCGCGGCTGGCTCCCGACGCCACCCCGAGGCGACCGTCGCCTCCCACCAGAAGACGCTGCGGCGCTTCCTTGGCGACGGGTTCGCGTGGCTGGCCCGCCAGCTACTCGATCCCGATCTGTACGACTACCAGTGCGGCGCGAAGGCGGTGTCGGCCAACTTCTGGTCGCGGCTCCGGCGCCACCTCACCGAGTCGGGGTTCGCGTGGGACATCGAACTGCTCGCGGTCGCCGGCGCGCTCGGCGGAAAGATCGCGGAGGTGCCGGTGGTCTGGGAGGACCAGCCCGAGTCGACGGTCGACCCGGTGCGGGACACCCTCTCGCTGTTCACCGGGTTACTCGCCGCGCGCCACCGAGCGAAGGCGGTTCGCGGGGCCCGACTCCACCGACTGCTGGCTGGACGGCTCGACCGACCGCTGCTGATCGAGCGAGGTGAGCAGTGAACGGGATTCCCGACGAACTACTCGCCGTCGATCGCTTCGGTCAGTTCGTCTCGGTCGGCGCCGTCGGCGCCGTGTTCGATCTCACGGCGAGTTCGGTGTTGACCGCCGGCCTGGGTGTCTCCCCCGAGATCGCGAAGCTCGTCGGCGCCGAGGTGGCGATAATCGTCATGTTCGTCGTCAACGAGCGCTGGACGTTCGCGGCCCACGGCGCCGACGGCGGCTGGGCGATCCTGCGCCGGTTCCTGAAGTCGAACCTGGTGCGTAGCGGCGGCGTCGCCGTCCAGGTCGGAGTGGTGGCAGCGCTGACGCGGCTCCCCATCGCGCTCGACGCGTTCGGCGTCGATCTCTGGGAGCTGGCGACGTTCCCGATCGCGATCGGCTGCTCGCTACTGTTGAACTACGTGCTCGAGAGCCTGTTCACCTGGCGGGTGACGGCTGAGTGACCACGGGAAGAACCGACAGAGGGCGACCGAAACAGAACGCTTAACCGTTGAACGCAATTTGGTAGAAGTAGCGGGATGGGATAGCCAGGAGATTCCGCCGGGCTCATAACCCGGAGATCGGTAGTTCAAATCTACCTCCCGCTATGTTCTGTCGACGACTGTCCAAAGCACCGAGCGGTTCGAGGTGCAAGTCCGTCGTCGACTGCATAGCGTTCGAGATAGATTTGGGCCCAGAGGGTGAGCGCCGAAGCGTCGAGCCCACGCGGTTCAAATCTACCTCCCGCGATATTCTCCTGCTGACGAAACCAAACGGCAAGCGAAGCGAGCCGTGCCCAGTCAGCGGGGATATAGCCGCCCCCCACCGTTCTCCCGTCGCCGACAGACCCCAACGCCCTTCAGCACCGATTGAGTAGGCCGGCCAAATGCCCACCGAGGAACGCATCGCCGACATCGACGCCGTACCGGACGACAGCAGCCTCCTCGTCACCGTTGCCGACCGTGACAGCGGCGAGGAGCGCGAGGCCGTGCTCGTCCGGACCGGCGACGGCGTCGCGGCGTGGTTCAACTACTGTCAGCACTGGCGCGACGTGAACCTCGACACCGGCGACGGCGCCGTGCTCCGGGACGGCGAGCTCGTCTGTAAGCGCCATGGCGCCACGTTCGAACGCGACAGCGGCGAGTGCACGTTCGGCCCCTGCGAGGGCGCCGTTCTCGACGAACTCCCCGTCGAGACGGCCGACGACGGCGTGTTCCTCGACGCCGACGGCTACGAGTTCGTCCGCCTGGGCGCGAGTGAGAGCGACGATGACGCCGACATAGACCGGTCGACCGAGTCACGGATCGGCTTCTGAGGAAGGACGGATTGATACCCTCGGGGCTCCTCGCTTCGACGATGAGCGAGGAGGACGGCGACCTGTACGACGACGGCCTGCCAGAAGGGGAGAGCCCCGAGGAGGACGGCCTGTTGCTCAAGTTCATTATCGGCGCAGTGTTGCTGATCCTGGTGTACGCGGTGGCAACGATCCTGCTGGCGGCGGCTTAGTAGAACGCCGTCTCCACGCGCTCCCGGTAGCGCTGTGCGAGCAGTTGCGTCACCGGCCCGCCGCCGACGGTCGCGCCGTCGATGGACTCGACGGGACGGATCTCCCACGTCGAGTTCGTACAGAACAGTTCTTCGGCGGATCGCAGCGTCTCGGGCCCGAACGTCCCCTCGCGGACGGGGATGTTCTCCTCCGCGGCGATGTCGAGCACGGTCGCGCGAGTGATTCCCGGGAGCACCGGCCCCGAGAGCGCCGGCGTGAGCAGCCCGTCGGCGTCGACCGCGAACACGTTGCTGGTCGCGCCCTCGGCGATGTGGCCCGCCGAATCGAGCATGAGCGCCTCGTCGGCGTCGGTGCCCCGGAGTTCGAGGCGGGCGAGGATCCCGTTCAGGTAGTTGTGGGTTTTCGCCCGGGCGGGCACGGCAGCGTCGGGAATCCGCCGGGTCGAGACCGTCTGCAGCGTCGCCGGCTCGTCCCAGACTGACTCACCCGAGAGCCCGCCACGCGGGAGCGGTTTGACGACGACGACCACGGTCGGATCGACCTCGGGGCCGGGGTCGAGCGTCCCCGGCTGCACCCCACGCGAGATCGAGAGGCGGACGTAGGCGTCTTCGAGCCCGTTCGCCTCGAGCGTCGCCAGGATGCGCCCGTGGAGATCCCCCCGCGTCAGCCCGTGATCCATGGCGAGCAGTTCACAGGTCGCGGCGAGTCGGTCGGCGTGGGCGTCCCAGCCGAACACGTCGCCGCCGTAGGCCCGCAGCGTCTCGAACGCCGCGTCGCCGTACTGGAACCCGCGGTCCTCGACCGACACAGTCGCCTCGCCGGCCGGGACGAGGTCGCCGTCGACATGGAAGACGCGGTCGGATCGGTCGCTCATCGGTCCCACGCTCGGCTCACTGCGAGAAAGTTCTTGATCATCGTCTTGCCGTGCTCGGTCAGGATACTCTCCGGATGGAACTGCACGCCGACGTGGGGCTGCTCCCGGTGGCGAACAGCCATCACGACGTTTTCGTCGTCGGTCGTCGCCGTCTCGACCAGACAGTCCGGGATCGCCGAGCGCTCGACCGCCAGCGAGTGATAGCGGCCGACACGGATCCCCTCCGGCAGGTCGGTGAACACCCCCCCGCCGTCGTGGGAGATCCGGGACGGCTTGCCGTGGACGACGGCGTCTGCGTGGCCGACCGGGGCGCCGTTGGCCGCACAGAGCGCCTGATGGCCGAGACAGACGCCAAGCGTCGGGTAGTCGAGCTCCGCGAACACCGCCATCGAGACGCCCGCCTCCTGCGGCGTTCCCGGGCCCGGCGAGACGACGATGCCGTCCGGGTCGAGGTCGCGAACGTCGGCCGCGTCGACGGCGTCGTTGCGTCGGACGGTCACCTCGCCGTCGACCGGCTGGAGCGCTTCACCGACGTACTGCACGAGGTTGTAGACGAACGAGTCGTAGTTGTCGATCACGAGGATCTCGGGCCCGCTCATCGCTCGGCCCCCACCTCGTCGTCGGCGACGGCATCGCTTTCAGCGTCAGCACTGGCGTCCGTCTCAGCGTCAGCACCGGTGTCCGTGCCAGCGTTGGCGCCAGCCCCCGAACCCTCGGCGACTTCGAGCGCCCCCTGCTCCAGTGCGTCGTCGACCGCCCGGATCAGCGCCCGAGCCTTGTCGAGCGTCTCCTCGTACTCCGCGTCCGGTTCGGAGTCGTGAACGATCCCGGCGCCGACGCTGAGGTGGTACTCGTCGGCGCGCCGGACCAGCGTCCGGATGACGATGTTGAGCGTCGCACGGCCGTCGAAGCCGAAGATGCCCATACTGCCCGTGTACGGCCCCCGACGCCGGGCTTCGAGCTCGTCGATGATCTCCATCGTCCGGGGTTTGGGGGCGCCGGTGATGGTGCCGCCGGGAAACGTCGCGGCGATGGCGTCGGCGAGCGTCGCGTCCTCGCGGAGGCGCCCCTCGATCAGCGACACGAGATGCATCACCTCCGCGTAGCGGTCGATGCGGCGGTACTCGGTCACCTCGACGCTGCCGTACTCGCTGATCTTGCCGAGATCGTTGCGCTCCAGATCGACCAGCATCGCGTGCTCGGCGCGCTCCTTCTCGTCGCTTCCGAGGTCGTCGGCCAGCGCGGCGTCTTCCTCGGCCGTGTCGCCCCGCGGGCGCGTCCCGGCGATCGGTTCCGTGAGCAGGCGATCCCCGTCTCGATCCAACAGGAGCTCCGGGCTCGCACTCACGAGGTCGATGCCGTCGAACTCCAGCAGGCCGGAGTACGGCGCCGGGTTCACGTCCCGAAGCGCCGCGTAGGCGTCGACGGGGTGGACCGCTACCGGCGCCGCGAGCCGCTGGGAGACGTTCGCCTGAAACGTGTCGCCCTCGCGGACGTACGCCTTCACGCGGCGCACGCGTTCGCGGAACTGCTCGCGCCCGCAGGTGCTCTCGAACGCCGCCTCGTCGGCCGTCGTGGGCGCGGGGCCGACCTCGGGGTCGCCGACGTGGACCCGTCGAGCCAGGTCGCGGGCGTCGGCCAGCGCACGGTCGTAGCAGGCGTCGAGCCCGGCTTCGTCGGCGTCCGGGGGCAGTTCGGGACAGGCGGTGATCCGCAGCGTCGTGTCGCCGTCGCGGGGCTCCTCCCAGGCGGCGAGACAGTCGTAGACCGCGACTTGCATCGTCGGGAGCCCGCGGTCGGGGTCGTCCGTGAGCTCCGGGAACGACTCCAACTCTCGGGCGATGTCGTAGGAGAGCCAGCCGATCGCGCCGCAGGGGTAGGGCACGTCGCAGTCCCCGCGAGCCAACTGTTCGCCGTCGAGCAGGCCGTCGAGCGCCGCCAACGTCTCCGAGCGCTTCGAGCCGAACCGGCGGTCGGTGTCCGCTCGCTGCGAGTGTCTGGCCAGCACGGCGTCGCCGGAGACGGTGAGCTCGTCGACGGGGTCGACGCCGAAGTACCCCCAGCCGGCCTGTCCGCCGGTGGTTTCGAGGAACGCGCCGCTGGGCTCCCCGCTGGCCCGGCGGTAGGCGTCGAACGGGTCGGCGACGACGGTCCGAACTTCGACGGGGACGCGGGCGCCCGCCGGCGCGTCGGCAGCCACGGCGTGGAACTGCTCGCGCGTCGTGACCACCGTGGTCTCAGTCATGACTCTACCGTCGGCGGGAAGCCGCTAAAAACGGGCGGGTCCGTCGTCAGTCCCAGTCGTCCGCGCGGTCGATCCACTTCTGTACCGTCCCCTCCGGGGCCGTCGTTCGCTCGGCGATCTCCGCAGCGTCGCGGCCCTGGAGATCCGCGACCGTCTCGATGCCGATCTCGCCCAGGCGTTCGGAGTAGGCCGGACCGATCCCCTTGATCTCGTCGACCGGCGGCGAGTCGTCGATCACCTCGACTGCCTCCTTCTCCTCGGGACCAGTTTCTTCCACGTCGGTCGTCTCGTCTTCGGCGTCAGGGCCGGCGGCTTCGGCCGGTTCCGCACGCCCCGACGGCTCCTCCTGTGCGATCTCCTCGTCGACGAGCGACTCCGTCGACGCGTCGGCGTCGGTGTCGGCGGCGATCGGTTCGTCAGCTTCGTCCGCCTCGGTAGTCGAACCACCTGACTCGTCGGCCTCGTCCCCCTCGGTGGCCGAATCGTCCGCCTCGGTCTGTACGCCCCACTCGTCGGTGCCCTTGACCGCCGCCTCGGTCTCGGCGTCGGCGTCCTCACGGTCCTGCACCGTCACGTCGCGCTCGGACCGGCCGGCATCGTCCTTGCCGGAGTCAAGTCCGAGGAGCCGTTTGAGCTTCCCCAGTACCATACTGTCGCCGAAGATGATCCCCGATGGTAAAAAGCCAGCGTCGCCCTCGGTCGTTTCGCCCCCGAAAACCCGCGATCCGGCGTCAGAGCCGGTCCCGGAGCGCCCCGTTCATCGCCGCCACCGGGGCGTCGACGCCGGTCCAGCGCTCGAAGGCGGCGACGCCCTGGTACAGCAGCATCCAGGCCCCGTCGACGGTCGTCGCCCCCGCGTCGGCCGCGTCACGCAGCAGCTTGGTCCGGAGCGGGGAGTAGACGGCGTCGAGCACCGCGAGATCGCCGTGGAGCAGGGCCGCCGGCACCGGTGACGCGTCCGGCTCGTCCATCCCGACGCTGGTGGCGTTGACGAGCAGGTCTGCCGCAGGGAGTCGATCGTCGAGCGCCTCGAGCCCGCCGGCCTCGACGCCGAGATCGGCAAAGTCCTCAGCGAGCTCCGCCGCCCGCTCGACGGTGCGGTTGGCGACGAACGTCTCCGCGCCAGCGTCCGCGAGCGCGTACGTCGCGGCCCGCCCGGCGCCGCCCGCGCCGACGACGACGGCCGACTGCCCCTCGATGGCCACGTCGTGGTGGTCGAACGCGCGGATCACCCCCTCGGTGTCGGTGTTGTGCCCCGTCGGCGTCCCGCCGTCGAAGCTGATCGTGTTGACCGCTCCAACCGCCGCCGCGGTGGGCGTGGTGTCCACGGCCGGGAGCACGTCCTGTTTGAACGGCACCGTGACGTTGAGGCCCGCGACGCCCAGCGCGTCGGCGCCGTCGATCGCCTCTTCGATGCGCCCGGGGTCCGGTTCCAGCGTGACGTACCGCGCGTCCAACGAGCGCGCATCGTAGGCCGCTTCGTGCATCGGCGGCGAGAGCGAGTGTTCGACCGGCCGGCCGATCAGCCCGTACACGTCCATGACTCCCGTGGGGTCAGCGGGCCGGAAAAAGGTCGCGGGCGCGGCCGGAGCCGACGCCTACTTGCCTGACGGGGGTCGAGTTCGAAGCAATGAGTATCGGGATCGTCGTCTCGCGGGCCGACCGCGCGTCTGAGTACATCAGCGAGCAGCTGCTCGCCCAGGGGGACTGGACCGAACACGAGGACGAGGACCGACCGGACGCGGCCGGCGGCGGCACGTACTACCGCGACGGCCCGTTCGAACTCCGGTCGTTCGACGAACTGCACATCCACCTCGACGACCCGGCGCCGGTGTTCAGTGAGGAGCCGCGCCTGCTGGTGTTCGTCTCGCGCCACGCCGGCGAGACCGGCGCACTGTTGACCGGCCACTTCACCGGGAACTTCGGCGAGGCGGAGTACGGCGGCGAGGACGGCGATCTCGCCGAAGCCGCGCCCAGCGCGCTCTCGGCGTACGTGAGCGCCCTCGGAGCGCACGCGCCCGACGGGTACGACGTGGCCATCGAGGGGACCCACCACGGGCCAACCGCGCTGGACACGCCGTCGATGTTCGCGGAACTGGGCAGCGGCGAGGAGCAGTGGGAGGACCCCGAGGGCGCCCGCGCGGTCGCCCAGGCGGTGCTCTCGCTGCGCGGCGTCGACGCCCACCGCGACCGACAGCTCGTCGGGATCGGCGGCGGCCACTACGCCCCGCGGTTCTTCCGCGTGCTGCGGGAGACGCCGTGGGCAGTCGGCCACATCGCCAGCGACTGGCAGCTCTCGGAGCTCGGCCACCCGCGAAGCAACGAGGCCCGCGCCGTGCTGGAAACCGCCTTCGAACGCAGCGGCGCGACCCACGCACTGCTCGACGGCGACCACCCCGAACTCGCCCGCACCATCGAGGAGCTGGGCTACCGCGTCGTGAGCGAGACGTGGGTCCGGACCGTGGGCGACCGCCCGCTGGCGCTGGTCGACGCACTGGAGTCCGGCGTCGCAACCGTCGACGAGGGGCTGCGGTTCGGCGCCCACGTTCCCGAGGACCCCGAGGCGTGGGAGGTGGTGAGCCTCCCCGACGACTTGCTCGCGGCTGCCCAGAACGTCGACGGCGAGGCGACCCGGGCGGCGGTGGCGGGGGCGACGGTGGCGTTCGACACCATCGAGAACGGGACCCGCGCGCGAGGCGAGGCCGCCGTGCCGGACGGGGAGCGCTACGAGGAACTCGTCGACGAACTCGCCGCGATCCTGCGGGCTGCGTACGACGAGGTGCGCATCGCCGACGACGCCGTAATCGCCCGGGAGCAGGCGTTCGATCCGGAGAAAGCCCAGAAGCTGGGCGTCCCCGAGGGGCCGAAGATGGGGCAGCTCTCGGGCGGCGAAGCCGTCGAGGTCGGCGACGAGGAGATCCCGCCGTCGGCGGTGCTGAGCGAGCGTGAGGAGCGATTTCCCGTCTGAGCCGCCCTCGACGCCGCGCTGGGGGCCGGAAAGGGAGAAAGATGAATAGGCTCCACTGTATAGCCAGGGTCAAATGGACTCTATCGTAGAGGAAGCTATCGACGAGGCCGAGGGCGAGGGCGGCGAGGAGCCCGATGCGCCGGCCGAGGAGGAGACCCCGTCGGATCCGGGCACCGACGAGACGCCGACGTCGGGGAAGATGACCGACGAGCAGCTGCAGGACGTCCTGCAGGACCTGAAGACCAACATCACCGTCGTCGGCTGCGGCGGCGCCGGTGGCAACACGGTCAACCGAATGCACGAGGAGGGGATCCACGGCGCGAAGCTGGTCGCGGCGAACACCGACGTCCAGCACCTCGTCTCCATCGAGGCCGACACGAAGATCCTGATGGGCAAGGAGAAGACCCAGGGCCGCGGCGCCGGCTCGCTGCCCCAGGTCGGCGAGGAGGCCGCGATCGAGTCCCAGGAGGAGATCAAGGAGTCGATCGACGGCTCGGACATGGTGTTCGTCACCGCCGGCCTCGGCGGCGGCACCGGCACCGGTTCGGCGCCCGTCGTCGCCAAGGCCGCACAGGCCGCCGGCGCGCTGACCATCTCGATCGTGACCACCCCGTTCACCGCGGAAGGCGAGGTCCGGCGGACGAACGCCGAGGCCGGCCTCGAACGGCTGCGTGACGTGTCCGACACCGTGATCGTCGTCCCGAACGACCGGCTCCTCGACGCGGTCGGCAAACTGCCCGTCAAGCAGGCGTTCAAAGTGTCCGACGAGGTGCTGATGCGCTCGGTCAAGGGGATCACCGAACTCATCACCAAGCCCGGCCTGGTCAACCTCGACTTCGCTGACGTACGGACCGTGATGGAGAAAGGTGGCGTCGCGATGATCGGCCTCGGTGAGTCCGACACCGACGACAAGGCCGAAGACTCGGTCCAGTCGGCGCTCCGGTCGCCGCTGTTGGACGTGGACATCTCCGGCGCCAACTCCGCGCTGGTCAACGTCACCGGCGGTTCGGACATGTCCATCGGCGAGGCCGAGGGCGTCGTCGAGGAGATCTACGACCGGATCGACCCCGACGCCCGCATCATCTGGGGCACGTCCGTCGACGAGGAGATCGAGGGGCGGATGCGAACGATGATCGTCGTGACTGGGGTGGAGTCCCCCCAGATCTACGGCGGCGGCGAGGCCGCCCAGCGCGGCCCGTCAAAGGAGCAGCTGCAGGACGTGAACTGATCGGCGCGGGCGGAGCTGCTGCTGGTTTTCGCCGATCGGTCACTGAAAGCGTATTCAATAGATAGAAAAGGCGCCAGGGAGAAGTTCCCGCCAAGATGGACGTCAAATACGACCTCTCGGAGTACATCCGCGTGCTCAAACTCGCGAGCACCCCCGAGTGGGAGGAGTTCTCGATGGTCGCCAAGGTCGCCGGCGCCGGTATTTTCCTCATCGGGCTGCTCGGCTTCCTGATGTTCGCGGTGATGAGCTTCATTCCGGGTGGTGCGTAGATGCCGATCTACGCCGTCAAGACCACCGCGAGCCAGGAGGAGACGGTCGCCGACATGATCGCCTCGAAGGAGATGCCCGAGATCCACGCCGTGCTGGCGCCGGACTCGCTGACCTCCTACGTGATGGTCGAGGCCGAGGACGACTCGATCATCGAGCGCGTGCTCGACGAGATCCCCCACGCCAACGGGATCGTGCCGGGCACGTCGTCGATGACCGAGGTCGAGCACTTCCTCTCGCCGACCCCCGACGTGGAGGGGATCGCCGAGGGCGACATCGTCGAGCTCATCGCCGGCCCGTTCAAAGGCGAGAAGGCCCAGGTCCAGCGCATCGACGAGGGCAAGGACCAGGTGACCGTCGAACTGTACGAGGCGACGGTGCCGATCCCGGTCACGGTTCGTGGCGACCAGATCCGCGTGCTCGACAGCGAAGAGCGATAGGCCCCGCTCGAGGAACGACAACACGCGTACTGCTCGGGGCGGATCCCAGTGCGCTATGGCGTTGTTCGGCCGAGTGCTGGTTTCTCAACGACTTTGTCTATCCGGCCACAATGGCGGGTATGGAGTACGACTTCACACGCTCGGTTGCCCCACTCGTCGCCATCGTCGCCGTCGCGACGATCGCACTCACGGCCATGATGACGCCCTCGACGGTGTTCATGATGGTGCTCCCCTCGATGATCGTCTTCTCGATCGTCGCGTTCTTCTTCGGGCTGAAACACGGCGAGTTCCGCGCCAGCCCGTAGCGGGCGGACTGACTCAGCGATTCCCGCTTTTCGATCACCCCTACCCCTCGAGAGCCGAGCGGTTCACGAGCGACAGACACAGCGTGGGCACGCGGTCGCTACTCCGAGCGCGCGTTCAGCCGCTTGACGACGCGCTGGAGGTCGGCGTTCTCCTCGATCTCCTCTTTGACCGCCTCGCGGGCCCGCACGTCGCTGCTGTCGGCGTCGTAGGCGCGGACGTACTCCGAGCGCGTGTGTTCGTCGAAGGCGTGGCGGATCGCGAAGTACCCCTCGGGAACGATCGTCCCACAGACCGCACACTCGTGGCGCTGATGTTCGGTCGTCTGGTGGACGATCACTTCCTCGGGACCGTCGAACTCCCGGCCACAGCCGGCGATCCCGCAGGTCCAGCGGTTCATACCTGCTTGCTCGTTGGGCGACGCCAAAAGGGTTCTCCCCGACGCCCGGTCCGGAACACGGAGGCTATTTGGGCGGCGGCCAACTGCGTCCGTACGTGACTACGGCGCCGACGCGAGTCGACATGCACGTCAAGATGCTCGACGGGCGAGTCGTCGAGCGGGCGAAAGCCCGTGGCATCGACGTGCTGGTGTACGCCCCGCACTTCACGCGACTGCCGGCGATCAGGGAGCAGGCCGAGCGCCATAGCGACGACGAACTGCTGGTGGTTCCAGCCAGGGAGATCTTCACTGGCAACTGGCAGAACCGCCGGCACCTGCTCGCAGTCGGGCTCTCCGAGCCAGTTCCGGACTTCATCTCCTTCGAGGGGGCGCTCTCCACGCTGGCCGAGCAGGAGGCCGCGCTCTGTGTCCCCCACCCGACGCTGCTGAACGTCAGCTTCGGCCGCCCAGAGATCCGGGCGTACGCCGACCACATCGACGCCGTCGAGAGCTACAACGTCAAATCGCCGCCACACGTCAACAGCCGGGCCAAACGCATCATCGAGGAGGCCGGGCTGCCGTCGTTCGGCTCCTCCTACGCGCATCTCCGCGGGAGCATCGGGGAAGCCTGGACCGAGTTCGACGCCGATATCCAGAGCGAGGCCGACCTCGTCGAGGCGCTCGTCTCGGGCGCCGACCGACAGGTGGTCCACCACGCCGGCCCGCGCCACCGCTTCTGGAACGCCGCGGAGTTCGCCCACCTGGGCTACGAGAACTCGTGGGGGAAGGTCGATCGGCTGTTCCTCTCGGGCACCGAGCCCACCCACCCCGACCACATCGCCTACGAGGGCCGGTTCGACGACGTGGCGGTGTACTAGAGCATCGTCGTCACGCCGCTGAGCTCCAGCCCCGGCGGGAGGTACTGCGGCAGCAGGTAGACGAATCCAGCGAACACCGCGACCTCGATCAGCGTGACGACGATGGTGACCACGTCGGCGAACTTACTCGTGGTCGTCACGCCCGTCGGCGAGCCGAACTCCTCGCTCCAGAACGGGTAGAACAGCGCGATGCCGCGCTTGCTCCCCAGCATGTCCAGCACGTAGTGGCTCAGGATCCCCGCCCAGACGAAGCTCAGGTTCCCGAAGAAGAAGGGGTACGCAAGCGCGATGCCGAGCACCGGGAGGTTGTGCAGCGTCTTGCGGTGCTTCCCGAAGGCGGTGTCCACGTCGGGGAACAGCGCACCGAGCACCAGCGGCAGCGACACCTCCACGATGGCGACGAACGTCGGCACGTCCCCGGACGGTTCGAGGACGTACCCGACGCCGATCGCCAGCAGGATGGCGTTGAGCACGTGACCTTTCTTGTTCATACCCCTGCCAGCGACCGGCTCCCCGCAAAACGTTTCGGTCGAGAAAGCGCGTGTCAGCCGGTCAGAACGACGCGATCCGGTCGTTGTGGTACTCGAGGTACGCCGGATCGAGCTCGTGCTCGGCGTCGACGGTGAGGAACGTCCCGTCGATGGCGTCGTCGAACGCGTGCGTGACGACGAGCGAGTCGGGATCGACCCGGACGCGCCCGTAGTCGAAGTCGGCGTGGTGGTTCGGACAGAGCACCAGGAGGTTCGACGCAGTGTCCGGCCCACGGTGGGGCGTTCCCAGCGGTTTGACGTGGTGGGCCTCCGCGTACGCGCTGCCGTCGCGGCTCTCGCGGCGGTCGCCACAGAGCTGACACCGGTGGTCGTACAGCTCCTTGGCCATCGCGGAAAGCTTCGTGTCGCGGATCGTCCGCGTCGTCGTGTACTCGGTCCGTGCCGGCGGGTCGCTGTCGGCGGCCGCCACGCCGCCGATCGCTGACGCTTCCAGCGCGTCCTGGAGTCGCCGTGCCGCCGTCTCGGAAATCCCGTGATCGATCAGGGCCTCGACGTACGCGGCGCGGTCCGCACCCTCCATCGCGATACCCGTCCCCGTCAGTTTGGAGTGGTGAAACGGGAACGAGCCGCCGAAATCCTCGCGCATCGGCGGCTCGACCTCGCGTTCCGGACTCCCGCGACAGTAGAGCAGCCAGTCGTAGTCTCGCGTCTCACCGTCGTGGTCGCGCCACACGTCAGGGACGATCGCCTGATCGTCGACTCGCCGGGCGTTCTCGAACGTCCAGATGCCCGAGACGCCGACGCCGCCGGTCTGCCTGACGACGAACAGATCCTCGCCGGGCGTGAGCTGGCGGGGGTCGGGCGCGCGCCCACCCGAGGGGATCCCGTGCCAGGGGTGGCCGAGCTGTCGCTCGGGGTGGGCGTCGGCGTCGGTCGGCCCGTCGCGACAGCGCTCCCAGTGGGCCGGGAGCGTGTTGAGCACCCAGAGTCGCACCATGCCCCGGCAGAGAGGCGACGACGTAATCAGCGTTCCGACAGGTCCGCGCGAACGTCGTCGAGCAGCAGTTCCAGCGCCCCGCGCGCGATCTGTGCCTTGACCTCCGTCCGGCTGCCGTCGAACACGTGCCGGGACACCTCCGTGTACGACCCACCGCTCCCCCACTCAGCCGCGTAGGCGCGCCCGACGAACACGGTCCCGACGGGTTTCTCCTCGGTGCCGCCCTCGGGGCCGGCAATCCCCGTCGTCGAGAGCCCGAACGTCGTCCCGGCGCGGTCCCGGACGCCGGCAGCCATCTGCTCGGCGACGGGCGCCGAAACCGCGCCGTGGCCGTCGAGGCTCTCCCGGGAGACCGCCAGCTCCTCGAGTTTGGCGTCGTAGGAGTAGGTGACCAGCGAGCGGTCGAAGTAGTCCGACGAGCCCGGAACGTCTGTCAGCAGCGATCCGATCAGCCCGCCGGTACAGGATTCGGCGACGGCGACCGTCGCGTCTCGCTCGCGAAGGGCGTCGCCGATGCGCTCCTCGATCGGCGAGTCGTCGGCCTGGTCGTCCATACTGGCGAAAAGAGCGCCGGGGAGAAATAGGCGGTGCTCAGAGCAGGTCGTCGAGCTCGTCGTTCTGGAAGGCGTCGGCAGCGTCGCGTTTCTGCTCGCCCTCGTTTCGCCCGTCGGTCTGGGCCTGTGCCTCGGCGGCGCGGTTCATGAACTCCTGGACGCGCGGCGAGCGTTCGACGCCGCCAAGCAGCACCAGTGCGGCGATCTCGTCGGTGGCGAGGGGGAAATCACCGCCCCGGACCGCCATGCTCCCGGTCTCCTCCTCCACCCACGAGCGCGCCCGCTCGACCCCCTTCCGTGAGAGACTCTCGGGGCGCCCGGCGGCGACCAGCAGCGCGGCATCGGCCGTCGACGCGTCGGGTAGGCTGGTCCCCGTCAGCAGCGCCTGCCGGGTGGTGCTGGTGACGACGTTGACGTTGTCGTCGGGGTCCTCGCTGGCCGCTGATTCGGCGTAGCCGACGGCGGCCAGCCCGCCCGTCCGGAGCGTGTTGATCACCTCGCTGGTGTCGACGACGCTCTGGGCCACGTCGCGGTCGACACCATCACCGCCCAGCCCGAGCGATCGGTCCTCGATCGGCTCCCCCCC
>Ga0207813_100255_pt1 | contig 36395 bp, 36 predicted proteins | sample A23E3SouthBayCA_2_FD_187730 | JGI IMG/M metagenome (GOLD analysis project Ga0207813, IMG submission 187730) | Aerobic enrichment media microbial communities from Eden Landing Ponds, California, USA - A23 E3 (4) (SPAdes) | ecosystem: Environmental > Aquatic > Marine > Unclassified | place... | reverse complement strand
GGCCAACCCGGCTCGGGACTGCAGTCGTCCTCCTCGGGACGCTCGCGGTCAGTGTCGCGCTCGCCCGACCGCTCGGGCTCGAACCGTCCATCGCGCTCGCGTGGACGGCCGCCGTGCCGTTCGCGCTCGGACTCTGGCTCGTCACGCGCGAGCGCTGGCGGCTCGCCGCGCGCTTCCTGGCGGGCGTCGCCGTCCTCCCGCTCGGCGTCGGCGTCACCGTCGGCGCGGTGTACGCCGCCGTGACGCTGTTCGGCGCGCTGTTCCCGCAACCGACGCCCGGACAGGTCGCGGAGGCGACGCTCGTCGTGCTCGGCCGTCTCGCCGTCGTCGTCGGTCTCACCGCCGCGGCGCTCGGCGCGACCGTGAGCGTCGGCGACCTCGCGGACCGCGACAGCCTCCGGAAGTTCTCGAAGGTCGCGGGACGAACGGCGTTCGTCGGCATCGCCGCCGCAGGCGTGCTCGTCGCGCTCGCCGTTGTCGGGAACACCGAACTCGGCGGCCTCCAGGGGTCCGTCGGCGACACCGTCGCGGACGTACTTGACGCGGTCGCGGGCGCGCTGCTCTCACCGGGAACGATGACGCCGAGCCTGTTCTCGTTCGCGGCGCTGCTCGTGCTCGCGTCGCTCGCGGTCGCGGGCGCGCTCCGCTCGCTCCCCGTCGCGGAACTGCTCGACGCACCGACTGCGGTGACGGCGGTTCGGCGCGCTCTCTACCAGGTCACGCTGTTCGGTATCGTACTGCTCGCCGCGGGCACGCTCACCCGGTTCGCGATTTCGCCGATGCGGCTCCAGCGCGTCCTCCCCGCGACGGCCTACGACGTGCTGGTCGCGGTCACGACGCTCGGCGCGCTCAGAACGGTGCTCGTCGCCGCAGCGGCCGTCGGACTCGCGGGCGCACTCCTCGGCTGGCTGTTCCGTCGGCTCGCGCGGGCGTCGGCGGGCGCGGCGGCCGTCCGGAACGCCCCGACCGTTGCCGGCGGCGCGCTCGTCGCCGGAACCCTCGCCGTGCACGGGCCGCTCGTGGCGGAACTCCGGTCGTTCGTGCTCTCGACCGTCCCGTACACGGTCGCGGGCACGATTCGCGGACAGTCCGGCGCGGTAGTCGATTACTACGGGACGTTCACGGTCGCGGCCGTACTGCTCGCGGTCGTGCTCGTCGCCGCCACCGCGACGTTGGTCGTCGCGCGCGTCGGCGTCGGCCTGCGCGTCCTCCCCGTGGACACGTTCGGCCCCGCGCTCGCCGCCGCCGGTCTGTTCGTCGCCGCGGCGTTCGCCGGCACCACGGACGCCGTCACGCCTCTGCGGTTCCTCGCCTGCGTCGTCGCCGCGCTTGTCGTCTGGGACGCCGGCGAGTACGCGACGAAACTCGGGGACGAAATCGGCCGGCACGCCGCCACGGCGGGCGTCGAGGGCGTCCACCTCGTCGGCACGCTCCTCGTCGGCGTCGCCGCCGCGGCGCTCGCCGTGGGCGTCGCGAACTACGGGACCGCGATGTCGTTCTCGAACCCGAACGCGCTCCCCGTCGCCGTCGTCGGGAGCGGCGTGGCGCTCCTCGCGCTCGTGTTCGCGCTCCGATAATCAGTCCGCGACCGCCGGCACGTCGAGACTGTCCAGCACGTCCGAAACCACGTCCTCGCGGTCGACGCCGCGGACGTTCGCCTCCGCGGTGAGGACGAGTCGGTGCTGGAGCGCGGGCCCCGCGACGCGCTTCACGTCGTCGGGCACGACGTAGTCGCGGCCCTGCACGACCGCCGCGCCGCGCGCCGCCTCGAACAGTTTCTGGATGCCGCGCGGGCTGACGCCGACGTCAACGCGCTCGTCCTCGCGCGTCCGCCGCCCGAGTTCCACCACGTAGTCCCGGAGGCGCTCCTCTACGTCCACCGTCTCCACGGTCGACTGAATCTCGCGAACCGTCTCCGGGTCGAGCACACGGCCCACCGTCGGAATCTGGGTGTCGCGCTCCGCGCGGCGGTCGATGAGTTCGCGCTCGCCCGCGAAGTCCGGATAGCCCATATCGGTCTTCACCATGAATCGGTCGCGCTGAGCCTCGGGGAGGCCGAACGTTCCCTCCTGCTCCACGGGGTTCTGTGTCGCGATAACGAAAAACGGCTCCGGGAGCTGGTGGGTGGTTCCGTCCACCGAGACCTGACCCTCGCCCATCGCTTCGAGGAGCGCGGCCTGCGTCTTCGGCGGCGCGCGATTGATCTCGTCCGCGAGCACGACGTTCGCGAACAGCGGGCCGGGGTTGAACGAGAACTCGCCCGTGGACTCGTTGTAGATGTTCGACCCCGTGATGTCCGCGGGAAGGAGGTCGGGCGTGAACTGAACCCGGGAGAAGTCGAGGCCGAGCGCGGTGGCGAAACTCCGCGCGGTGAGCGTCTTTCCGGTTCCGGGAACGTCCTCGAGGAGGACGTGGCCGTCGGCGACGAGACTGGTAACGACGAGTTCGAGGAACTCCTCGCGGGTGACGACCGCGCCGCTCACCTCGTCGAGGACATCGCGCAGGCGAGACGCCGCCTCTGCGTGTTGCATACAGGAAGGGGCGACGCCGGGAGTAAATACGTGTCGCCGCTACGGGGGGCGTTCGAGCGAGAACCGGTCGCGGGTGTACGAGTAGAAACTGCCGGCGAGTCGGCCAACCGCGTCGAGTTCGCGCACGTCCAGTTCGCCGTCGGGCGCGAGCGCGTCGTCCACGTGGACGTGCTCGACTTCACCGATGACGAGCACGGAGTCACCGACGCGGAGCGTGTCGTACAGCGAGCACTCGAAGTTCACCGGCGACTCCGCTACCCGCGGCGGTTCGACGGTCTCCGAGTCGACGCGCGTGACGCCCGCGTGCTCGAACTCGGACTGGTCGGCCTGGAGGGTCGCGCTCGTCTCGTTCATCGCCTCCACGGTGTCGCCCGTGACGACGTTCACGACGAACTCCTCCGTCTCCCGGACGTTCCGCGTCGTGTCCTTCGAGCGCTCGTCCGTGTCCAGCGGCGAGAACATCACCGTCGGCGGCTCGACCGACACCACGTTGAAGAAACTGTAGGGTGCGAGGTTGTCCACACCATCCGGGTTCGTTGAGGACACCCAGGCGATGGGGCGCGGCACCACAGCGCCCGAGAGCGTCCGGTACATCGACTCCACGTCGTCCGGCGCGTACTCCATACCCGGAGGACTCGCCCGCGCGACGAGTCGCTTTCGACTCTCCCGGAGAACTACGGGAAGATGGACTCCGGGACGTAGGCGGTCACCGTCCAAGCCCTCGCCGCTCACTCCGCTCGCGTCTCGCCCTTGGAGAATCCACCAGGACAGGGCTCGCTACGGGAAGATAGATTCCGGAACGTAGGCGGTGACTGTCCAGTTCGGCGCGTCGACGACTTCGCTGATTTTGAGGTCGACGATGGCCGAGCAGAGGATGTAGGCCTCGCCGCGGGTGAGGCCGCGCTCGGCTTCGAGGTGGTCGATCATGTGGCGAATCGCCTTCTTCGTCGCGACCATGAGGTCGTCGGCGATGCCGGTGGTGGCGTACATCGGTTCGTCCCGGCCCGTCGGCGTGTACGGGTGGTCGCTCTCGAACTGGGGTTGGGAGATGTCCATGTCCTTCCGGACGTCGAAGCGCGCGGTGACGAACATCGGGGCTTCGATGCCCGTCACGCAGACCTCGCCGTCGCCCTGCGCGGCGTGACAGTCGCCCGTGGAGAACAGCGCGCCCGCGACCTCGACCGGGAGGTAGACGGTGGAGCCGGCGGTCATGTGCTTCACGTCCATGTTTCCGCCCACGTCGCGCGGCGGGAGCGTGTCGTGCTCGCCGTCCGCCGCAGGGGCGTTCCCGATGGTTCCGGGGAAGGGATGGAGCGGGACTTCGATGTCGTTCACGAAGTGGCCGATGTCGCCGTCGAGGTCCCACGCGTGATAGCCGGACTCCTCGAAGTCCTCGGGGAGCAGGCCGAGCCCCATGTCGCCCGGCATGAAGCCGGTGTACCCCCAGCCCTTGTGTTCGAGGTCGAGGAGTTCGACCTCCAGCACGTCGCCCGGTTCCGCGCCCTCGACGTACACCGGACCAGTGAGGGGATGGACGGGGTCGAAGCTCACTTCGCCGAACTCCGCGGCCGTCGTCTCCATGTCGACTTGGCCGTCCACGGCGTCCCGGCACTCGAAGCGAACGACCTCGCCCGGTTCGACGGTCAGAATCGGGTCGAGGGAGTTGTCCCAGGCGTTGTGGATGTTCTCGTCGTCGTCGCTCAGCTCGTAATCGACGGAGTATGCCATACGTCCACGAAAGGCACGAACCGGCTTAAGGCTATGTGGCGCGAACGCCGGCGACGGTGGCGGGTGACACAACGCCTTTCTTCCTCGACACCCACCACACGAGTATGACATTCGACCCCGCCGACGAGGGCCTCGACGCCGACGACGTCCAAGAGCGCGTGGACGACGCCATCGAGAACAACGAAGTCGTGCTGTTCATGAAGGGCACGCCGATGATGCCCCAGTGCGGGTTCTCGAAGCGCGCCATCGGCCTCATCACCAAATACCGCGAGGACGTGGAGACCGTGGACGTGCTCCAGAACCTCGACGCGTTCCGCGCTGCGCTCGAAGAGTACTCCGGCTGGGAGACCATCCCCCAGACGTACGTCGAGGGCGAGTTCGTCGGCGGGAGCGACATCCTCGCGGAACTCGAAGAGCGCGGCGACCTCGCCGAGACGCTGAACGCCGAAGACGTCGACGTGGACGCGAGCGACGACGGCGACGACCAGACCGTCGAATCCCCGTTCTGACGAACTACCGTTCTTCCTCCGAATCGGGCACTGCCCGCTTTCCGTCGCGATACCGTTCACGCGCCACGCCGAGAATCGAGTACACCACGTAGAGGACGACGCCGACAGCGGCGATAGCGAGTACCGTGAACGTCAGGGTTTCGAGGACTGCCATACCGGCGTGTAGGCGCTCGGAAACGAAAAGGAACGGTATGTAGACGCGCTCAGTTCCAGGGCGCGAAGTCGGGGTCGACTTCGCGTTCGACGCGGTCGATACCGTCGATTTTCTCGATATCCTCGGGGTCGAGTTCGACGCCGAGGCTCCCCCAGTTGTCCCGGATGTGTTGCTCGCTCGTCGCCTTCGGGATGGCGGTGACGCCCTTCTCGCGCGCCCACGACAGCGCGACCTGCGCGGCGCTCGCGTCGTGTTTCTCCGCGACGGTCTCGATGGTGTCGTTGCCGAACACTTCGCCGCGGGCGAGCGGGCTGTACCCGACGAGTTCGATGTCGTGTTCGTCGGCGTACTCGCGGAGTTCGACCTGCGGGAGGAACGGATGGAGTTCGACCTGGTTCGCGAACAGCGGCGCGTCGAGGACCTCCTGGGCCTCGTCGAGGTGGCGCGGTTCGAAGTTCGACACGCCGATGTGCTCGATTTTACCGTCGTCGTAGAGTTCGTCGAACGCCGAGAGCGTGTCCGCGGCGTCGTACTCGTTCGCCGGCCAGTGCACGTAGAGAAGGTCGACGTAGTCCGTTCCCAGTTTGTCGAGGCTCTCCTCGAAGCTCTCCAGCACGTCGTCGTGGGAGAGCTCGCTCGTCCAGATCTTCGTCGCGAGGAAGATGTCGTCGCGGTCGACATTCGCCTGTTCGATGCCGTTCCCGACGGCGTCCTCGTTCCCGTAAATCTGGGCGGTGTCGACGTGCCGGTAGCCCGCTTCGAGCGCGGTCTTCACCGACTGCGCGCACTGTTCGGGGTCCTCGTTCTGCCAGGTGCCGATGCCGAGTACGGGCATGCCGCTACGCTGTGGGTAGTCGAATCCAGACATATTTGTTCGGTGGAGCGTAACGGGAAAAGACGTTTTGGTAGCGGCGTTAGAGGTAGTGTTCGGTCACGAGTCGCTTGAGGAGCGAGAGGTCGTCGAAGTGGAGGAGCTTCGCGATGGCGAGCGGGTTCCCGCTGTTCGCGTCCGAGAGCGTGTCCACGTCCGCGTCGTTCAGGTCGCGGAGGAGGCGGTCGTAGCGGTCGTCGTCCGCGAGGTAGAGGAGGCGCGTCATCGCGAGGCGGCGCTTCGCGCCCGGCGCCACGTCCTGATGCCAGAGGTCGGCGTACGTCTCCATCGCCTCCTTCGACGTGTCAGTCGTGCCGGTGAGACAGCGGTCCGCGGTGATGGCGGCGGCGCGCGCGGACTTCAGTCCCTTGTGAATGCCCTCGCCCCAGAGCGGGTCGATGGACGGAACAGTGTCGCCGATGGCCATGAAGTTGTCCGTGCAGAGCTGTCCCGGCTCCTGGATGTGGGCGGACCCGCGGTGTTGCTTGCCTTCGAGTTTCGTCGCGTTCTCGAAGCGCGGGTCGTTGTCCAGCCAGTACTCGAGGTAGCCGTCGATACTCATGCCTTCCTTCCCGCGCTCCTGATAGGACTCGTTCTGGATGTAACACAGTCCAACCTTCGCCGTGTCCTCGCCCGTGTGGAAAATCCAGGAGTAGCCGCCGGGCGCGAGGTCGTGGTCGAGGCGGAGCATCATCGCGTCGTGGAGGTCCGCGTACCCGGAGTGGTCGACGTCGACGCCTTCCATCTCCCACTCGATGCCGATGGCTTGGTTGTGGCGCTCCAGGTCGCTCACGCCGAGTTGTTTCGCGAGCGGCGCGGCGGGCCCGGTCGCGTCGACGACGATGTCCGCGTACACCTCCTCGTCGCCGCTGTACTCGACGCCCACGATGTCCCCGTTCTCCATGATGGGTTTCGAGACGCGGGAGCCGAACCGGTACTCGGCGCCGTGCTCGCGGCCTTCCTTCACGAGGAAGCGCTTGAAGTCCGCGAACTCCAGGACCGCACCGGGTTGCTGCTGGACGATGTGCTCGTTCGGGGATTCGAGGACGACGGTGTCCGTGAACTGCATCACGACGTCGTCGGGAATCCCGAACGCGCCCATCATCGAGGGGAACGTCCCCGCGGTGGACTTGTTCGACTGTCGCGGGAACTCGTCTTCTGGTTCGGTTTCGAGGACGAGAACGTCGTAATCGCGCTGAGCCAGGTCGCGAGCGCATTGTGCGCCCGCCGGCCCCGCCCCCGCGATTACAACGTCGAAACGCTCAGGCATACTCCACAAAATCCCCGTCGCGCTAATCAACCTTTCCGAATACGCACGCAGAACCCTCGTATTCCGATGTTTTCCGGAGAACAGAACGAACACGCGGACCCGGGAGACGTGTTCCAGGAGAAATCATTATTGCAGTTGGATTTCTTGTTTATCCTATGACCGGAGTGACAGTACACCGGCGCGTCGCGGACCGCCGAGCGATTGCCGCTGGCGCGCTCCTCCAGGCGTTCGTGGTCGCCGGACTCTACCTCCTCGTCGCACCCTACTACCTCTACGGCGTTACGCCGCTCGCCATCGGCGCGTTCGTCGGCATCATCAGTCGCGCGTTCGAGACGGAGGGCGTCGACGGCGCGGCGGCTGTCGGCCTCGGGTCGTTCCTCGGCGTGCTCGTCGTCGGCGTCGCGTTCTTCCTGAACTCTCCGTTCACCATGACGCAGACCATCGACATCCTGTTCGTCTACGGTACGTGGACGACGTTCGGCGTCATCTGCTTCGCGCCCATCGCGGCCATCATGGGCGGCATCGCCGCTCAAGTCACCGCCGGCTACGCCGGACGAGCAATCTGAGAACGGCGGTGCTCCCCGCACCGTTCCGTGGGTTCGACCGACCGCGAGTTTCGCGTTCGAACACCGGACCTGCGGTCGATTTCGTGGAACCGCCACGAACGTAATCCCCCGTCACGACCCGGACGTATGGACGTGAGTCTGCCGCCCGAGAAAGGGGATGTGTACACGTACGAGCGAACGTTCACCACCGACGAGGTGGAGGCGTTCGCGGAGCTCTCGCACGACGACCAGCCCGTTCACAGCGTCCCCGACGAGGAGGGGCGCTTGATGGTGCAGGGTCTTCTCACCGCGACGCTCCCGACCGCCATCGGATCCGCGCTCGGCGTGCTCGCCTACCACATGGACAACTACTTCCACAAACCCGTCTACACCGGCCAACCAATTACCTGCGAAACCACGCTCACCGACGTGGAGGAACGAGACGACCGCTTCGACATTCGCGGCGAAAACAGGTGCACGAACGACCAAGACGAGGAAGTCCTCACCGGCTCCTTCGAGGGCGTCGTCTGGAAAGAGTAGCGGACGCGGTACGCGGGAGTCGTACCGAAGGCACGGAGCGCGCTCGTCCGAACAGCCTATCAAGTATATGTTGAAAGACAAATAGAACGAGGGGGCCTGTCGGCGCATCGAAGATGCGCCGTTCACCGGTCGCCGGAGGCGACCGGCCTTTTTACCGCCAGAACGCCCAGCGTTCTGGCTGTATAGCGAGACACGTTGTGTCTCGCGATTAGTGGAGGTTTTTGCTCAAGCGGTCGCGCAAAGCGCGACCCGCCGAGCAAAAAAGTCCGTTAGTAGAACTCGCGGACGAGGTCCATCGCTCCCTCGGGGGCGCCGTCGGTGTCGATGTCGGCCATGTTGCCGTCGACGCCGTGGGACTGTTCGTAGGACTGGGCGTCGTCATCCTGGTAGAGGATGCCCATGTATTCTTTCTCGCTGTCGAGGATTTTGTCCTTCGCTTGTTCGCGGTCGCTCGGGTCGTACTCCGCGTCTTCGCCGCCGAGGTCGACGAGGCTGTCGCGGAAGTAGTCGTAGGTGTCGACGTCGTTGAACGTCACGCACGGGCTGAACGTGTTCACGAGGCTGAAGCCGTCGTGTTCGATGGCTTCCTCGATGATTTCGGTGTGGCGCTGGGCGTGACTGCTGAAGGACTGCGCGATGAAGCTTCCGCCGGCGGAGAGCGCGAGCGCGAGCGGGTTGACCGGGGGCTGCTTGGAGCCCTCGGGCGTGGTCGCGGTCTCGAAGTCGGACCGGCTGGTCGGGGACGCCTGGCCCTTGGTGAGGCCGTAGATGCGGTTGTCCATCACGACGTACGTGATGTCGATGTTCCGGCGGACGGCGTGAATGAAGTGGCCGACGCCGATGCTGTAGCCGTCGCCGTCGCCGCCCGCGACCATCACTTCGAGGTCGGGGTTGGCGACCTTGACGCCCGTGCCGACGGGGAGCGCGCGCCCGTGGACGCCGTGGAGCGCGTACGAGCGCATGTACGTCCCGATCTTCCCGGAGCACCCGATACCCGCGACGACGAACGTGTCGTCGGGCGCGTTTCCGGTGTTCGCGAGGGCTTTCATCATGCCGTTCATCGTGCCGAAGTCACCGCACCCGGGACACCAGGTGGGCTGCTTGTCGGACTTGAAGTCGGTGAATCTGACGTTGGAGCTCATGCTAGTTCCTCTCGGATGTCCTCGGCGAGTTCGTCCGCCTTGAACTGGACGCCGTTGTACTTGTTCACACGCTTCACGCGGGTAAGCGTGTCGTGCTCGATGAGGTCGGCGAACTGCCCGGTCGCGTTACACTCGACGACGATAACGTCCTCCGCAGCCTCGACGTCCTCGGTGAGGTCGGGGCGCGGGAAGACGTAGGGGACGGAGAGGAAGCGCACGTCCACGTCCTCCTGGTCGAGGTAGTCCATCGCCTCGATGAGCGTCCCTTCGTTGGACCCCCACGAGATGACGAGGTTGTCGGAGTCGGGGTTACCGAACTCGCGGTAGGAGAAGTCCTCTTCCTCCTCGGCGGTGGTGACCTTCTGCTGGCGCTTGTCGACCTGTTCGACGCGCACGTCCACGTCCTCGGTACGGCGGCCGAGTTCGTCGTGTTCGAGGCCCGTGCTCATGTGCACGCCGCCCTCCGTGCCGGGGAAAGCGCGCGGGCTGACGCCGTCGGCGGTGACGGCGTGCGGCTTGAACTGGTCCTTCTCGTTCTGCCACTTCGAGATGTCGTCCTCGTCGACGACCTTCCCGCGGTCGATTTCGACCGCGTCCATGTCGAACTTCTCGGGTTCGAACGTCTGCTCGGTGACCGCCATCGCGAGGTCGGCGGTGAGGTAGACGGGCGTCTGGTACTTCTCCGCGAGGTTGAACGCCTCGATGGTCTTCCAGAAGCACTCCGCAACCGTGGTGGGAGCGAGGACGAACCGCGGAATCTCGCCGTGCCCACCGTACAGCATCTGGTTCAGGTCGCCCTGCTCCTGCTTCGTCGGCATCCCCGTGCTGGGGCCGGAGCGCATGACGTTCGTGATGACGAGCGGCGTCTCCGAGGTCGCGACCAAGCCGAACGTCTCCGTCATCAGGTCGATTCCGGGACCGGAGGTCGCGGTCATCGAGCGAGCGCCGGCGCGCGCCGCGCCGAGCGCCATGTTGATGGCGGCGAGTTCGTCCTCGGCCTGCACGACGTGCCCGCCGAAGTTCTCGATACGGCCCTTGAGGTACGTCATCACGTCCGTCGCGGGCGTGATTGGGTAGCCGGCGTAGAACTTACAGCCGGCGGCGATGGCGCCCATCCCGATGGCTTCGTCGCCGTTCAGGAGGACGTAGTCGTTGTCCGTCGTCTCGAGGTCGAAGTCGAACGCGAGGTCGAACTCCTCCTCGACGTACTCCGCGCCGAGACGCGCGGCCTTCTTGTTGTTCTCGACGATCTTCTCGCCCTTCCCGCCGAACTTCTTCTCGAGGGATTCGTCGAGGTTCTCGATGGGGAACCCGGCGACCTCACAGACAGCGCCGAGCGCGACGACGTTGCGCATGATGGCGCCGCCCGCGTCCTCCGCGAGCGACTTGAGGGGGACGTCGAGTCCCGTGACCTCGTTGGGCGCTTCGAAGTCGGAGAACTCGGTCCGCTCCCCGTCGTAGATGATGACGCTGCCGTCGTGGAGCTCGTCGAGGTTCTCCTCGACGGTGCGTTCCGTGAGGGCGATGAGGACGTCGAGGCGGTCCACGACGCTGCGGACCTTGTCGACGGACGTTCGTACTTTGTATGCGGTGTAGCCACCTCGGATGCGGGACGCGAAGTCCTTCGAGGTGAAGACGTGCCGGCCGGCGCGCGAGAGCGCCTGTGCGAATATCTTGCCGGTGGAGTCGATTCCATCGCCGGCTTCCCCGCCGATGGCCCAGTTCAGGTCCTCGTGCATGTGGTGTAGGCTTCCGAATCGCCCGGCAAAAAGCCTTCTGAACCCGGTGGAAGACGTGAAAACGAGGTTCGTGTGGATTCGGAAACGATTACTGAACGGGCGTTCGTGTTTCCCGCTCGAACTGCCCGGTCCCGGTCTATTCGAGCGTTGAAATGCCGGTTCGGCCCGAGTTCTGAGTCACCGACTGGGTGACGTGAACCGCGGCCGACGTGACCACTAACACAACTGCTTTCCCCGGCCACGGCAACACGAACGTATGGATACGACGGACGTAGCGGTTCGCGCGGTTCGCGCGGTCGGCCCCGACACCATCGCCATCCAGTTGGACGCGCCCGACGGCTTCGACGCGAAGCCCGGACAGTTCGTGCAGCTCGCGGTGACCGTGGACGGGAACGAGGAAGCCCGCCACTACACGCTCTCCTCGCCGGACACCGACGACCTCCTCAAAGTCACGGTCGGCGTCGACCCCGACGGCACCGTCGGCCCCTACCTCGAAGCCCTCGAACCCGGCGACACCGTCGGCATCAACGGCCCGTTCGGGCACGCGTTCTACGAAGGCGAACGCGAAGTGACGCTCGTCGTCGGCGGCCCCGGCGTCGGCCCCGCGGTCGGCATCGCCGAGCGCGTCGTGCAGGACGGCGGCGAGGTCGCGGTCGTCTATCTCGACGATGCACACGCGCACACGGACCGCCTCGCCAGCCTCGCCGACCACGGCGCGGACGTGTTCCTCGTCGGCGACGACCTCGGGCCCGCGGTGGACGCCGCGCTCGCCGCGGTCGGCGGTCAGGTGTTCGTGTACGGGTTCAGTGACTTCGTGCGAGAGGTCGCGGACCTCCTCGAGGACCGCGGTATCGAGTCCGACGACGCGAAGATAGAATCGTTCGGGTAACGGGGAACGAGTTTAAGTTTTCTCCGACCATTCGTCCACCCAGACCCTGGAATGGACGACCCCGAACACGACGTGAACCGAGTTCTGGACCGACTCGAAGACGTCTACGGGGAGGTACCAGTCCACCGCGAGTCGACGCCCGTTCCGCGCGAGATGTACGTCGAGTGCATGAACGCCGCGGACAACGGCGAACTCGGCGGCACGCGCGTCCTCGTCTCACACGAAAACGAATTCCTCCTCGTCCGCGAGACGGGCGAGGAAGCCTGGGACGCGCCCGGCGGCAGCCTCTCCCGGAACGACACGCACGCCGCCGCCGGCACGCAGTACGTCGCCGACCAAGCGGGAATCGAGTGCACGGTCGTGGACGCGTTCGCGGCTATCGAACGCGAGTTCACGTTGGTCGACGGCGGCGACGGCGTCACCGGCCTCTGGGTGTTCTTCGAGGCCGAGACGTTCGACACGGACCTCACGCGCGGCCCCGGTATCGAGGACGCGCAGTGGTTCTCGCGGCCGCCGAGGGAGGTCGGCCCCCACCTCTCCGAGCGGTTGGCGTCCGCCGCGGGCGACGACTAGTGCTCGACGTACTCCACGAGCACGCCGCCCGTGTCCCGTGGGTGGAGGAACGCGACCGTGTGCCCCCACGCTCCCTCCCGCGGTTCTTCGTCCACGAGTGAGACGCCGTCCTCGCGCGCGTTCGCGAGCGCTGCCTCGATGTCGTCCGTGACGAACGCGACATGGTGCATCCCCGGTCCGTTCTCGTCGAGGTACTTCCCGATAGTCGTCTCTTCGTCCGTGGGTTCGAGGAGTTCGAGGTGGGCGTTCCCGAGGTCGAGAAAGCAGACGTTCATGCCCTCGAACCCCTCCTCGTGGACGATTTCGGCGTCGAACAGCGAGGCGTACTGTGCTGCGAGGCTGGCGGCGTCCTGGGTGGCGACGCCGACGTGGTCGAGACGCATACCGCGAACTGGGGGCGACGCGTGGATAAACCTTAGAGTGCGGTGCCGGGCTGGTACTCGCCGAACACGTCCCGGAGGACGTTACATATCTCGCCGACCGTCGCGTACGCCTTCACGGCGGCGACGATGTGCGGCATGAGGTTCTCGTCGCCCTCCGCGGCCTCGCGGAGCGCCGCGAGCCGCTCCTCGACCTCGCCGTCGTCCCGGTCCTCCTTGACGTCTTCGAGCCCGCCGATCTTGCGCTTCTCGTCCTCCTCGGTGACCTCCTCGATGTCGACTTCGGGTTCGTCGTCCACCTCGAACTCGTTCACGCCGACGATGGTGCGCTCGCCGTCCTCGATCTCCTGCTGGCGCTCGTACGCCACGTCCTGAATCTGGCGCTGCACCCACTGCTGCTGGATGGCGGACAGCATCCCGCCCTTGTCGTCCACGGTGTCGAGGAGGTCGAACGCCTCGTCCTCGATGTCGTCCGTGAGGGATTCGACGTAGTAACTGCCGGCGAGCGGGTCGATGGTGTCCGCCGCGCCCGACTCGTGCGCGAGAATCTGCTGGGTGCGTAGCGCCGTCCGCACCGACTTCTCGGTCGGGAGCGACAGCGCCTCGTCCTTCCCGTTCGTGTGCAGGCTCTGCGTTCCGCCGAGTACGGCGGCGAGCGCCTGGTACGCGACGCGCACGACATTGTTCTCTATCTGTTGGGCGGTCAGCGTCGACCCCGCGGTCTGCGTGTGGAACTTCAACTGCTTCGACTGCGGGTCGTTCGCGTCGAAGCGTTCCTCCATGATTTGCGCCCACATCCGGCGCGCGGCGCGGAACTTCGCCGCCTCCTCCAGGATGTTGTTGTGGGCGTTGAAGAAGAAGCTGAGCTGGGGCGCGAACTCGTCCACGTCGAGGCCGGCGTCGAGCGCGGCTTCGACGTACTCGATGCCGTTCCCGAGCGTGAACGCGACCTCCTGCGCCGCCGTCGACCCCGCCTCGCGGATGTGGTAGCCCGAAATCGAGATGGTGTTGAAGTTCGGCGTCTCCTGCGCGCAGAACTCGAAGATGTCCGTGATGATTCGCATTGACGGCTCCGGCGGATAGATGTAGGTGTTGCGCGCGACGTACTCCTTGAGCACGTCGTTCTGGATGGTGCCGCGCAACTCCTCGCGGTCGACGCCCTGCTTGTCGCCCACGGCGATGTACATCGCGAGCAACACGCTCGCGGGGGCGTTGATGGTCATCGACGTCGAGACTTCGTCGAGCGGGATACCGTCGAACACCTTCTCGAAGTCCGCGAGCGTGTCGATGGCGACGCCGGACTTCCCGACCTCGCCCGCGCTCATCGCCGCGTCCGAGTCGTACCCCATTTGGGTCGGGAGGTCGAACGCCATCGAGAGCCCGGACGACCCCTGGTCGATGAGGTAGCGGAAGCGCTCGTTCGTCTCCTCGGGGGTTCCGAAGCCCGCGTACTGCCGCATCGTCCAGAGGCGGCCGCGGTAGCCCGTGGAGTAGACGCCGCGCGTGTAGGGGTCTTCGCCCGGGAACCCGATGTCCTCCCGATAGTCGAGGTCGCTCACGTCGTCCGGCGTGTAGAGGCGGTCGACCGTCTGCCCGCCGGTGTCAGTGTCGAACTCCTCCTTGCGTTCGCCGAACCGGTCGAGCACGGGGTCGAGCGTCTCCGCTTCCCACTCCGATTTCGCCTCGCGGATACTCGCGAGGTCGTCGTCGTCGAACATACCTTGGACGACGAGGGAGACCGCCTTAATGGTTGTACGTTAGGGAATCCGAACCGTCTCCCGGCCGGGGTCGATTTCGGCGCGTCGGCCGAGCGGGAGCGGCGCGCTCGGCGTCGTGTGTCCCCAGTCGAGGCCGAGTACGACGGGCGCGTCGGGGTTGTAGCGCGCGACCTGTTCGACGACGGCATCGTAGACGTTCTCGCGGTAGGCTTCGCGTTCCTCGCGCGGCGGTTCGTCGAGGAAGCTCCGGCCGGGCGGGCGGCCGACGAGCACGCCAGCGAACCGCGAGAGGAGGCCGCGTTCGCCCAGGCACAGCAGGGTCGCCGCCACGTCGCCGGGACTCGGGAGGTCTTCAGCGGTCTCGATACAGAGCACCGCGCCGTCAAGTCGGTCGGGCGCGGGGAGGTGGCGGTCGGTCGCGAGGTGCCACTGGACGATGGCGAGACAGCCACCCCAGAGTCGGCCCGCGACCCGTTCGTCGCCGCCCGCCCACCGCCATCCGGGGTTCGGTTCGTACGCGGGTTTCTCGTCGAGGAGACTGGGGTCGGTCCACCAGTGGCTCGGTTCGTCCGTCCACGACTCGCTCGGTTCGAGGACGCCGAGAGAGTCGTCAAAGAACGCGCGGCGGCAGTAGCGTTCGGTGTAGTCGGGGAGCGCGCCGGGAACGGCGAGTTCGTTCATGAGTTGTGCGCCGTTGTAGGAGACGACGCCCTCGCGCCACAGCAGGAGTTCGAGGTTGGTGTTGTCGGACATCCCGAAGAACCGCGTCGGGTGCTCGCGGAGAACAGCAGGGTCGAGATGGTTGAGGACGCGGAGTTGGTCGGCACCGCCGATAGTGGCGAACACGCCCGCGATGTCGGGGTCGCGGAACGCCGCGTGCAGGTCGGCGGCGCGGGCGCGCGGGTGGGCTTCGAGGAAGTCGTTGCCCTGGCGCGCCGTCGGATACAGTACTGGCTCCAGGTCGAAGGTGTCGCGGAGGCGTTCGAGGGCGAGCGAGAGGACGTGCGGGGCGTCGTGCGCGCCGCCGGACGAGGGCGCGACGACGGCGACCGTATCGCCCGGGGAGAGCGCGGGCGGCGTGACGAACTCCATACGGGGAGCGCCGCCGCCGGCCACTTAGTCGCTTCCGTGCGCGTGACCGTCGTGGCCGCCACTCCCGCCGTGGTCGCCGTTGCCGCCGTCGTCGCCGGTGCGGTGGAGGTAGTAGAGGCCGAGGAATCCGACGGTGGCGAGGACGTTGAGCGCGGCCTTGTAGTTGAGTTCGATGGAGATGCGTTCGACGGTCGCGCTCGCGGGGTCGGGGATGAGACCGAGCAGGTCGAACGCGATGTGGACGGCAACGCCGGTGACGACGGCGGCGACGAATATCATCGCGGAGAGCACGGCGGCGAACGTCGCGCCGTAGTACTCCCGGTACGCCTGCATTATCGGGGGGATGACGAGGTCGGCGTAGATGTATGCGAGCACGCTCCCGAACGGCAGGCCGCGCGTCCAGAGAATCGCGCCGAAGGGGACGTTTCCGACGGAGCAGACGAACGTGACGATACCGACGATGGCTCCGAGTACTGCCGTCCAGACGACGTACGTGTACTCGCCGACGATTGGGCCCGCGAAGATTGACTGCCAGACGGCGTCGGGGACGAAGCCCGCGATGAGGCCGGCGAACACGAACCCGACGGCGATTTCGTCCCAGAGCATCCCCCACTCCTTGAGTTGCTTGTCGGCGAGCGCGCGCCAGCCGGAGAGCGAGGTCGCTTGCTCGACGACGGTCGTGTCGGCGTCCTCGGGGTCCCAGCCGCGCTTGCAGGACGCGGAGCAGAAGTAGTAGGTCGTGCCCTCGTACTCGATGGTGTGCTCGGTCTCGTCGGGGTCGACTTCCATCCCGCAGTTCGGGTCGCGGACGGTGGTGTCGTCCGAGGCGTGCTCGCGCGCGGACTCCACGATTTCGTCCGGAACGAACCGGAACCCGACCGCCATCAGGCCGATGAGGAGGACGCCGCCGACAAAGTTCGCGGCGACGAACTCCCAGCCGAGCAGTATCCAGATGACGAATCCGATTTCGATGACGAGGTTCGTCGACGCGAACATGAACGCGCCGAGGGCCGCCGCGGCGCTCGCGCCCTTCTTGAAGAGGTTCTTGGCCGTGGCGATGGCGGAGTACGAGCACGAGGAGGACACGAACCCGAAGAACGCGCCCGTCCCGAGTTCGCGGACGCCCGACCCCTCTAGGTGTTGGGAGATGTCGTCCTCGGACAGCCACGCCTCGACGCCGCCGGCGATGGCGAACCCGAGCACGAGCGCCCACCACGTTATCCACGCCATCTCCACGGCCGTCCTGACCGTCTCCTCAGCGCCCGTGAGAAGGTACGTGTCGAGCGGTTCCGTCGACGCAATTGCGCCCCCGGCGACGATGAGAACAGCGAACGCCACCAGGATGAGGTAGTCCCGTCGCTCCATACGGAGTACAAGACACGCCCCGTTTACGCCGTTTGGGGCTCAGAATCCGAGGCTGACTCGTGGAAAACCCGGGAGTCGTTAGCCGCCGGTGTCGTACTTGTAGGTCGCGGTGTCCGAGTCGATGCCGAAGTCCTCCGGGGTCTCCTGCGGTTCGCTCTCGCCCTCGTCGGAGCGGAAGCGCCGGCGGAGGCGGCCCGGAACGGAGAACTCATCGGCGTCGAGGAGGAGCGGAACGGCGTCCTCACCCTCCGTCTCCCGGACCTCTGAGAGCCGGCGGACCAGCGGTTCCGGGAGCGTCGACTCGTCGATACGCCTGAACCCGAACTGCTCCATGTAGTCCGGTTCGGTCGTGAGCGAGAAGACGCGGTCGAACCCCTGGTCGTGCGCGGACTCCACGAGGCGTTCGATGACGTGCGCGCCGACACCGCGGCCGCGCCAGTCGGGAAGAACGCCAATGTTCGTGAGTTCGCAGACGGACGAATCGTCGCCCGAGTGAACGCGGAGCCGGCCGAATCCCGCTTTCTTCCCGGTCTCCTCGTCCACGGCGAACACGTAGTCCCGGGAGCGAAAGGCGGGGTCCGGCATTCCGAACTCGTCCAGCCGGTCCAGCAGCCACACCTCCTCGCGTTTCTCCGCGGGCCTGACGTGCATACACGAGACGTCTGGCCCGCGCATCAAAAGCGTTCCTCCGCCCCACCGTCCCAGGATTATAAGATACGGCCGGCAGAATTTGCGCGTATGGAGTCACTCGACGACGTGAACGAGGTCGTCCACGAACCCAGCCCGGAGCTCGTGGAAGCGACGAACGTCCGCGCGTTCATGCGGGAATACGGCATCGACACCGAGGCCGAACTCCGCGAGCGGTCCGCGAACGACCTCGACTGGTTCTGGGGCGAACTCCCCGACTACCTCGGACTCGACTTCTACGAGTCCCCCAAAACAGTTCGGGACGAGTCCGACGGCCCCCAGTTCACCGAGTGGTATCCCGGCGGGTCGCTGAACATCGCGCACAACACTGTCGACCGGCACGCTCGCCGCGACTCAGGCACCCGGAACCACGTCGCCACCATCTGGGAGGGCGAGGACGGAGAAGTCCGCGAGCAGACATTCCACGACGTCTACCGGGAGTCGAACCAGGTCGCGAACGCGCTCGACGAACGCGGCATCGGCGCGGGCGACACCGTCGGCCTCTACATGCCGATGGTGCCCGAGGTCGTCTCCATCCTCTACGGAATCTTCAAGGTCGGTGCGATTGCGGTCCCTATCTTCAGCGGGTTCGGCGTGGACGCGACCGCCACCCGCATCGCCGACGCGGAGTGCAGCGTGCTGTTCACCGGGGACGGATTCCGCCGCCGCGGCAGCAACGTCGCGCTCAAGGGCGGCGCGGACGACGCCATCGACCAGGCGGGCCACGTCGAACACACCATCGTCTACGAGCGCCTCGGCGAACAGCGAGAGGAAGACGTGCCGTGGGACGACGACCGCGACGAATGGTGGGCGGACGCCGTCGAAACCCAGTCCGGCGAGTACGACACCAGAGAGATGGCGTCCTCCGACGAGTCCATGCTGCTCTACTCGTCCGGCACGACCGGGAAACCGAAAGGTATCGTGCACACGCACGCTGGCGGCCTCGTCCAACCCGCGAAAGAGATATACTTCAACTTCGACCACAAACCCAGCGACCGGTTCTTCTGGGTGAGCGACATCGGATGGATGATGGGTCCGTGGACGCTCATCGGGAACCACGCGCTCGGCGGCACCGTCGTGATGTACGAGGGCGCGCCCGACCACCCCGAACCGGACCGCTTCTGGGACCTCATCGACACCCACGACGTTACGACGTTCGGCGTCAGCCCCACCGCGATTCGCGCGCTCCGCAAGCACGGCGACGAGTGGCTGGACGGCCACGACCTCTCCAGCATTCGCCTCCTCGGTTCCACGGGCGAACCCTGGGACCCCGAATCTTGGCGGTGGTTCCACGAACACGTCGGTGGCGGTGACGCGCCCATCATCAACATCTCGGGCGGCACCGAGGTGTTCGGCTGCTTCCTCTCGCCGCTCCCGACTGAACCGCTCAAGCCCTGCACACTCGGCGGCCCCGGCCTCGGGATGGACGTGGACATCGTGAACAGTCAGGGCGAATCCGTCGCGGACACCGGCGAGCGCGGATTCCTCGTCGCACGCGCCTCTTGTCCGTCGATGACGAAGAGCCTCTGGAGCGGCGACGACCGCTACCTGGAGGAGTACTGGAGCAGTTTCGAAGACCTGTGGGACCACGGCGACTGGGCGCAGAAGGACGACGACGGGTTCTGGTTCCTGCACGGCCGCGCGGACGACGCGCTCAATATCGCCGGCCGGAAGGTCGGGCCGGCGGAGGTCGAGGGCGCGCTCATCGACCACGACGCGGTCACGCAGGCGGCCGCGGTCGGCGTCCCCGACGACACCACCGGCGAGGCCGTCGTCGCGTACGTCATCCTCGCCGACGGCTACAAGCCATCGGACGCGCTCCGGGAGGAACTCCGCGAACAGGTCGGCGCGGAACTCGGTAAGCCGTTCAAGCCCCGCGAAATCTTGTTCGTGGACGAATTCCCGAAGACCCAGTCGGGAAAGATCATTCGACGCGCCATCGAGGGCGCGTACACCGGCGAGGACATCGGCGACCTCTCCAGCATCGAGAACCCGGACGCGCTCGCGAAACTGAAAGAAGCCCGCTAGGAAAGACGTCCGCTAGAGGACGCCCGCGAGGTTCTCGGGGTAGACCGTTCGGTCGTCCAAGGAATCGATAGCGACCCACTCGACGGGGAACGTCTCGTCGAGTTCGGGTTCCTCTCCCACGAATTCGTCTCGCTCGTACGGCCAGCGTTCGACCGTCGTTCCCTCGTAGAGCCGCCATATCTCGTGGCCGCGCTCGCCGCCGAACTCGAACGAGCGCTCGAACGTCCCCAACCGTCGCTCGACAGTGAACTCGACGCCGAGTTCCTCCGCGAACTCGCGGGCGACGGCGTCACGGCTGTGTTCGCCGAACTCGAATCCGCCCCCGATGGGGCGGTGGAACGTCTCGTTCGTTTCGGGGTCGTTGTGGCGCGCGAGCAACACCTCGTCGTCGCGTCGGAGGACGCCGAGCGCGACCGGTCGGATGTCCCGCCACGTCTTCTCGGGCATGGACGCCAACCCACCCGCAGAGCGGCTATAAGCTTTCGGGATTCACGGTCGGGTCGACGCTCCGCGATTCGGGTGCGTCGCCCGTGGTGACGGCGACCGTGCCGGTGGCGTCGCTGTCGGGGAGCAGGAGTGTCGCGCCGGCGAGCAGCGGCGCGACGACGCCAGCGACGACCGTTCCGGGCGTGGCGAGGGACGCGCGCACCGCGACCACGTCGGTGCTGTCGTAGTCGAACCGACGCGCCGCATCGAGAAGGACAGCGTGTGTGTAGCGGTCGTCGGTAGCGAGCGCGACCGCGTCGCCGGTGAACGACACGGGGGGAAAGGCGGGGTTCTCGCTCCACACGTCCCGCTCGAAGTGCGCGCGGTTCGGGTCGTCCGGTCGGTCGCCGTACCCGACGTACTGCCCGCCCGCGGGAAGCGACACGTCGTCGAGCGAGTCGGTAGGCGCGACGTACGCGCGAGCGTCGACGTCGCCCGTCGCGCCGAACCGAACGCGCGCGCCGAGCAGGGTCGCGCCGAGGAACGCGAACACGGCTTCGGGCGCGCGGTCGTCCGCGACGGCGACCGTCGCGCCCTCGTGGACACCACGGTGTCGGAGGAAGTTCCCCGTCTTGAACGCCGTCTGCCGGAGCTCGCGGCGGTTGTACTCGCGGGGCGGCGCGCGGAGCGCCGCGGACTCGGGGAGGTCGTTCACGAGGTCGTACAGCGTCTCCATACCGGGCGAAGACGCCACTCGCGGTTAAACCAACGCACTTTGGGGCTTGCACACCACCGTTTCTGGGCGCGTCGCACGTGCACGTGCTGAGTTATCCAGATGGGCGTTCGCGGCTTCGTACACGGACCGGTGGTGGTTTCGCGAAGTCCGCGTCCGGCAATCGTCAGTAGATACCGGCCGCTGGTTCCGGCTTCCTACGTCAACATTCGCGTCGAAATATCGGAAAAGACTGCCCGCGTTCGCGGCGCGTCGCCCAGCTCTCGACTGCGTGAGACGCCCCTATAGGGAGTTCTTGAGTTTCTCGAAGAACCCCTGTTCGACCTCGATTTCCTCGCCGCCGGCTTCGGCGAAGGCTTCGAGGGCCTCCTGTTGTTCCTCGTTGAGGCTGTCCGGGGTGACGACCTGGACGGTGACGTAGAGGTCGCCGTGGCCGCGGCCGCGGAGGTGGGGCATACCCTTGCCTTGGAGGCGGAAGCGTTCGCCGCTCTGAGTGCCGCCTGGAAGGTCGAATTCGGCGGTGCCAGTGACGGTCGGGACTTCGATGGTGTCGCCGAAGGTGGCCTGCGGGAAGCTGATTGCGTGGCGGTGGTGGAGGTCGTCACCGTCGCGTTCGAAGTCCGGGTGGTCGGCGACCTCGACTTCGATGAGGAGGTCGCCGTTAGGTGCGCGTTGGTCGCCGGGCGCGCCCTCGCCGTCCATGCGGAGAGTTTGGCCGCTCCGGATGCCGGCGGGGACGTTCACGGTGAGCGTGGCCTCGCGTTCGACTTCGCCCTGGCCGCTGCACGTGCTGCAGTTCTCGCTGTAGATGTCTCCCTCGCCGCCGCAGCGACGGCACGTCTGGGTCTGCTGGACGCGCCCGAGCGGCGTCTGTTGGGTGCGCGTCGTCTGCCCCTGACCGTTACACTCCGGGCACGTCCGCACGTCGGCGTCGTCGGGATGGCCGGAGCCACCGCAGTCCGGGCACGCTTCGGGTCGCCGGACCGTGATATGTTTCTCGACGCCCTGATAGGCGTCCTCCAGGTCGACGCTGAGCCGCGTGCGGAGGTCCTGGCCGGGCTGCGGGCCGCCACGGCCGCCGCGGCCCTGGCCGCCCATCCCGCCGAAGAACTGCTCGAAGATGTCGTTCATCCCGCCAGCACCGCCCTGGCCGCCGAACGGACCGCCAGCGCCGCCCATCCCGCCGGCGCCGCCGCCCTGGCCGTCGAACCCGCCGCGCTTCTCCGCCTGCGTGAACCGCTCGTGGCCGAGCTGGTCGTACGCCTGCCGCTTCTCGTCGTCCGTCAGGACTTCCTTCGCCTGCTGGAGTTTCTTGAACTGCTCCTCGGCGTCGGGTTCGTCGCTCACGTCGGGGTGATACTTCTTCACCTGCTCTCGGTACGCCTCCTGTATCTCGGACTCGTCGGCGTCCCGACTCACCCCGAGCACGTCGTAGTAGCTCTCAGTCATCGATGCTGACGAGTGAACGGATGGTTAGTTGTCCTCGTCCGCGTCGTCCGTCGCGTCCTGTCCGGCGGACGAATCAGTCTCGGAGTCGTCGACGTCCTCGAAGTCGGCGTCGACGAACTCGTCGCCGTCACCGCCTTCCGCGCCCATGCCGCCGGGGCCGGCCTGACCGCCCATGCCGCCCATACCGCCGGGACCAGCGCCGGCGCCGCCGGCCGCACCGGCCTGCGCCTGCTGTTGCTGGTAGGCCTGCTTACCGATCTCCTGCAGCGTCTCGGTCAGGTCCTCGGTGGCGGATTCGAGGTCGTCGGTGCTGGCGTCCTCCTCGTCGAGCACGTCCTCGACGTCCGAGATTGCGGCCTCGACGTCCTCGCGGGTGTCGTCGTCCACGAGTTCGTCGTTCTCGTCGAGGAGTTTGTTCGCGCGCTGCACCGCGGACTCGGCCTCGTTCCGGGCCTCGATGTGCTTGCGACGTTCTTCGTCTTCTTCCTCGTGCTTCTCGGCTTCCTCCTGCATGCGCTCGATCTCGTCGTCGCTGAGACCGGCGCCGCCCTCGATGGTGATGTCTTCCTTGTTGCCCGACCCCTGGTCTTCGGCTTCGACGTTGACGATACCGTCGGCGTCGATGTTGAACGTCACTTCGATCTGGGGCGTGCCGGCGGGCGCGGGCGGGATGCCGGAGAGCTGGAAGGCGCCGAGGAGTTCGTTCTCTTCGGCGATTTCGCGCTCGCCCTGGAACACGCGAATCTGGACCGAGGTCTGGTTGTCGGCGGCGGTGGTGAACACCTTCGACGCCTCGGTCGGGATGGTGGTGTTCTTCTCGATGAGGCGCTCGAACAGCCCGCCCTTCACCTCGATACCGAGGCTGAGGGGCGTGACGTCGAGCAACACGATGTCGTCGACTTCGCCGGAGAGCACGCCGCCCTGAACGGCCGCGCCGAGCGCGACGGCCTCGTCGGGGTTGACGTTCTTCTTCGGCTCCTGACCGGCGAGTTCCCCGACCTTCTCCTGCACCTGCGGCATCCGGGTCGAGCCACCGACCAGCACGACCTCGTCGATGTCGTCCTTGGAGAGGTCGGCGTCCGCGAGCGCCTGCTCCGTCGGGCCGACCGTGCGCTCGATGAGGTCGGACGTGAGGGATTCGAACTTCGCCCGCGTCAGGTCCTTCTCCAGGTGAACGGGCCCGGAGTCGGTCGCGGTGATGAACGGGAGGTTTATCGTCGTCTCCTTGCGACTGGAGAGTTCGATTTTCGCTTCCTCGGCGGCGTCCTTGAGCCGCTGGAGGCTCTGACGGTCGTCGCGAAGGTCGATACCGTGTTCGTCCTCGAACTCGTCGGCGAGCCATTCGATGATGGCTTCGTCCCAGTCGTCGCCGCCGAGGTCGTTGTCGCCGTTGGTGGCGCGGACCTCGTGGTAGCCTTCGGCCATTTCGAGGACGGACACGTCGAACGTGCCGCCGCCGAGGTCGTAGACGAGAATCGTCTTCTCGTCGCCCTCGTTGAACCCGTACGCCATCGAGGCGGCGGTGGGTTCGTTGATGATGCGTTCGACTTCGAAGCCCGCGATTTCGCCGGCGTCCTTCGTCGCCTGTCGCTGGCGGTCGTTGAAGTACGCAGGGACGGTGATGACCGCCTTCTCGATGTCGTCGCCGAGGTAGTCCTCGGCGTCGCGCTTGATCTTCTGGAGGATCATCGCGGACACCTGTTCGGGCGTGTACTCCTCGCCGTCGAGTTCGACCGTGTAGTCGTCCTCGCCCATGTGGCGCTTGATGGACGCGACGGTCTCGTCGGGGTTCTGGACTGCCTGGTTCTTCGCGGGTTTGCCGATGAGGCGTTCCCCGTCGTCGAACGCGACGACGGAGGGCGTGGTGCGGTCGCCCTCAGAGTTCACGATGATTTCGGGGTCCCCTCCCTCCATCACGGCGAACGCGCTGTTCGTGGTACCGAGGTCGATACCGAGAATTTTCTCGCTAGCCATCTTGGTAGCGAATAAGCCGCGCGTTTCGTTTAAACCTTGCTAGTGTGAACGCCTACCACGACCGCCGTACTCCGCGAAAACAAGCGTTTCGAGCGGAGTAGCCGGCCGGCGTCACTACCTTTATGTCGAAGCGGTAGGCTACTCGTCGGCGACCGTGACCTGCGCCGGCCGCAGCACCTTCCCGCCCATCTCGTAGCCGGGCCGATAGACGTCCACGACGGTTCCAGCGGGCTGGTCGCTCTCGACGCGCATCATGACCTCGTGGCGGTTCGCGTCCACGTCCGTCCCGGGATCGGGCGCGATTTCCTCGACGCCCTCGTTTTCGAGCACGCGGTCGAACTCGGAGAGCGTCATCTCCACGCCTTCCCGGAGCGAGTCCGCGTCGTCCGTGTCCTCGTCGAGCGCTCGCGCGAGGTTGTCCCGCACGTCCAGGAGGTCCTCGACGAGGCTCTCGGTCGCGCGCTCCTCTATCTGCGCCTGCTTCTTCTTCGCGCGCTTCTTGTAGTTCTGGAAGTCCGCCTGCACGCGCTGCGCGCGCTCCTCCAAATCCGCGACTTCCGCTTCGAGAGCTTCGTTCTCGGCGCGGAGGTCCGCCGCCTCCGCCGAGAGGTCTTCGACCTCGGCGGCGAGCGCGTCGTCGTACTCGGCCACGCGCTCGGCGAGCGTCTGGTCGGACGCGCTTGCGCCCGCTGCGGCCTGCTCGTCGGCGCTGGTGGCTTCCTCGTCACTCATACTCCGTGTCTGGGCCGCCCGCGCGTATAAGGATTTCAGAACGCCACGAGAAAAGCCCATTAGCGGGCACGCCCCAGTGGCGGTATGAGCGACACGGACCCCGAGCTAACTGCAACAGGCGTCGGCGTGGGTATCGCTATCGGGCTCTCTATCGGCGTCGCGCTCGGCGTCGCCCTCGACAACCTCGCGCTCTGGATGGGCGTCGGCGTCGCGATGGGTATCTCCTTCTCACTCGCGTTCTCCCAGGCGTTCGCGGACGAGGACACGGACGAGGAGGCGGACGACCGAGCGCAGTGATTCGACTCGCGTTCGAGGACGGGACGGTGCGGGTCGAGGGCGCGAGCGACCGCGACCTTCCCGGCGTGGAGTCGGACGACCGGACGGAGACGGGGCGCGCGCCCGCCCACCGGTACGCCGAAATTCGGGATACTCTGGACGAGGCCGGTGTTCCGTACGAGGACGACGTGCTCCGTGACGCGCCGCTCGACGTGGCTTCGCCGTACGAACTCCGGGACTACCAGCGCGAGGCCATCGAGGCGTGGCGGGACGCGAACCGGCGGGGCGTGCTCGAACTCCCGACGGGGTCCGGGAAGACCGTCATCGGCGTGAAGGCCATCGAATCGGTCGGGCGGAGCGCGCTGGTCGTCGTGCCGACCATCGACTTGCTCGTGCAGTGGCGCGAGGAACTCGAAGCGGAGTTCGACGTGCCCGTCGGACAGCTCGGCGGCGGCGAGCAGGTCGTGGAGGACCTCACGGTCGCGACGTACGACTCGGCGTACCTGCGCGCGGACGACCTCGGGGACCGGTTCGGCTTGCTCGTGCTGGACGAGGTTCATCACCTCGGCGGCGAGGGCTACCGGGACATCGGACGGCTGTTCGCTGCGCCGGCGCGCCTCGGCCTCACCGCGACGTTCGAGCGCCCGGACGGCGCACACGAAGTCATCGAGGAGTTGGTCGGTCCGGTCGTCTACCGGCTCTCGCCGGACGACCTGGCGGGCACGCACCTCGCGGACTACGACATCAAGCGCCGGTCGGTCCCGCTCACGGACGAAGAACGCGAGCGCTACGAGGAGGCGCAGGGGACGTTCACGGACTACCTTCAGTCGTCGAACATCCAGTTCCGGTCGGGGAGCGACTACCAGGAACTCGTGAAGCGCTCCGGGAGCGACCCCGAGGCCCGCGAGGCGTTGCTGGCGAAACAGCGCGCCCGCGAAATCGTTCAGGAGTCGGAGAACAAGGTCCGGGAGTTGGCGTCGATTCTCGACCGCCACCGCGGGGACCGAATCATCGTGTTCACGGCGTCAACGGACCTCGTCTACCGGCTGAGCGAGCGCTACCTGATTCCCGCCATCACGCACGAGACGGGCGCGGCGGAGCGACGGCGGGTGCTGGAGGCGTTCCGGCGCGGCGACTACTCGCGGGTGGTGACGGCGAACGTGCTCGACGAGGGCGTGGACGTGCCGGACGCGAACGTCGCCGTGGTGTTCGCGGGGTCGGGGAGCGAGCGCGAGTTCACCCAGCGACTCGGCCGCGTGCTCCGCCCGAAGGAGGACGGCGGGCGGGCGCTGCTCTACGAACTCGTTTCCGAGGACACGGCGGAAGAACGGGTGGCGGCGCGGCGACGCTAGTCGTCGTCCTCGGCGCGGCGGACCGTCGCGGTCGCGCTGAACGAGTTCACTTCGCTGTACTGCACGCCGTACGGCACCGTGACGATGCGCGTCGCGTGTGCGTCGAGCGTGACCTGTCGGAGTTCCACCGACTTCTCGCCGTTCAGTTCCGCGGTGACGTAGACGATGCCTGACTGGGTGGTGTCGCCGGTGTTCGTCACGGTGACCTCGGCGGCGATCGACCCGTTCTCGGCCTCGACGATGGTGGTGCCGTTCGTGGAGAGCATGAACTCGGAGTCTCCACTGGACGAACAGCCGGCGAGTCCGCCCGCGACGGCGACGGCCGCGCCGCGCCGGAGGAACGCGCGTCGATTCATACGAGTGGGTTCCGGCGTCCGCGGAAAATACTTTCTGTCAGGCTTTTACGCGCCGCCGGTCTACTCGCGGGTGTGCTGACGAAGGACCTGCTGCGGGTGTCCCGGCGGGGCGGCGGCTACCAGCCGCGGTTCGCGGACGCGGGGAGCGAGGCGCTCGCGGCGCGCGTGCTCGGCACCTATCAGGGACACGTCGGGGAACCCCGGCAGGCGCTCGACGACGCGCTCACCGACCTCGAACGCGAGGCGGACGACTTCAAGCTCGTCCGGGGGTTCGCGGCGCTCGTCGAGCGGGACGCGGAGTTCGAGACGCGGGCGGATGTGGACCCGGAGCGCGCTCGCCGCGCCGCGTTCCGTGCCGCAGCGGACGTGGGCGTCGTCACCGAGAGCGAGCGTGAGACGGCGCTCGCCGAGGCCGCCGCCCGTCTCGACGTGTCGGCGGACACGCTCGACCGCGCGCTGTACGCCGACCGCGAGTCCCGGCAGGTGCTCGCGGCGGTGGACGCGCGGTGGACGCCGAGCGAACTCGTGGCGCAGTACAACCTCTCGCTCGCGCAGACGGCGCTGTTCGACGCGACCGAAGTCCGAGTGCGCACGAGCGACCCGCGCGGACTGGTGTCCGCGGTGAAGCGCCTCGGCCTGCTGTACGAAATCGTGAAGACCGATGACGGCCGCGAGGTCGTGCTCACCGGACCGGACGCGCTGTTCCGCGCGACCCGGCGCTACGGCACCCGGTTCGCCAGGGTGCTGCGGGCGGTCGCGGACGCCGACGACTGGCGCCTCGAAGCGACCATCGACGACCGCGGCACCGAACGCCGTCTCGTCCTGTCGAGCGACGACCCCGTGCGCGTGCCGGGCGTCGAACCCGTGACGGACGTGTCCTACGACAGCGGCGTGGAGCGCGAGTTCGCGGCGGCGTTCGAGGGACTCGACCTCGACTGGACGCTCGTCCGCGAACCCGATGTGCTCGACGCCGGCGACCGCGTGATGATTCCGGACTTCGCGTTCGAGTACGACCACGCGGACTTCGAAGTGCTGTTCGAGATTATGGGCTTCTGGACGCCGGAGTACGTGGAGAAGAAGCTCGAACAGTTGGACGCCGTGGAGGAGGAACTGCTCGTCGCGGTGGACGAGTCGCTCGGCGCGGGCGAGGACATCGAGATTCGGGACCATCGCGCGATTCCGTACTCGGGGTCGGTGCGCGTGAAGGACGTGGTTCGGGAGTTGCGGGCGTACGAGGACGACTTGGTCGCGGACGCCGCAGCGGAGTTGCCGGGCGAACTCCGGCCGGACGCGGACGCGGTCACGCTCGCGGCGCTCGCCGACGAGCACGGCGTGAGCGAGGACGCCATCGAGCACGTGGAGTTCCCGGAGCACGAGCGGGTGGGCCGGACGCTCGTCCGCCCCAGCGTTCTCGACGCCATCGACGAAGAACTCGAAGCGGGGATGGCGTTCGCGGACGCCGAAGACGTGCTCGACGCGCACGGGGTTTCGGACGCGAGCGCCGTGCTCTCCGAACTCGGCTATCGAGTCGCGTGGGAGGGACTCGGCGGCGGAACCCTCGAAACGCGCTAGAACTCGCGGCGCCGTCCCTTCGGCACCATCGACTGGAGCGACCCGTACGTGAACAGGCCGACGCCGATTGGTTCGACGCCGCCCGCGATGTCGTGCGCAGCGACGAGGTAGCCCCAGTCGCCCTCCCAGTCGAGGTCTTGGTCCTCGCCCGCGAGGAACCGCTCGGCCTTCTCTCGGTCGAGTTCCACGACGTTCCGCGTCGCCTCCTGACAGAACCGCTGGACGCCCGCCGTCGTCGGCTTCCAGTGCTCCTGGCGCGTCCGCAGGACGTTCAGTCCGAGCGCCTCAACGGGAATCGGCGGGTCCGGGTTCGCGGGGAGCGCCCACACCCGGCCAGCACCCTTCTCCCAGAACGTGTACCCGTCGAAAATCGAGGGTTCGACGCCGAACCGGTCCGTCCACCACTCCACCACCGCCTTCCGGGACGGCCGGCCCTCGACCTCGCGGTCGGCCCCCGTCTCGGGAAGCCGGTCGAACTGCGTGCTGTCGTTGTCTCTCATAGCGTGAGTTTCGCCGCGAAGAACCCGCCAGTGTCGTTCTGGTGCGGGTAGAAGCGCTTCGCGTTCGCCAGCGACTCGTCGTACGATTCCCCGTCCCACTCGGTGAGGCCGTCGTCGTGGTCGAGCGCGATGTCGTACGGCTCCACGGAGAGCGCGTCGAACTCGCCCAATACGCCGTCCACGACGGCCTCGTTCTCCTCGGGCGCGAACGTGCACGTCGAGTACACGACGGTGCCGCCCTCGCGCGTGAGTTCGACCGCGCGGCGGAGGATGTCCGCCTGCAGTCGCGCGAGGTTTCGGCTCGCGCTCGGACTCGCCTCGTCCAGCGCGTCGAGATTCTTCCGAATCGTCCCCTCGCACGTACACGGCGCGTCCACGAGCACGCGGTCGAACTGCTCGACGTCCACCACGGATGGGTCGAAACGGCGCGCGTCCGCGTTTGTCACCGCCGCGCACGTGACGCCGAGGCGGTCGGCGTTCCCGCGGAGCGCCGACAGCCGGCCGAGGTTGTCGTCGTTCGCCACCAGGAGCCCCGTGTCGTCCATCAGGTCGGCGAGCTGCGTCGCCTTGCTCCCCGGCGCGGCGCACGTGTCCCAGACCGCGTCACCGGGCTGGGGGTCGAGGACGCACGCCGGAATCGCCGACACCTCCTCCTGGCCGTGTACCCAACCGTGGACGTACGGCCACGTGTTCCCCGGTTTCTCCGTGTCGACTTCGAGAACGCGGTCGCTCCAGTCGCGGCGCGTCACCGCCACGCCGTCCGCCTCGAACGCCTCCACCGCGCGCTCCACGCTCCCCGTGATTCCGTTCACGCGAACCACGGTCGGGAGCGGGCGCTCGCACGCGTCGAGGAACGCCTCGAAGTCGTCGATAATCGACTCGTACCGCCGCAGAGCCTCCATTACTAGCGAGGTGGGCGAGCGCGCGCTAATGCGTTTCGCCTCCGCCCCACGAATTATGTGTCCGCCGCGCGTCCCCCCAGTATGGCCCGAGTTCGCGAGAAGACGGACGTGTCCCTCGACGAGCCGATGCTCGTGGAAGGACTGCCTGGCGTCGGACTGGTCGGGAAGATCGCGACCGACCTCATCGTCGACCAGTTCGACATGGAGTACGTCGCCAGCATCGACGCCGACGGCATCCCCCGCGTCGCCATCTACGACGAGGACAAACGCGGCATCGAGCCGCCCGTGCGCATCTACGCCGACGAGGAACGCGACCTCCTCGCGCTCCAGAGCGACGTTCCCGTCTCCCGCACCGCCGCCGTGGACTTCGCCGACAGCGTCACCAACTGGCTCACCGACGTGGACGCGACGCCGCTCTACCTCAGCGGCCTCCCGATAGAGGACCAGACGCCGGACGAGATTCCGGACATCTACGGAATCGCCACCGGCAACGCCGCCAGCCTCCTCGACGAACAGGACATCCCGCTTCCACCCGAGCGCGGCGTCGTCGGCGGCCCTACCGGCGCACTCCTCAATCGCGCCGCCGAGACCCACCTCGACGCAGTCGGCCTCGTCGTGGAGAGCGACCCCCAGTTCCCCGACCCAACCGCCGCCAACCGACTCATCACGAACGGCATCGAACCCATCACCGGCGTCAGCGTCAACACCGACGAGCTCGTCGACCGCGCCGAAGAGATTCGCGAACAGAAGGAGAAACTCGCCCAGCGCATGCAGCAGGCCGGCGAGGAGGAGTCCAGTCAGGCCCAGCCGATGCGGATGTTCCAATGAACCGTTTTCCCGCTCGGGTCAGCGCGGTGCGCTGACCGCTCGCGGCAAAACCCTTCACGAAAAAGGCGGTCGCCGGAGGCGACCGGGAATCTCGCGCTTCGCGCGAGAACAAGTGATGGCTGTTTCGTTGGCAGCGAGCGTTTATCAGTGATGGCGCGGCCAGTCGCGGCCATGAATTGACGACTGGGTCGTGTCGGAGTGCGAAACCGGCGGGGACGCCGGCACGACGAGGGGAGTCGCCGCCTGTTCGCAGTTCCTGAAGCCGTAGGTTTATACGGATTCTCGCCGCGTGCGTACGTATGACGGAGTTCTCCGAGCGCGTGGAGTCGATATCCATCAGTGGTATCCGGGAAGTGTTCGAGGCGGCGAGCGAGGACGCCATCAACCTCGGAATCGGCCAACCGGACTTCCCGACGCCGCAGCACGCGCGGGACGCCGCCGTCGACGCGATTCAAGCCGGGAAGACGGACGGCTACACGTCGAACTACGGGATTCCCGAGCTCCGGTCGGCGATTCGGGAGAAACACGCCCGCGACAACGACGTGACGGTGCCGGAGAACGGCGTCGTCGCCACGGCCGGCGGAAGCGAAGCGCTCCACCTCGCGCTGGAGGCGCATGTCGACGCGGGCGAGGAAGTGCTGTTCCCCGACCCCGGGTTCGTCGCGTACGACGCGCTCACGAAGCTCGCGGGCGGCGAACCGGTGCCGCTTCCGCTCCGCGACGACCTGACGCTCGACCCCGAAACCGTCGAGGAGAACATCACGGAGGACACCGCGGCGTTCGTCGTGAACAGCCCCGGGAACCCCACGGGTGCGGTGTCGCCGCCCGAGGACATGCGGGAGTTCGCGCGCATCGCGGACGAGTACGACGTGCTCTGCATCAGCGACGAGGTGTACGAACACATCGTCTTCGACGGGGAGCACCGCAGCCCCCTCGAATTCGCGGAGTCGGACAACGTCGTCGTGGTGAACGCGTGCTCAAAGACGTACTCGATGACTGGCTGGCGACTCGGCTGGGTCGTCGGAAGCGAGCGACGCGTCGACCGCATGGTCCGCGTCCACCAGTACGTTCAGGCGTGTGCAAGCGCGCCAGCCCAGTACGCCGCGGAAGCCGCGCTCTCCGGACCCCAGGAGCCGGTCACGGAGATGGTCGAGGCGTTTGAGGAGCGGCGGAACGTCCTGCTCGACGGCCTCGAAGACATGGGGTTGGACGTGCCGACGCCGTCCGGCGCGTTCTACGCGTTCCCGAAGGTCCCCGACGGCTGGGTCGACGCTGTGATGGACGAGGGCGTCGTCGCCGTGCCCGGCGAGGCGTTCGGGGAGCGCGGCGCGGGGTACGCGCGGCTCTCGTACGCGAACGGCGTCGAGAACATCAAGGAAGCCGTCGCGCGGATGCGTCGCGCGACGGAACGCGTCCGCTAACTAACCGTCTCCCGGTCCTCCGCTCGGTATGAAGCTTGCGCGACACGCGGACGGGAGCGGGGGTCGCGGCGCGGCGGCAGCGCTGGCCTCGCAGATACATCCGGTGTTCATGCTCCCGCCAGTCGCCGTCTCGGTGTTCGGCGGCGTGCTTGCGGTCGACTTCTCGCTGCTCCGTGCGACCGTGTTCGCTGGAGCGGTGTTCTGCAGCGTCTACACCGCGCACGTCACGGACGGCTACGTGGACTTCTACGTGCGCGGCGAGGACGACTCGCATCCGCTCACGCCGCGCGGGTGCGCCGTCGGGTTCGCGCTCGGAACGCTCGGATTCTTGGTCGCCGCGCTCGCGCTCGCCGTGCTCGTCGGTCCGGTGGCCGCCCTGTTCGCCGTTCCGGGCTGGGTGCTCGCGGTGTCGCACGCGACCGTCCTCGACACGAATCCGGTCGGAGCGACTGTCGGCTACCCGCTCGGTGTCGCGCTCGCGCTCCTCGGCGGGTTCTACGCGCAGTCTCGAACGGTGAGCGGGCTGGCGCTCGCGTTCGCGGGCGTCTTCCTCGTCGTTCTCGCCGGCGTGAAGGTCGTGGACGACGCGCAGGACTACGCGTACGACCGACGTATCGACAAGCGCACGGTCGCCGTCGTGCTTGGACGGCGGCGCGCCCGCCGGGTCGCGTACGGACTGATGGCGGTCGGCCTCGTCGGTGTGGGCGTGTTCGCCGCAGTCGCGGTGTTCCCGCCGAGCGCGGTCGGCGCGGTCGGCGTCTTCGCCGCCGTGGCCGCCGTCGCGTCCCGCGCGGACGCCGACGTGGCGACTATGCTCCTCGTCCGGGGGTCGTATCTCTTCCTCGCGGCGCTCCTGCTCGCCGTGTGGTTGCGGCCGTTCGCGTAGCGGTCGGTACGCATTACTCCGTCCGGGCGCAGAACGTGGGTATGGAAGTCGCGTTACTCACGGTCGGCGACGAACTCCTCGCGGGGGAGACGGAGAACACGAACGCGTCCTGGCTCTCGCGTCGCCTCACGGAGCGCGGCGCGACGGTGACGCGCGTGCTCGTCGTGCCGGACGACCACGACACCATCGCGTCCTATACGCGCGAGTGGCGCGAGTCGTTCGATGCCGTCGTCGTCACGGGCGGCCTCGGCGGAACACCGGACGACGTGACGATGGACGCGGTCGCGGACGCGGTCGGCCGCGAGGTCACCGTGAGCGACGAGGCGAAAGAGCAGGTGGTCGAGACGGCGAACGCGTTCGCCGACGACAACCCCGAGTTGGTGGACGCCTACGACCTCGACCTCGATTTGGACGCGTGGTCGAGCGTCCCGGAGGGAGCGCGCGTCGTCCCGAACGACGCTGGACTCGCCCCCGGCGCGGTCGTCGACTCCGTCTACGTTCTCCCCGGCGTGCCCTCGGAGATGCAAGCTGTCTTCGAGCGGATGGTCGACGACTTCGGCGGCGACGCGCTCTCGGAGACCGTCTACACGCCCGCTCCGGAGGGTGCGCTCACCGGCCGACTCGAAACCCTCCGCGACGAGTTCGACGTGACTGTCGGCAGCTATCCCGCGACCGACGAACCGAACCGCATCAAAGTCACCGGCACCGACACCGAGGAAGTCGAACGCGCCGCCCAATGGGTTCGCGAGAACGTCGAAATCATCGAAGACTGAGAATTACTTCGCGGTGCTGACAATCTTGATGACGTCTCCTTCTTCGAGTTCGTAGGCGTCGGAGACTTCCATGCTGGTCTTGGCGTCGACGGCGTGGAGGTAGCCGTCGCCGATGTCCGAGTGGACGGCGTACGCGAGGTCGACCGGAGTGCTGCCGCGGGGGAGGAGGTGGGCGTCGGGGAGGACGTTCCCCTGACCGTCCGTCCACTTCGAGGCGTCCTGGACGGGGTAGGCGGTGATGTGGTCGAGCAGGCCGTAGACGGCGTGGTCGAGCGCGGCCTGGACGCCGGTGCCGCCGTACTCGTCCATCGTGTCGGAGAGCGCGTCGAGGAGCGCGCGCTGGTCGTCCGGCACGTCGCCGACGAGTTCGAATGATTCGTCTCCGGGGTCGTAGTCGACTGCGCCGGCCTCGGCGCCGCGCCGGAGCGCGAGCTCGCCCTGCGCGGTCGCGGGAATCACGGGCTTGTCGAGCGAGCGCAGCGCCTCGACGTTCTCCGCGGGCGCGGCGTCGATCTTGTTCGCGACGACGACAATCGGTTTCGTGCGCTCGCGGACGAGGCTGGCGAGCGCTTCGCGGTGGTCGTCCTCCCACGCCATCGGACTCTCCGGGTAGTCGAGTTCGCGGAGGCAGGCCGCCACGTCGTGTTCGGTCGCGCCGAACCCCGTGAGGAGGTCGGTGAGCGCGTCGTCCATGTCGAACCCGGGGCTTCGGGACTGGCGCTCGACGGTCTCCCAGTTCCGGTCGATGATGCCGGCGAGCCAGAGGTCCATCTCGTGTTCGATGAAGTCGATGTCTTCGAGGGGGTCGTGGCTCCCGATTTCGACGGGTTCGCCCTCGGCGTTCGTGCCGCCCGTGGCGTCGACGACGTTCAGGATGGCGTCGGCGTTCGTGAGTTCGTCGAGGAACTGATTCCCGAGACCCTTCCCCTCGTGCGCGCCCGGAACGAGACCCGCCACGTCAAGCAACTCGACGGGGACGTAGCGTTTCCCGTCGTGGCAGTGTTCGTGCCCGCAGCGCTCGTCGCGTTCGAGACACGGACAGTCGGTGCGGGCGTGGGTGACGCCGCGGTTCGCGTCGATGGTCGTGAACGGGTAGTTCGCCACGTCCACGTCCGCCATCGTCGCCGCCGTGTAGAAGGTCGACTTGCCGGCGTTCGGCTTCCCGGCGAGCGCGAGAGAGAGCATAGCCCGAGTAGTCACAGCGCCGAAGAAGGGCTTTCGGTTGCTGACAATCGCCACAAGGGATATTCGGCGCCGTTCAGAAACGCCGGGACGATGAACACGGTCGAAATAGTGCTCCGGCTCGTCGCGGGACTCGGACTGATTCTCGCGAACGGCTTCTTCGTCGCTATCGAGTTCGCGTTGACGCGCGCCCGCCAGTTCACCGAGGACGAGTTCGTCGACGGAAACCCCGCGCTGGAACGCGCGTGGGAGATGACGAACGACCTCGAACTCTACCTGACGACGTGCCAGGTGGGGATTACGGCGTCCAGCATCGCGGTCGGTATCGTCGCCGAACCCGCGCTCGCCGCCATCCTCGAACCGGTGTTCCACGGGACGTTCCTCGCGTCGGTGGGTGCCGGCGCGGTGCTCGCGTTCCTCATCATCAACCTCGTCCACCTGACGCACGGCGAGCAGACGCCGACGTATCTCGGCGTCGAGCGCTCCCGGTTCGTCGCGAAGTACGCCGCGGGGCCGCTCTACTGGTTCCACTTCGCTATCTCCCCCATCATCACGCTCGGCGACGCCGTCGCGAAGGGGACGCTCCGGCTGTTCGGCGTGGAGATGACGGGCGCGTGGCTCGAAACCGAGGAAGACGTCATCGAGAGCCGCGCGGACCTCCGGAACCGGCTCGAATCCGTGCTCGAACGCGGCGACCTCTCGGAGGAACGCCTCACCGAAGTCGTGAACGCGCTCGACGTGGGAACGACCGCGGTGACGGACGTGATGGTAGACACCGACGACGTCGTCTTCCTCTCCACCGCCGAATCCGCCGAGGAGAACATCCACCGGCTCACGTCCTCCCCGCACACCCGATATCCGCTCGTCGGCGACTCCCCGAACGACTTCCTCGGCATCGTCTACGTTCCCGCCGTCATCGACCACCTCGACGAGATTCGGGCGGGCGAACTCTCGCTCGACGAGGTCGCCGCACCGCCGATGACGGTGTCCGCGGACACCACCGTCAGCGACGCTATCGACCAGTTCCAGGCGGAGAGTCAGGAGCTCGCGCTCGTCGTTCGGGACGGCGACGTTATCGGACTCCTCACCGCGACGGACGCGTTCGAGGCGGTGATGGGTGAAATCGAGGACCCGCTCGACCGGGCGGGCGACTGACTACTCGGGTTCGCGCTCGACGTCCGTCCCGGCCATCCGCGTCTCGCCGCTCGCGCGAATCGACCCGTCCACGGCGGCTTCGGGCTGAATCTCCACGTCCGTCCCGGAGACGTTCCC
>Ga0207813_100254_pt1 | contig 36492 bp, 40 predicted proteins | sample A23E3SouthBayCA_2_FD_187730 | JGI IMG/M metagenome (GOLD analysis project Ga0207813, IMG submission 187730) | Aerobic enrichment media microbial communities from Eden Landing Ponds, California, USA - A23 E3 (4) (SPAdes) | ecosystem: Environmental > Aquatic > Marine > Unclassified | place... | reverse complement strand
CGGCGTCGTCGAGGAACTGGCGCCGTTCCTCCCGAACCCCCGGGTCGCGGAGACCGACTCGGGCTACGAACTGGTCGAGAGCGACGAGGCGATCGAGAACGTCCACGGGTTCCAGGGCAACTGGCTCGTGCTCGTGAAGGCGTACGCCTACATCGCCCGCCTCGGGGACTCGGGGCTGCGCGACGCGAGCGCGAAGTCGGTGCTGAACGCGAACTACCTCGCCGAACAGATCGACCTGGACGTGCCGTACGAGCCGTTCCACCACGAGTTCGCGGCGACCGCGGGCGACGCCGCGGCCGCCGACGTGGCCAAGCGGATGCTCGACTTCGGCGTCCACCCGCCGACGACGAACTGGCCGGAGATGGTGCCCGAGGCGATGCTCACGGAGCCGACCGAGATCGAGAGCAAGCAGTCGCTGGACGATCTGGCGGCGGCGTTCGACGCCGCGATGGGGTCGACCGACGAGGAGCGCCACGACGCCCCGAGTCGGACGACCGCTCGGCGGATCGACCAGACGAGCGCCGCGCGGGACCCGCGGCTCTCGTGGCAGGCGCTGGACGAAGAGTAACGGAGCGAAACGCCTTCAGGCGGCCTGTTCGGTGCTGATGCCGTTGATCTGGATGAAGCCGTAGTCGCACTCGCCACAGTGCCACTTCGTTTTCTCGCCGAGGTGGAGGTTCATCGCCGCGACCTTCCAGAACGTCCGCGTCTCCCCACACACCGGACACTCGTGTTCGCGTTCGAGGCTCATACCCGCCGAGTTCGGTCGTGGGCCTGTTGAAGATGTCGTTTCGGTGGCTCCGTGGTCGACGCCGTACCGACCCCGCCACAATTGGTTCCCGCCCCGTCCTACTCGTGGGTCACCGTCGCGTCGGCCGGGTCCGCCAACAAGTAGCCGCCGAAGGCGGGCAGCCAGAGGATCAGCGGGTACACGACCCACCGTTCGATCCCGCCGAGGCCGAGGGGTTCGAGCGGGCTGGGACCGCCGCCGACCACCCCGTAGAAGATGACGCTCGCGAGGACGAGCAGCGAGATACCGCCGAAGAGCCCACAGAGCAGCGAGAACGGTCTGGGGACGACTCGAGAGGAGAGGACCACCGCGATCCCACCCGAGATGAACGTGAGCATGGCGAACAGCCCGTGCCACGGAGCCACATTCCCCGGGAAGACGCCGACGCCGAACGCGCCGAACCCGAACACCGCCAGCGCGATCGGGAACCTGCGACGATCCAGAACGCGGTAGAGGAGGTAGGCGGAGACGAGCACCATCGCCCCGGTCAGGAGTATGGTGCTGTTGAAGATCGTCGCGGACGGCTCGTGGATGACGGGGTTCGGCGGGCGTGTCGAGCCCAGATCGCTGATGTCCTGTCTCGTCGAATAGTCGGGGTAGAGGACCTCGGCGGTGATGATCCCCATCAAGCCGATGAATCCTGCCAGCGTCAGGCTAACGCCCGCGATCGAGGCGTCCGAGAGCCCGAACCGAGAGCGAAGAGTGTCAGAACTATTCATAACGTAAGCTACATTATCGGCAGAGCCAATAGCGTTTTGCCTCAGGCCGACGCTACGTGACGAACTCGCACAGCCCGCGCTCGACAACTGCGGACCGAGCACACTACGCCAAGCTGTTCGATTCCCGAACGGAGAACCGCAGTACCGCCGCCGTAACAAGCTACTTCCCCCGTCCAACCCAACCCCCGGGTATGTCCATCACCCTGTACTCACTGGACGGCTGCCCGTGGTGTGAGACGGTCCACGACGCCCTCGACGACGCCGGCGTCGAGTACGAGACCGTCTGGGTCGACGCGCTCCACTCCGAGCGCGACGAGGTCGCTCGCGTGAGCAACCAGCGCGCGGTGCCCGTGCTCGTCGACGACGCCCACGGCGTCACGATGGCCGAGAGCGCAAACATCGTCGAGTACGTGGAGGCGACCCTCGCGTGACGGTGTACACCGGCCGCGGCGACGAGGGGGAGACCGACCTCGGCAACGCCGAACGCGTCTCGAAGACCAGCCCGCGGATCGAGGCCTACGGCACGGTCGACGAAGCCAACGCGCTCGTCGGCCGCGTCCGCCCCACGGGTCACGAGGACGTGGATCGCCAGCTCGAACAGATCCAGAACTGCCTCCACGTCGTGCAGGCGGAGTTCGCCAACCCCGACACCGGCGAGGACGACCCCCAGATCGGCCCGGGGGACATCGACCAACTGGAGGCGTGGATGGACGAGGCCGACGACGAACTCGAGCCGCTCACCTCCTTCATCCTCCCCGGCGGCGGCGACGCCGGCGCGCGACTGCACCAGGCCCGCGCGGTCGCCCGTCGCGCCGAGCGCCGCGCGGTCGCGCTCGCGGAGACCGACGGCGAGCCGGTCAACGCCGAGGCGATCCGCTACCTGAACCGGCTCTCGGACTACCTGTTCACCGCTGCACGCCTCGTAAACCAGCGCGAGGAGGTGCCCGAGGAGTCGCCGACGTACTGAGTCGGCCTCAAGCCTTTTGACCTTTCGAGAGCAACATAGACGTATGGCGAGTCACTTCGAAGACGCACGGTACTACATGGGTCGCGCAGTCGAGCACGCGAAAGCCGGCATCAAAGAGGAGGTCGAGCCGCTCGAGGAACGGGTCCGCGAGCTCACCGGCACGGAGAAGGAGCCGGAACCGGGCCGACTGGAGAAGCTCCAGGCCGACCTGCAAGCGTTGGAGGAACGTGCCGAAGGCGAGGCCCGCGAGGCGGTCGAGAACGCTCGCGAGCGGGTGACTGCCTACCGCGAGCAGCGCGAGGACTGAGACAGTACGCTTAAGTCCGCCCTCGCGTAAAGTTCGATGAAGGGTCGGTGGTCTAGTCCGGTTATGACGGCTCCTTCACACGGAGCAGGCCCCAAGTTCAAATCTTGGCCGACCCACTTCTCGCGGCACTGATCAGCAGCGTCGCGTCGTCACTCTGCCTGGGCGTCCGAAGCTATATCTTCCCGGTCGTGTAACAGCACAGGTATGATCCCCCGTAATCGGTATTTCGACCCCTCCACCGCAGTGCAGCACGATCACCGACTGTACCTTGGGTGGCATCGATGACGCTGTACGCGCTTCAGGACATCGACGACGCCATCGCGGCCACGCGCTCGTTCCTCTGGCCGTTCGACTTCGGTCGGTGGCTCAAGCTCGCGTTCGTCGTGTTCTTCCTCGGCGGCACCGGGTCGGTCAACCCCGCGCAGTTCGGCAACACCACGTCGAGCACCACGCCGTCGGATCCGGGACAGCTGCCTAGTCTCTCGGAGATCGTCAACTCGCTCACTCCCACCGAGTGGGCCATCATCGGCGCCATCGTCGGCGCCATCATCCTGATCGGAGTCGGCTTCGCGTTCGTCGGCGCGGTGATGGAGTTCGTGTTCGTCGAGTCGATCCGTCGCGAACGCGTGTCGATCCGGAGCTACTGGGGGGAGCGCTGGCGGCAGGGCGGCCGGCTGCTCGGCTTCCGGCTGGTGGTCGGCCTGCTCTCGCTAGTGGTCGCTGGCGGGGCGATCGCCGCCACAGTCTGGCCACTCCTGACCGGCAACGGCAGCTTCTCGGTGGTCCTGCTGCTGCTTGCGATCGGCGTCGCGTTCGTCGTCGCGATCGTCTCCTCGCTCGTCAACGGGTTCACGACCCAGTTCGTCGTGCCGGTGATGATCGCGGAGAACCGCACCGTTCTCGCGGCGTGGCGCCGGTTCTGGCCGACGCTGACCAGCCAGTGGAAGCAGTATCTCGTCTACGTTTTCGTGCGGTTCGTGCTGTCGATCGCCGTCGGCCTCGTCGTCGGCATCGTCACCTTCGTGGGCATGCTGATCCTCGCGATCCCGTTCGTGATCGTCGGCGTCGGCGGCGTCGCACTGCTCTCGGTGTCGGAGATCGCCGGCGGGGCCCTCATTGCCATCACGATCGCGCTGTTCGTCCTGTTGCTGTTCGTGCTCGCACTGCTACTCTCGGTGCCGGTCCAGACGTTCCTGCGCTACTACGCGCTGCTCGTGCTGGGCGACACCGAGGCAGCGTTCGACCTCGTCGACGAGCAGCGGCAGGCGATCCGGGCGTAGCGGCCGCTACCCACCCGTCCCGGGCTCGATCGCCGTCCCCACGACCAAGCCCGACTCGTCGACCATCACGGTGCGCTCGTCGTCGTCGGGGCCGCCCACGCACGGAGCGACGCGAGTGCGATCATATAAACTCAATTTCAGAAAAGCCGTTCTGCTAAGAGTTTTTACAGCTCCTCCCAACCAAAGCTTGTGACCGACGAGACGGACTTGCTGGAGGAGCTCGCCAGTCTGCCGACGCTGGCGCATCCGACGGCATCACCTGACGGCGACCGGATCGCACTGTTCTACGACATCACCGGCCGGAACCAGCTTCACGTACTTGACGTGGAGTCGGGGGCGCTCACGCAGTGGAGCGACGGCGAGGTTCCCCGGGCGGTCAAGGAGGCGGCCCAGTGGAGCGCCGACGGCGAGCGCGTCTACTTCCACAAGGACGACGACGGCGACGAACAGCACGACATCCACAGCATCACCGCTGACGGCGAGACGGCGGCGGTCGTCACGCTCGACGGCCAGACCACGCTGTTCGACGTCGGCGACGACGGCGACACGCTGGCGGTCGGCTCGACGGCCAACGGCCAGCAGAACCTCTACGTCCACCGCCGCTCGACGGGCGAGACCGAGCGTATCACCGACCACGACCACGCCGCCCACAGCGGCGTCCTCCCGCCCGCCTGCGACCGCGTGGCGTACGCGACCAACGAGCGCGAGGACTCGGCTAACCAGGACACCTACCTCGTCGGCACCGACGGCAGCGACCAGCGGCGGCTCGACGTGGGTGAGCCGGGCGCCGAAACCGTCCCCGTCGACTGGGGCCCCGACGGCCGGCGACTCCTGTTGAGTGACACCAGCACCGACCTGAACCGCTGTGGCGTCTACGACACCGAGCACGACGAGGTCACGTGGCTCGGCGACGGCGACGCCCAGGAACGGCCCGTGGGGTTTACGCCCGACGGCGACCGGGTACTCGCCATCAGGACCAGAGCGGCCGCGGACGCGAGTGTGGTGTACGACCTCGAAACCGGCGAGAGCCGGGAACTCGACGTGCCCGAAGGCGTGAGCCCGTTCGTCCGGTTCGGGAACCCGATACTCGACGACCCACGGGTGCTCGTCCTCCACACGACGCCCACACGGCGCCCGGAGCTGCTCTGTTACGACCTCGCGACCGACGAGTACGAGATCCTGATCGAGGCGGAGTACGGCGGCATCGATCCCGAGCTGTTCCGCGACGCCGAGTTCTTCACGGTCAGCTCCACCGGCGTCGCCGAGACGCCGGCGCGAGCTGTCGACCTCTCGCCGGCGACCGAGCTCGACATCGAGTGCCTGCTGTACGACTCCGGCGAACGCCCCTCCCCGCTGATCGTCAACCCACACGGCGGCCCACCGGTCCAAGAGAAGCGGTCGTTCAGCCTCTACACCCAGTTCCTGCTGACACAAGGCTACAGTGTTCTCCAGATGAACTACCGCGGCTCGGCCGGGCGCGGCCGGGCGTTCCGCGAGGAGCTCTACGGCGACTGGGGCGGCGCCGAACAGGCGGACGTGGCCCGGACGGCGGAGCACGTCATCGAGACACGCGACTGGATCGACGAGGACTGGGTCGGCATCTACGGCGGCTCCTACGGCGGCTACTCGGCGTACTGGCAGCTGGTCCAGTACCCCGCTCTCTACGACGCCGGGATCGCCTTCGTCGGCGTCTCGGATCTCGTGGACATGTACGAGAACACGATGCCCCACTTCAAGACAGGACTGATGGAGCGGTATCTCGGCACGCCCGAAGCGAACTCCGACCTGTACGAGCAACGATCGCCGGTCACCCACGCCGAGAACCTCGACGCCCCGCTGTTGATCGTCCACGGCGTCAACGATCGACGCGTCCCCGTCTCCCAGGCCCGCATCATGCGGGACCGCCTGACCGAGCTGGGGTACGAGGGGGGCGAGGGCGGCGATTTCGAGTACCACGAACTCGGCGAGGAGGGCCACGGCTCCTCCGACATCGACCAGAAGAAGCGCACGTTCCGGCTGCTCGGGGAGTTCCTCGACCGCCGGCTGGGCCAACCGGTCGCCGCCGGTGAGCGCGGCGACAAGCGCTAAAGGGGAGCGGTGCCAACGGTCAGACATGTACGACCACATCCTCGTCGGCGTCGACGGGAGTGACGAGTCGAAACGGGCGGCGCGATACGGGCTCGAACTCGCCGCGCGCGTCGACGCGTCGGTGACGGCGGTCCACGTCGTCGAACAGGGCACCCTCGACCTCACGCAGGGGTCGAGCGAGGCCAGCGAGCTCCACGAGGAGCGGGCGGCCGTCCTCGCGGAGTTCGAGGCGGTCGCCGACGAGGTCGGACAGCCGATCGAGACCGAACTGCTCGAAGGCAACCCCGCGAAACGGCTGACAGCGTACGGAAACGAGACTGACGCGGATCTGGTCGTGCTCGGTCGCCAGGGCATCTCCGGCGTGAAACGGCGCCTGCTCGGGGGGACGACCGAACAGGTGCTGTACCGCAGCGAACAGCCGGTGTTCGTGGTCCCCGAAGCGACCGAATCGTTCGCGGCCGACCGACTGCTCGTGCCGACCGACGGCAGCGAGAACGCCGCGCGGGCGCTCCCCCACGCCGCCGAACTCAGCCGGATCGACGGCGGCCACGTCGATCTGCTGAACGTGATCGACCTCGCCGAGGCCGGCGGGGCGTTCAACGCCGGCGGGCTCAGCTCGGCGTTCGTCGAGCGACTCGAGAGTCGCGGGCGGGAGGCCGTCGAGGACGCCGCCGAGGAACTCAGGGGCCACAACCCCGGCGCCGAAGTTCGGACCGCCGTCGAGCGTGCCGACGCCGCCGGCAGCGTCGCCGACCGCATCCGGACGTACGTCGAGAACGAGGGCGTCGATGCGGTCGTGATGGGCTCACACGGACGAAGCAACCTCCGGCGGACGCTCCTGGGCAGCGTCGCCTCGAACGTGCTCCGCAGGGTCGACGTGCCAGTGCTGGTGGCTGTCCGCGACGATCAGTAGGCGTCCCCGACTGGCGCGCCCCAGCCATCGACCCGCACCCTTCTTGCGCTCCCCGCCCTCATCACGCGCCATGGCCCGCGTGTGCTGGCGCTGCGACGCCCGAACCGACGACGACCGACGGGTGCGGTGTGACTGCGGCGAACCGCTCTGGCTCGACACCGACCCCGATGCAGTCCCCGACTCGTACCCGACCTGCGTCGAGTCGATGTGGGACGTGCTGCCGCTACTGGGCGTCGACACACCGGCCCCCGGGAGCGGCCTCCCGGCCGCCGCGGGCGGGACCCCGCTCGTCCGGGCCGAATCGCTCGACACCGACGGTGTCACTGTCCACGTGAAACCGGAGGGGCTGAACCCGACGGGCAGCTTCAAGGACCGCGGGACGGCGTTCGGTATCGCCGCCGCACTCGAACGCGGCGAGCGCCGGATCGGCACGGTCTCCCACGGAAACATGGCCGAGAGCGTCGCCGCCGGCGCGGCCGCGGCGGGGATGGACTGTACCGTGCTCGTGCCGGCGGACATCGCCGACGAGCGACTCGCCGCCATCGGGCGCTACAACCCGCGGCTGGTCCGGGTCGACGGCGACTACGGCCGACTGTACTACGAGGCGCTCGAAGTCGGGCGAGAAGCGGGCGTCCGGTTCCTCAACAGCGACGCGCCGTGGCGGGTGGCGGGGCAAGCGACGACGGCGCTCGAGGTGCTGGCCCAACTGGAGGACGTGCCGGACGCGCTCGTGCTCCCGGTCAGCAGCGGCGGCCACGCCAGCGGCACGTGGCAGGCGGTCCGAACACTGACCGCGGCGGACCTGCTCGACTCGCCGCCGAAGCTCTGCTTCGTACAGGCGGCCGCCTGTGCCCCCATCGCAGAGGCGTTTGCCCGCGGCGACGACACGGTGACCGCCGTCGAGGGCGGGGAGACGATCGCGTACTCCATCGCCAACGCCGACCCGCCGAGCGGGAACCGAGCGCTCGCGGCCGCGCGAGCGACCGACGGCGCCGTCGTCGCCGTCGACGACGACGCGATCGAACGCGCCGGCCGGCGATTCGCGAGCGCAGGGCTGGCGGTCGAACCCGCCTCCGCGACGACGCTGGCAGCGCTCGAGCCCCTCCGGAACGCCGGCGTCCTCGATCAGGGTGACACGGCGGCGCTCGTCGCGACCGGTCGCGGCTTCGGTGACGGCGGCGCCGAGGTCGCGACCGACCGCGCCACGCTGTCGGGAGTACGTTCACTGTTCGAGTGAACGCGGCCAGGCACGCTTAAAAGCCCGGAGTAAACAAGCCAAAGGACTACCTCCTCCCCGGTCATACGTTACGATGTCCACCGACGCACCAGCGTCGGATGGGCCGCCTCTGACATCGGGGTGTGGATCCCTTCCCGTCCACCCCCACTTTTCGTCGCCACATAACCTTAGTAACACGCCGTCGAAACGTTAGTTGTGAGCCTCATCGCGGAACTCCGTCTGACCGACGCGCAGTTAGTGATGCGACCGTCGGTAACGGCGGCTCCCGGGATGACCCTCGAACGCGAGTGGGCGACGGCGGCCGACCGGGCGTCCGATCCCGTGCTGTTCGTCTGGGCCTCGGGCGGCGACTTCGAGGCGTTCGAGGCCGCGTTGCCCGACGATCCGACGGTCAGCGAGTACGAGTGTATGGACGGCGGCGACGGTCGGCGACTCTACCGCGTCGTCGTCGACCGCGAGGACACCACGAACCCCGGCCCGATCGACCGTCAGACCGGCGCCTCCCGGCTCTCTATCGAGACGAGCGTCGACGGCGCCGTGTTGACGGTGCGGCTGCCGGATCGTGACGCGCTGACGGAGTACATCAGCCTCCTCCGAGAGAACGGGTTCAGCGTCGAACTCCTGCGAGCCCACCCGGCGGACGGCGACCACGGACAGAAGTACGACCTCTCGGAGAAACAGACCGAAGCGCTACACGAAGCGCTGCAGGCGGGCTACTTCGAAGTGCCCCGCCAGACCGATCTCGAGACGCTGGCCGATCGGTTCGACATCTCCGAGCAGGCGCTGTCGGAGCGACTCCGGCGAGGCATCTCGTCGGTGCTCGCGTCGACAGTCGGCGAACGGGGTGACACGACCACCGGCGCCGTCGAGAACACGGCTGCCGCCAGCGACGGCGGCACCGCCGACGGCGACGACAGCTAGCGCGTTACAGGAAGCTCTCGACGTTGTCGGCGACCTCCTCGGGGGTGTCGCCGACGGGGACGCCCGCGTCGTTGAGCGCGTCGATCTTGCTCTCGGCGGTGCCGGTGCCGCTGCCGGAAACGATGGCGCCCGCGTGGCCCATGCGCTTGCCCGGCGGCGCCGTGCGGCCGGCGATGAAGCCGGCGACCGGCGTCTCCATGTGCTCCGCGATGTAGGCGGCGGCCTGCTCCTCGTCCTCGCCGCCGATCTCGCCGCACATCACGACGGCCTCGGTCTCGGGGTCGTCCTCGAACGCCGCGAGCGCGTCGACGAACGACGTGCCGATGATCGGGTCGCCGCCGATGCCGATGGCGGTGCTCTGGCCGATGCCGCGCTGGGTGAGGCTGTCCACGACCTGGTAGGTCAGGGTGCCCGAACGGGAGACCAGCCCCACCTTCCCCTCCGAGAAGATGTTGCCCGGCAGGATGCCGAGTTTGGCCTCGCCGGGGGTGATGATCCCCGGACAGTTGGGGCCGATGAGGCGCGTGTCGACCTCCGAGAGGCGCTTGTTCACCTTCGCCATGTCCTGGGTCGGGACGCCCTCGGTGATGGCGACCGCGAGATCCAGCGGCGCGTCGAGCGCCTCGAAGATCGCGTCGCCCGCGAACGCCGGCGGCACGAAGATCACGGAGGCGTCGGCGTCCTCCTCGATGGCGGCCTTCTGGACGGTGTCGTAGACGGGGACGCCCGCCGCGGTCTGGCCGCCCTTACCGGGGACGGCGCCGGCGACCACGTTGGTGCCGTACTCGATCATCTGCTCGGCGTGGAAGTTCCCCTCCCCGCCGGTGATGCCCTGTACCACGACTCGGGTGTCGTCGTCGACGAGAATACTCATTGGTTCACCTCCTCGGCGTCAGCAACCGCACGCTGGACCGCCGACTCCAGCGTCTTCTCGACCGTGACGAGGTCGGTGTTTAGGATCTCCATCCCCTCCTCGGCGTTGGTCCCCGCGAGCCGGACCGTCACCGGCTTGGGGATCTCGTCGAACTGCTCCAGCGCCTCGTTGATCCCCTTGGCGACCTCGTCGCCGCGGGTGATGCCGCCGAAGATGTTGAACACGACCGAATCGACGTTCTCGTCGGAGAACACCATGTCCAGCGCGTTGGCCACGCGTTCGGCCTTGGCGCCGCCGCCGATGTCGAGGAAGTTGGCAGGTTGGCCGCCGTAGTAGTCGACGAGGTCGAGCGTCGTCATCACGAGGCCCGCACCGTTGCCGATGATACCGACGTTGCCCGAGAGCCGGACGTAGTCGAAGCCGTACTCGCCAGCCTTGCGTTCGAGGTCGTTCTCGTACGCGTCCTCCTCCATCTCGGCCAGCTTGGGCTGGCGGAACAGCGCGTCGTCGTCGATGTTCATCACGGCGTCGGCGGCGACGACCTCGTCGTCGGCCGTGATCATCACGGGGTTGACCTCGATCTCGGAGGCGTCGGAGTTCTCGTAGAGCTGGAACAGCGTCCGCAGGATCGACGCCACCTCGCCGGCGAACTGCTGCTCGACGCCGGCCTCGTAGACAACCTTCCGGGACTCGAAGGGGTGCATGCCAAAGGCGGGGTCGACGTGCTCGCGGGCGATCGCCTCGGGCGTCTCCTCGGCGACCGTCTCGATGTCGACGCCGCCCTCGGTGGAGACCATCGCGACCGGCTCGCCGGCCGCGCGGTCCATCGTGACGCCGACGTACAGTTCGTCGACGAAGTCGACGCCGGCCTCGACGAGCACGCGCTCGACCGTGTAGCCCTTGAGGTCCATGCCGATGATCGACTCGGCGGCCTCGCGGGCCTCGTCCTCGCTCGTGACGATCTCGATGCCGCCGGCCTTCCCGCGGCCGCCGACGTGGACCTGTGCCTTGATTGCGGCGGGGAAGCCGATATCCCCGACTGCCTCGACGACCTCGTCGACCGAGGACGCGAGCCGAGACTCCGGCACCGGGATGCCGGCCTCGGCGAACACCTCCTTCGCCTGGTACTCGTGTAGTTTCATCGCCTAAAGGAACTGGGGACCGTGGGCCGCATAATCCCGTCGGTACGCGATAGCGTGGGTGTGCGACTCGAACACACGAACGCGGTTGGCGGGACCGACGGACCGCGGCTGCCACAACCGACGCTCCCTTGTGGGCAGCGGCGAAGAGGTCGACGATGGCAGACGCCCTCGCCGCCCCGCCGGTCGTGTACGCCCTCGCGCTGGTGCCGGCGCTGTTGTGGGGGTTCTCGCCGGTGCTCTCGAAACGCGGGATGGCGGCGGGCGGGAGCTCGCTGCAGGCGTCGCTGGTGGTCGTGATCGTCGACAGCACGCTCTACCTGCTCGCGCTGGCGGTGCTGCAGGGCGGCGACGCGTTCGCGGGGCTGACCCGCGAGACGGTCGGGGTGTTCGTCCTGGCCGGCGTCGTCGGCACCGCGCTGGGTCGGCTGGCGACGTTCGCCGGCGTCGACCGCGTGGGGGCGAGCGTGAACAGCGCCGGCGTCTCCGCGCGGCCGCTGTTCGCGACGCTGCTCGCGGTCGGCTTCCTCGGCGAACCGGCGGCGCTCACCACCGCCGTCGGCGTCGTCGTCCTCGTCGTCGGCCTCGCCGCGCTCGCGCTGGCGAAAGGCGGCGACATCAGCGGCTGGGAGTCCTACGAACTCCTCTTCCCCGTCGGCGCCGCGGTCTGTTTCGCGATCGGCAACGTGCTGCGACGCTACGGGCTGACCAGTTCGGGCGTGAGCTCGCTGGAGGCGGTCGCGCTCAACGAACTGGCCGCGCTCGTCGTGCTCACGGGGTACGCAGTCGCCCGCGGGCGAGTGACCGAGGTTCGCAACGCACCGCTCGAGACCTGGAAGTACTTCGCCGGCAGCGGGGCGGTCACCGCGGTGGCGCTGCTCTCGCTGTTCGCGGCGCTCGGCCACCCCGAGGGCACCGTCGCCATCGTCGACCCGCTGGCGGCGACGGCGCCGCTTTTCACCACCGTGTTCGCGTACTTCCTGCTCGGCGATCTGGAGCGGGTGACCCGCGGGGTCGTCGCCGGCGCGGCGCTGATCGTCCTCGGCGTCGCGCTGGTGACCGCCGGGCCGGCGCTGCTTCCCTGAGGGCCAGAGACAGGTAAGCGAAGCCACGACCACGAATTAATGTCGCCGCGGCACGTAGCCGGGCCATGGCCAAGTACTCGACCGGCGGCGCCGGCGGCGGCGACGACGGGGACGCCTGCGAACTCTGTGGCACCGAGTCCGCCTCGCTGCAAAAGGCGAACGTGGCGGGCGCGGAGCTGCTTGTCTGTGACGACTGCGCGCCGATGAGCGCCAACCGCAACAAGGACCGCAAGAAGCGCGAGCAGCAGGAGGGAACGCGCGACGGCGCTCGCACCAACCGCAAGAAGCGCGCGGCACAGAACACCGCGAAGCTGATGGACTCGAACCAGCCCGACACGGAGTGGGTCGAGGACACCGACTACGACGACGACAGCCTCCCGTACCTCGTGTCGGGCTACGGCGACGTTGTCACCGAGGCCCGACAGGAGGCCGGTCTGACGACGGAGGAGTTGGCCGCGGAGCTGTCGTTCGACGAGGACGACCTCCTCGCCGTCGAGGACGGGCGCGCGATCCGCGCCGACGTTGGCGGGAGCGTGATCGCCAAGCTCGAGGATCGGTTCGGGATCGACCTCGCCGAGTAGCCACGGCAATAGCCGGAGCCCGCGGCTTTTTGCGAGCGCGACCACATCCGACAGCCATGCAGACCCTCGCACCCGACAACCCAGAGACCCTCTCGTTCGACACCGAGGTCGCGGCCGTCGACGGCCACGAAGTGGTGCTCAACGAGACGTACTTCTACCCGGAGGGCGGCGGCCAGCCCGCCGACCGCGGCGTGATCGACGACCTCGCGGTGACGGACGTCCAGAAGTCCGCCGAGGGTGTCGTCCACACGCTCGCCGAGGCGCCGGAGTTCGAGGCGGGCGAGACGGTCCACTGCGTCGTCGACGCCGCGTTCCGCACCTACTGCAAGCGGGCCCACACCGCCAGCCACGTGCTGTTCGGCGCCGGCCGGCGCGTGCTCGACGACGTGGGCTACGCTGGCTTCGACATAAGCGAGGAGAGCGTGCGCGTCGACTTCACTGCCGACACCGAGATCACCGACGAGCGCATGGTCGAACTGGAGCGACTGGCCAACCGCGCAGTGTGGGACTCCCTGCCCGTGACGTGGGCGTACGAGGACACCCAGAGCGCCCGCGAGCGCGAGGCGGTCGCGTTCAACACGAAAACCGAGGAGGGCGCGATGGCCGACGCCGACGAGGTGCGCGTCGTCACCGTCGAGGGCTGGGACGTGGCGGCCTGTGGCGGCACCCACGTCGCGAACACCCAGGAGATCGGCCCGATCCACGTCCTCGAGCGCTCGAACCCCGGCGAGGGCGCGACCCGCGTGGAGTTCGCCGTCGGGCCGAGCGCCATCGACGCCGCCGCCGACCTCCACGTGGCCGCCCGCGAGGGCGCCCAGCGCCTCGACGTGGCGCCGCCGGACATCCCCGAGGCCGTCGACCGACTGACGGACGAACGTGACGAACTCCGCGCCGAGGTGGCCGACCTGAAGTCCGAACTCCTCTCCTACCGGCTCGACGGCCTCGGTGCCGTCGACCGCGACGACGGGCGGTGGCTCGTCGGCGCTATCGAGGGCGCGACGCCGAACGACCTCCAGGGCGAACTCGAAGGGTACGTCGGCGACGGCGTCGACGGCGTCGCGGTCACTGGAACCTCGGGCGAGACGTTCGTCGTCGTCGCGACCGACGGCGACGCCGACGCCAACGCGGTCGTCCAGGACGTGACCGGCGAGTTCGGCGGCGGCGGCGGTGGCAGCCCGACGTTCGCCCAGGGCGGCGGCATCCCGGTGCCGCCGGTGGAAGTCGTCGGCTACCTCCGGAACGGGGACTGAGGCGGCCCCGCGAGTCGGACCGTTTTTGCGCCGTCCGGCCCAGGAGAGACGTATGCACCTGCAGACCGACTCCGCGCTGACCGACGAGCAGCGCGCCTTCCGGGACGCCGTCGAGGAGTTCGCGCTCGAGGAGCTCCGCCCCGAGGCGCAGGAACTCGACGCCAACGAGGAGTTCCCCGAGGACGCGTGGGACGATCTCGCCGAACTGGACCTCACCGGCCTCACCGTCCCCGCGGAGTACGGCGGCTTCGACGCCGACAAGACCACCTACTCCGTCGTGAACGAGGCGCTGGCGTACGGCCACCTCGCGGTCGCGACGGCGCTCTCCGTGCACTGTCTCGCGACCTCCTGTATCGCCGAGTTCGGCAGCGACGACGTGAAGGAAGAGTGGCTGCCGGAGATGGTCGACAGCCGGCCCGTCGGCGCGTTCTGTCTCTCCGAACCCGGCGCCGGCTCCAACCCCGCGGAGATGACCACCACCGCCGAGAAGACGGAGGACGGCTACCGCATCTCCGGCGAGAAGCAGTGGATCACCAACGGCCAGCGCGCCGGCGTCTACATCGTCTTCGCCAAGACTGACGTCGACGACCGCGGCTCGATCACGCAGTTCCTCGTTCCCGCGGAGTACGACGGCGTGAAAGTCGGGAAGAAGGAGCACAAACTCGGCCTGCGCGCCAGCGACACCACGGGGATGACGTTCGACGGCGTCGAGATCCCGGAGAAGTACCGCCTCACGCCGGAGGGCGAGGGGCTCTCCGCGGCGTTCAAGATCCTCACCGGCGGCCGACTCGGCATCGCCTCGCAGGCCGTCGGCGTCGCACAGGCGGCGCTGGACGAGGCGATCGCCTACGCCGGCGAGCGCGAGCAGTTCGGCAAACCCATCGGCGACATCGGCGCGATCCGGCAGAAGGTCGCGGACATGGCGACGCAGGTCGAGGCCTCGCGGCTGCTCTGCCGGGAGACCGCGCGGCAGGCCGACGCCGGCGAGGACCCACGTGTAATCGCGTCGATGGCGAAGTACTTCGCCAGCGAGGCGGCGATGGACGTGACCAACGAGGCGGTGCAGATCCACGGCGGCTACGGCTACATGAGCGAGTTCGACGTGGAGCGGTTCTACCGTGACGCGAAGATCACGACCATCTACGAGGGGACCAGCGAGATCCAGAAGACGATCATCGCGCGGGATCTGCTGGACTGACGCTACGGCTCGCGGCGGCCCGCAGCGACCGTGATCGTCCCGAACACGTACGTCTCGCTCTCGACCGTCTCCATCGCTGCGTCCAACCCCGACCGAGCGGCCGCCGTCCGGCGATCCAACTGCGCGAGCGCGTCTTCCCCGGAAGCGTCGAACAGTTCGGTACTCAGGCGTGTGAACCCCCACAGCGCCGCGTTCGCCGCGCGGTTCCCCCGCGGCGCGAAGCTGGCGACGACGACCCTATCGGCGATATCGCACCACTCGCGCACCACCGCCTCCGGATCGGGGAACAGCGACGTGACGAACGTCGACAGCACCGCGTCGGCCGAGTCGACGGGCGGCGTCGTTGCGTCGCCCTGCACCAAGGAGACGTTCTCCCAGCCCCGGCGGGCGACGAGCACCCGTGCGCGGTCGAGCATCCGGTCGGTCACGTCGACGCCGACGACGTGGCCCGAAGGGCCGACTTCCTCCCGCAGCGCCGGGAGGTTCGGTCCGGGGCCGCAGCCGAACTCGACCACCGTGTCGCCGGCGTCGAGGTCGAGTGCGTCGACACAGGCCCTCCTAACGCCGCCGACCCCGGTCGTCGCTCGCGCGAACCAGTCGTAGAACGGTGCCCAGCGGCTGTAGTCCGCCCGGATCCGGTCGACGTGGGCGGGGTCGGTCATTCGTCGTCCCGCACCGCTTCCGGCGGCGTCTTCGGCCACCAGCGCTCCGGGCTCTCCTGCGCGACCGTGGAGTAGCACTGTTCCGAGTCCGCACAGCCCCGCGGCCGCTGGTAGTCGACGCCCCGCTCGCCGAGGTAGGTGACGTAGCCGTCGTCGACGCGGTCGAGTTTCTCGTGACAGACCCAGCGCTCCCCGCGGCGATCGGCACCGAGGTTCCGGTACGGGCAGGTGAACGTCGTTCGCTCGCCGCCGTCGGAGGCGGTGTCGTCGATCCGGACGCCGACGAGGCGGTAGGCGAGTCGGAGCCGGCGCACCACCGATTCGGGGGAGCCAGCGCCGAGGAACAGCCCGTGGGCGACGACGTAGCCGAAGTCGTGCAGCGCGCGCTCGAACAGGGTAAGTTCGTCCGGGTCGTCGTCGAACAGGCTCCGGAGTTCGTGGTACCACACGGAGAGCTCGCCTACCTCAGGGAGTTTGTCGGCCGCCGCGACGAGATCGGCACGGCGGTCCGGCAGCGGCGCGGCGCCGTCGGTGAGTCGGAAGTCGGGGACGGCTTCGACGTGGGCCAGCACCGTCTCACGGAGGATCTCGCCATCGGCGTAGGCGTCCGCGAGCCGCCGGAGTTCGTCGTACCACTCGCCGGCGATGCAGCCGTAGGCGCCGCCGAGCAGGCGGTCTGCGGCCACGAACCGATCGTCGGCGCGCGGCTCGGGGAACCGATCGACCACGCGCTGTAGCTGTTGGGGATCGGGCCCCGCCATACCCCAGAGTGGGTGTCAGACTACTTGAAGGTGCGTGCGCGACTGCCCCACGCCTTTTCTCCCCCAGCCCCTTCTTCCCGAGTATGCAGCCCGTCGTCTACGACCTCGACGGCACGCTCGTCTCCCTCCCCGTCGACTGGGGCGCCGCGCGCGACGAGCTCGCCGCCACCCTCCGCGATGTCGGCCTGGAGCCGGGCGACCGGAACCTCTGGGCGCTGCTCGAACTCACCGAGGCAGCGGGCTACCGCGACCGCTTCGAGGCCGTCGTCGGCGAACACGAACGCGAGGCCGCTCGCGAGGCACCCGCACTCGGACTGATCGAAGAACTCCGCGCCCACCCGGGCCCGGTCGGCGTCTGCTCGCTCAACAGCGAGGCGGCCTGTCGGATCGCGCTCGACCGACACGGGCTCGACGCCGACGCGGTCGTCGGTCGTGACTCCGTTGGGAGCTACAAACCCGACCCCGAGCCGCTGCTGTCGACGCTCTCGGCGATGGGCGTCGACGGCGAGACGGCGGTGTTCGTCGGCGACTCCGAACGCGACCGGCTGACCGCCGATCGGGCCGGTGTGCGGTTCCGCTGGGTCGAGTAGCTACGCGTCGTCGTCCTCCCGCCACCGCGCGTACAGATACACGCACAGGCCCGTTAGCACCCACACCGGCGCGCCGACCCGGATCGCGAACGAGGCGCGGGACGGCCAGTCCGGCAGCGTCGCTTGCATCGACAGCAGCGCCACCAGGGGGGCGCCGACGACGATCGTCAGCACGAACGTCACCTGCATCACCCAGCCGAAGTCGACGCCGTCGGGGTCGGTCGTGGCGACGCGCTCGGGCATCAGAGACGGTCGAGGAACGACTCGACGGCGCTGTTGAACGCGGCGGGCTGTTCGAGCATCGCCAGGTGGGCGGCGCCGTCGACGGTCGCCATCTCGCCGTCGGGGATCGCATCCGCCAGCGCCTCGTGGTAGTGTGGCGGCGTGAGCTTGTCGTGCTCGCCCACCACCGCAAGCGTCGGCACGTCGATCTCTCCCAGCCGCTCGCGCACGTCGAACTCGTGGCAGGTCCGGAAGTCCCGCGCAGTGATCTCCCGGCCGGTCTCCCGCATCGCCGCCTCGCTGATCCCGACCAGTTCGTCGCTCGGCTCGTGGAACAGCCGGTCGGGCCCGTGGAGGAACTCGATCGCCCGGTCGAAATCCTCGTCCAGCCAGACCAGCAGGTCGTCGAGCACGGGCAGCCGGGCGCCGGCACCCGTGAGCACGAGCCCGTCGATCGGGAGCTCCCGGTCCAACGCGACAGTCAACGCGACGGCGGCGCCGAGTGAGTTGCCACAGAGGACGCGATCGCCCGTCTCCTCGGCGACGGCGACTACGTCGTCGGCGTAGCCGGAAAGTGCCTCGTAGCCGGCCTGTGCGGTCAGCGACCCGCTCTCGCCGTGGTCACTCAGATCCATCGCCGTCACCGGCGTCCGGTCGGCCAGCCGCGACTGGGACTTCCAGACGCCCGCTTCCCCGCCGCTGCCGTGGATACAGAGCAGCCCCGGCCCCGTCTCGGTCCGCGCCGAGCGGCGGTACGCCGTCCCCCGGCCGTGGTGCGAAACCTGCTTCATACCGTTGTGTCTCCCGCGCCCAGCATAAAGCCGCGGGACACGCGCCACGCGGAGGTGGCGCCGCGAACCAGACGGTCGCCTAGTCCACGCCGAACAGTGGGGGCTAGCTGGGAACGGACCAAGGCAGCCAGTGACCTGAACCGCTACCCTACCCGTATTCGACCATGGCGCTCCCGTATGGTGATTTTTTGGCGACAGATCTAAATATACTGGGCGATTACTTGGGGTTAGCTAATGACCACTCACCAACGCAGTATCACCGACGAGCAGTTCGGTCGGGTCTACGAGTACGACGACAGCCTCGTGGTCGCGCTCGATCTCGCTGACGCGGAGGGGGAGGTCGCCGTCGACACGGTCGGCGAGACCGCCATCGTCGTCGTCGAGAGCGACGACGGCACGTCCACGGAGACCGAGTTCGAGCTTCCGGGAGTCGCCCGGGAGAGCACCGTCAACAACGGCGTGCTGACCGTGGAGGTGGAGGCATGAAGCTCACCGTCAAGCCGCTGAAGCAGAAAGACGCCGGCCGCCGCCTCGCCGCAGTCGACCGCGTCGCTGCCGACGAGATGGATCTCTCGGGCGGCGACTTCATCCGCATCGAGGGGAGCCAGGGCGCCGCGATCGCCCGCGTTTGGCCCGGCTACCCCGAGGACGACGGCACGGGCGTCGTGCGCATCGACGGCCGGCTCCGACAGGAGGCAAGCGTCGGGATCGACGACCGCGTCACCGTCGAGCCGGCCGACGTGAACCCCGCCGACAGCGTCACCGTCGCGCTCCCCCAGAACATGGGGATCCGCGGCGACATCGGGAGCCTCGTCCGGAAGGAGCTCTCCGGTCAGCCGGTCACCACGGGCCAGGACGTGCAGCTCCCGCTGGGCTTCGGTCTGATGGGCGGGCAGGGACAGGCAGTCCCCCTGAAGATCGCCGAGACCGACCCAAGCGGGACGGTCGTCATCACTGACTCGACGGAGGTCGAGATCAGCCAGCAGCCCGCCGAGCAGATCCGGGAGGATCGCGGCGCCGCAGCCGGCGCTGGCGCGCCCGGCTCGACCGAGGGCCCCGACGTGACCTACGAGGACATCGGCGGCCTCGACGACGAGCTCGAACAGGTCCGGGAGATGATCGAGCTCCCGATGCGCCACCCCGAGCTGTTCAGCCGGCTGGGGATCGAACCGCCCAAGGGCGTGCTACTGCACGGGCCGCCCGGGACGGGGAAGACGCTGATCGCCAAGGCCGTCGCCAACGAGATCGACGCCTCGTTCCACACCATCTCGGGCCCCGAGATCATGTCGAAGTACTACGGCGAGTCCGAGGAGCAGCTCCGCGAGGTGTTCGAGGAGGCCCAGGAGGAGAGCCCGGCGATCATCTTCATGGACGAGCTCGACTCCATCGCCCCCGCGCGTGACGAGGCCGGCGGCGACGTGGAGCGCCGCGTGGTGGCCCAGCTGCTCAGCCTGATGGACGGGCTGGAGGAGCGCGGCGAGATCGTCGTCATCGGCGCGACCAACCGCGTCGACGCCATCGACTCGGCGCTGCGCCGCGGCGGCCGCTTCGACCGCGAGATCGAGGTCGGCGTGCCGGACACGAACGGTCGCGAGGAGATCCTGCAGGTCCACACGCGAAACATGCCGCTGGCCGACGACGTGGACATCAACGAGCTCGCGGAGAACACCCACGGGTTCGTTGGCGCCGACCTGGAGTCGCTGGCCAAGGAGTCGGCGATGATCGCGCTCCGGCGCTTCCGCCCGGAGCTCGACCTCGAGGAGGACGAGATCGACGCGGAGACGCTGGAACGCCTCGACGTGACGGAGACGGACTTCCGCGAGGCGCTGCGGGGTATCGAACCCAGCGCGCTGCGTGAGGTGTTCGTCGAAGTCCCCGACGTGACCTGGGAGGACGTGGGCGGCCTCGAGGGCACGAAGGAGCGCCTGCGCGAGACGATCCAGTGGCCGCTCGACTACCCCGAGGTGTTCGAGCAGATGGACGTCGACTCCGCGAAGGGCGTCCTGCTCTACGGCCCGCCCGGGACGGGGAAGACGCTGCTCGCGAAGGCCGTCGCCAACGAGGCCGAGAGCAACTTCATCTCGGTGAAGGGACCCGAACTGCTGGACAAGTACGTGGGCGAGTCCGAGAAGGGCGTCCGCGAGATCTTCAGCAAGGCCCGCGAGAACGCCCCGACGGTGGTGTTCTTCGACGAGATCGACGCCATCGCGACCGAGCGCGGCCGCAACAGCGGTGACTCGGGCGTCAGCGAGCGCGTCGTCTCCCAGCTCCTCACCGAGCTGGACGGCCTCGAAGAGCTGGAGGACGTGGTCGTGGTCGCGACCACGAACCGGCCGGACTTGATCGACAGCGCGCTGATCCGCCCCGGCCGGCTGGACCGGCACGTCCACGTGCCCGTGCCCGACGAGGACGCCCGCCGCGCGATCCTCGCGGTCCACACGGCGGACAAGCCGCTGGCCGACGACGTGGATCTCGACGACGTCGCGGCCCGCACCGACGGCTACGTCGGCGCCGACCTCGAGGCGCTGGCCCGCGAGGCGTCGATGAACGCCACCCGGGAGTTCATCAACAGCGTCGACCCCGAGGACGCCGCCGGGGGCGTGGGCAACGTCCGCGTGACGATGGCCCACTTCGAGGAGGCGCTCGACGAAGTCGTCCCGTCGGTCACCGACGAGACCCGCGAGCAGTACCAGAAGATCGAGGAGCGGTTCCAGAAAGCCGACGTGGAGAAAGACGAGGAGCCCGCGGCGCCGACGTTCCAGTAACGTCCCGCTCCGTTCTGCGGATTTTTGGCGACCGACGCCGCGTCGCTACGCGTTGGGCAGGCCGTACTCGACACCCGTGAGCTCCGTCGAGACGGTCCAGAGCCGGTCGGCGGTTTCCTCGTTCCGCGAGGCCGCGTTCGACTCCTGCAGTTCTGGGGCGCCGCGCATGTTCAGCAGCCCGCCCGGGCCGACGTACTCGCCGCCGGCGATCCCCTCCGCTGTCGCGGCGTACAGCATCGGCAGCGCCCCCTGCGTGGCTGACTGACCGAGCACGGCGTTGGCGACCTTCATCGCCCAGAGTCGGAGCGTCGACCCCGCGGCCTCGGGCCCGCGCCGCTGGAGGTTCGTGTCGGCGTAGCCGGGGTGACAGCCCAGACTCGTCACGTCGGCGCCGGCGGCGTCGAGCCGGCGGTCCAGTTCGTACGCGAACAGCAGGTTCGCGAGTTTGCTCTGGGCGTAGGCGTCCCACTTGTCGTAGGACGCCTCGTGCTGCAGGTCGTCGAAGTCGATCTCGCCGCGCTCGTGGACGCCACTGCTCTGGGTGACCACCCGGCTCTCGCCGTCGCTCGCCCGCAGGTCCTCGAGCAGGTGGCCCGTGAGCGCGAAGTGGCCGAGGTGGTTGACGCCGAACTGGCGCTCGAACCCGTCTGCGGTCTCGTCACGGGGGATCGCCATCACGCCGGCGTTGTTACAGAGCACATGTAGGTCGTCGAAGTTCGCCCCGAAGCCCTCGGCGAAGCTCGCGACGGAGTCCAGGTCCCCCAGATCCAGTTCCATCACGGTCAGCGACCCGTCGTCGGGCGCCGACGCCCACTCGGCGCCGGTAGCGAGCGTCTCGCGGATCGCCTCGGCGGCGTCCCGACCACTGTCGAGGCGTCGACAGGCCAACACCACATCGGCGCCGTGGCCCGCGAACGCTTCGGTGGCCTCGTAGCCGAGACCGCTGTTCGCGCCGGTGACGACGACGGTTCGACCGGTCTGTGCCGGCATCGACGAACGGTCCCAGCTCATGACTGACCGTTCGGTCAGGATCGTCCTAACGGTTGGGGTGCCGTCAAGCGCGAGTGAACGCGTAGAGAATCGACAGCAGCCCAGTCACCGAGACGCCGAACGACAGCACGGCGAGCGCGAGATCTGCGCCGGGAAGAAGGACGTACCCGAGCGTCGAGACGAGCGGCCGCCCCGTCGCCACGAGCGTGACGCCGATCCCGAGGAACAGCACCGGACGGCTGTCGTTGCGCCGGTAGCCGCGGTACGCCTGGTAGCCGACGTAGACGCCGAGCACCAACACGGCGAGCGTCATTGCGACGGTCGCGAGTTCGATCGGTCCAGCGCCCCGGAGTAGCTCCCCGAGGGCGCTCGCACCGCCGCGCGCCGGGTCAGTCACCGTGCATCACCCCGAGGACGACGAGGAGCCCGACGAGCTGTGTCGAGCGGACCAGCAGCGGCACCCACGCCCCGCCGGGGACGACGGCACCGAAACCGACCCGCATGAGCGTCGGGACCGCCGACACGAGGGCGATTCCGACGGCGAGGCGGAGCGCGGCCGAACTCCGCGTTCCGCCACGATACCCTCGAACGACGATAGCGAGCACCGCAATCGGCAGCGCCACCGAGAGCAGGAAGCCGGCGGTGAGGGCGCCGTCGATGGGCGTGAACTGAAGCGTCATCGGAGCCCCTCGAACGCCGCGGTCAGTCGGTCGGCCGGGTCGGTCGGCCGGCGGTCGATCCGGAGTTCGAACCCCTCGGCGGTGAGCTCGGTCACCACGCGGTCGAGCCGGGCGCGGTAGACCTTGTGGTGGTGGCCCTCGGGGCCGATGCGCTGTCGTTCGGTCAGGAGGTCGTGGTCGGCCAGCCGGGCGAGCCGGTCGTACACCGTCGACGGCGCGGCGTCGAGTCGGTCGGCGATCTCGTCGGCCGCCAGCGCCTCGCCGTAGGTGAGCACGAGCGCCGCCCGCGCGTACTCGTCGTCGAGCAGCGCGACGACGTCGGCGTCGTCGGCATCGATCGCGACGGCGCTTCCGTCACCGGACATCTCCCCTACCTGTGGTGTCAGCCCCCGTAAACGTACAGGGTTGCCGGCGGGCGCGTCGCCGGCCACGGATGGCTGTGGACGGAGCCACGCGCCCCTCACCGATCCGTGGCCGTCGCCGGTTCGCCGTCCGTCGCCGGTTCGCTGTCGCCCGAGGGCATCGTGTCCGCGTCACCTCCAGCGAACACCGGGGAACGGGCGAGCAGCCACCCGGCGACGATTAGCCAGCCGACGGCACCGAGGATCCCCCCGGTCGTCGGCCCGATCGCGAAGTTCGGCGCCCCCTCGGCCACCATCGGCCCCCAGCGGGAGCTCGTGTTGAACGCCGCGTGGCCGACGGCGGCCGGCCAGACGCTGCCGGATCGGTAGGTCGCCCAGGCGAGGAACGTCCCGTACAGCGTCGCCACCCACGCCATCGCCGCCATCCCCAGCCACGGCGCGTCCGGATAGTTCACGCCGAGGTAGATGTACGGCCAGTGCCAGACGCCCCAGAGCACGCCAGTGAGGACCGTCGCCCGGCGGCGCCCAAGCGGCGAGAGTTTCGGCAGGAGGTACGACCGCCAGCCGAGCTCCTCGCCGAGCAGGATGACCGCGCCGCCGGCGAGGCTCACCAGCGTCACCGGCACCGCGAGAGCGAGGGTCGCGGCGGGGCTGCTCGCGCCGACGGCGACGTTCGACGCGAACGCCGCCAGCGGGTCGGCCGCGAGGGAGTCGGGGAAGACGGCGAAGTAGACGGCGGCGCCGACGATGGCCAGCAGAAGCGGGAGGAACGCCGCGGCGGCGTACGTCCGCCAGTTTGCCCGGACCTTCGGGGAGAGCAGCAGCGCTTCCCGACCGAACCGCTCGTCAGTGACCTGGCGCGTGACAACCGTCGCGAGCGCCGGGGTGAAGCTGGCGACAAGGATGACGGCGTTGTACGTCGCCGTCGAGAAGTTCCGGTCGGTGACGGTGACGCCCTCGGCGATGAAGTAGGCGGCCGGGAGCCAGTGGAGGCCGAACGCGACGGCGAGGAACACTGCGAGCCGGCGCGGTTGGAGTTCGTCGGGGACGATCGCGGCGAAGCGGTCGTGGATCGGACTGTCCTGCGTCATGTGTCGAACGAATGGGGGCGACCGTGTTACAGCCGGGCGCAGGCTTTGCGGGCCGCGAATTCGGCGAACGATTTATCAGGGAGAGGGTGGGTCTGGACCGGTGTTAAGCCCCTCTAGCCCGTTCCTGCCGGTATGGCCACGGAACTCTCCCCCGGCGTCTGGCGGTTCGCGTTGCGCGGCGTGAACGCCTACCTGATCGAGGACGACGGCGGGCCGACGCTCGTCGACGCCGGGACGCCGATGGACGCCGACGACCTCCGGACGGGGCTGGCGGAGGCGGGCTACGAGCCGGCCGACGTGGGTCGGGTGCTGCTCACCCACTACGACCTCGACCACGTCGGCGGGCTGGCGGGGCTGACACCCGAACTCGAAGCGCCGGTGTACGCCCACCGGTTCGACGCCGAACTCCTGACGGGTGAGCGGTCGCCGCCCCTATCCAACCACAAGGGCGCACTCCAGCGCGTCCTCAGTCTCCTGATCACCCGACCGCCGCTGGAGATCGAGACCGTCGCGGACGGCGACGCAGTCGGCGCGTTCACTGCCTACCACACCCCGGGGCACACGCCCGGCCACGTCGTCTACGTGAGCGAGGCCCACGAGGCCGCGCTGCTGGGCGATCTGGTGGCGGGAGCCGACGGCGACCTGAAACCCTCGGGCTGGCTGATGAGCTACGACACGAGCGAGGTCCGGGCGAGCATCCGCGAGCTGGCGGACCGGGCGCCAGCCTTCGAGGTGGCCTGTGTCGGCCACGGGGAGCCGCTCACGACGGGCAGCAGCGACGCCCTCGCCGTGCTTTCGGCCCAGCTCTGAGTTTCAGAACCGATAGCCGGCGCCGGACGAACTATGCCCCCCGCCGCCGAAGCCCGGGCACCCCCATGACTGCGATCCGGACCGACGACCTGCGCAAGTCCTACGGCGACGTGGACGCGCTCGCCGGGCTCTCGCTCTCGATCGAGTCCGGCGAACTGTACGGCCTGCTCGGCCCCAACGGCGCCGGGAAGACGACGACGATGAGCGTGCTGACCGGCCAGACCGTCGCCGACGCCGGCGAGGCAGCGGTGCTGGGTGTCGATCCCGAGTCGGACCCCATCGGCGTCCGCGAACGCGTCGGGATCCTGCCCGAGAAGGAGTCGCCGCCGAGCTTCTCGACGCCGCGGGAGTACTTCCAGTTCGTCGGCGCCGTGCGCGGGCTGTCCGACGACGCGGTCGACGAGCGAACCGAAACGTGGGCCGAGCGCCTGAGCTTCGCCGAGAAGCTCGACACGCTCTCCACCGATCTCTCGCGCGGCCAGCAGCAGAAGACGATGATCGCCGGGGCGTTCCTCCACGAGCCCGAAGTGGTGTTCATCGACGAACCGCTCGCGAACCTCGACCCGATCGTCCAGGAGCGCGTCAAGCGCTTCCTGCGGAGCTACCGCGAGGCGGGCAACACCGTCGTCGTCTCCACCCACAACGTCGACGTGGCTGCCGAACTCTGCTCGCGGGTGGGGATCGTCAACGCTGGCGAACTCGTCGCGGAGGTCGAGCCGTCGAGCCTGGGCGCCGACGAGACGCTGCTCGACGTGTTTGTCGAGAACGTCGACGCCGGTGAGGAGTGGTCCGGCGATGAGTGAGAACTCCCCCTCGCAGTGGGACCGGGACAAAGTCGTCTTCCGCAAGATGCTGCGCGAGGAGTGGCGCCTCCACAGCGAACTGCTCGGCGGCGGCCGCTTCGGCGCGTTCCCGCTGCTCGTGGTCGCGCTCGTGGCCGGGGCGGTGTGGCTGCTCGACTACACCGGCACCGACCCCGGCGCCGTCGTCGCCGGGATGCACGCGCTGGCGTTCGTGTTCGGCCTCCACACCGGCTCCATCGGCTTCGTCGGCCGGGACGCGGCGGCGAACGTGCTGGGCGAGATGACGCTGGTGGTGTTCTCCGCCCGAACGCTGCCGCTCTCACAGGGGCGGCTGCTGGGCATCTTCGTCGTGAAGGACGTGATTTACTACGCCGGCCTGTTCCTGCTCCCGATGGCCGTCGGCGTCGCCCCTGCCGCCCTGGCGGGCGCCGGGATCGGCCTCGGCGCGATCCCGCTGCTCTGGCTCACGCTCGTCACGACGTTCGTGCTCGGGATCGGCCTCACCATCGCCGGTGTGGGACTCTCTGCGAAAGGGATCCCGGGCAGAGGCCTGCTACTCGCCCTCCTCGGCAGCGTCGTCGCGGCGTGGTACACGGGCGTCCCGGTCGTCGACTACACGCCGTACGGTCTCTACCTCGATCCGGGGGCCGTGAGCGCCGGCGCCTCGGTCGCGTTGATTCTCGCGGCCTACGCCGTCGGTGCGGCGACGTTCGACCCGCAGGCCAAGCCTGCCGACCGCTCGGTCGGGCCGGCGTTCCGGCGCTGGCTCGGGCGCGTGGACGACCCCGTGGCGGCGAAGACGCTGCTGGACGTGTCCCGCAGCTCCGGCGGCTTCGGGAAGGTGCTGTTCTCCGCCGCGGTGCTGCTGGGCGTGACGGCCGGGCTGGTCGATCTCGCGTCGGACATCACCGGCGTCGCGCCGTCGGTGGGTATCTCCTTCGGCGCGGTCCTGGGGCTGACGGGCTTCACGACGTATAACTGGCTCACCACGAACGACGACGTGGAGCGCTACCTCGCCCACCCCATCGACGCCGAGGCGGTGTTCCACGGGAAGCTCCGGGCGTTCCTCCTGCTCGGCCCCGCCGTGGGGCTGGCCTTTTACGCCGTCGGCGTCGCGTGGCGCGGCACGCCGCTCGGGGAAGCCGTCGTCGGCGCCGTCGTGCTCGTCGGCGTCGCCTGCTACGTGTTCGGGCTGACCATCTATCTCGCCGGGCTGTCGCCGAACGAGTTCCTGTTCGACACGGGACTGTACGCCGCCTTCGGCGCCGCGATCGCGCTGCCGCTGGTGCCGATTCTGGTGGTCGCGTTCGCGCTGGCGCCGGTGTCGGCGGGGCTGTTGGCGGCGCTGGGCGTCAGTGGGGTGGTGCTCGGTGGAGGAGGGTTCGGGCTCTACCGCCGCTCGCTCCCGAAGTGGGGCGCCTACCACCGACAGTAGCCCCAAGACACTTGCTACGGACGCGCGATTCGGAACCATGGAGCGCCGAACCCTCCTCGGCGCGCTTGCCGGATCGGGCATGGCGGCGGCCGGTGGCGTCGCACTATTCAAGCCCGAGGTCATCGTCGGTTCGCCGCGCGGCGAGGGCGAGTCGATATCGACCGAACGCAGTACCTTCGAGGGGACTGTCGAGTACCAGTCCGAATCCGAGACGGTCAGGTGGTCTTCTTCGGAGAACCCGGACGGCCCGGAAGACTACACGACCGGACCGTTCGAGGACTGGGCGTCGTGGCGTGCGTACAGCGCTGCTGTCGACGCAGCCACGGCTGCGATCCGTGAACGCATCGACGGCGAGGTCGGGCCGTTTATGAGCTCGATCAGCGACCAGTACATCGGCCCGGTCGTGATGCTGCGCCTCGCCACCCGCCGGAAGCGGAACGGGGAGGTGGAAGAGCCGAACATCTCGCTCAACAGGCTCGTCGACGCCGCACCGCGGAACGTCGAGGCGACGATACGGCTCTCCGGACGGAGTTACACCGACACGATCCCAGTGTTCGCGGACGAAGTATCGATGACGGGGTAACCGTCCCGCCCGATTCACGCCCCTTTTTGCGACGCCGGGCAGTACTCCACGGTAATGGACGAGGATCTCCGCGAGCGGGTCGAGCGGGAAGCAGAGAAGCACGCCCTGTTCAACGCGCTCGAACACGGCAGCGACGCCGAGGTCGGCCCGATCATGGGGCCGCTGATGGGCGAGAACCCCGACTTTCGCCAGCACGGCGACGAGATCGCGGGCGTCGTCGCCCCGGTGGTTTCGCGGGTCAACGGGATGGACGCCGACGAGCAGGAGACACGCCTGCAGGAACTGGACGCGGGGCTGTACGAGGAACTCATGGCCGAGGAGGAGGAGGACGACCAGATCCTGCCGGACCTCCCGAACGCCGAGGAGTACGACGAGATCCGCATGCGCGCGGCGCCGAACCCCAACGGCCCGTGGCACCTCGGCCACGCCCGCATGCCGTCCGTGATGGGCACCTACACCGAGGAGATCTACGACGGCCACTTCATCGTCCGGTTCGACGACACCGACCCCGAGACCAAGCGGCCGGATCTCGCCGCCTACGACGCGATCCTCGACGACATCGACTACCTCGGGTTCACCCCCGACGAGGTGCTGAAAGCGTCCGACCGCGTCGAGACGTACTACGAGCACGCCCGAAACCTCATCGACGAGGGCGGTGCGTACACCTGCTCCTGTTCGGGCGAGGCGTTCTCGAACCTCAAGAACGACGCCGAGGCCTGTCCCCACCGCGACAAAGACAAAGAGACGGTCCACGAGGAGTTCGACGACATGATCGCCGGCGAGTACAGTTCCGGCGAGATGGTGCTCCGGGTCAAGACCGACATCGAGCACAAGAACCCCGCGCTGCGTGACTGGGTCGCGTTCCGGATGGTCGACACCCCCCACCCCCGCGAGGAGGCCGCGGAGTACCGCTGCTGGCCGATGCTCGACTTCCAGTCCGGTATCGACGATCACCTCACCGGCGTTACCCACATCATCCGCGGGATCGACCTGCAGGACTCCGCCAAGCGTCAGCGATTCGTCTACGACTACTTCGGCTGGGAGTACCCCGAAGTACTCCACTGGGGCCACGTCCAGATCGACGCCTACGACGTGAAGATGAGCACGTCGACGATCATCGAGCGGATCGAAGAGGACGAGCTCTCGGGGTGGGACGACCCGCGTGCGCCCACGATCGCCTCCGTGCGCCGGCGCGGCATCCGCGGACAGGCGCTCGTGGACGCGATGCTCGAACTCGGACTCTCGACCTCCGACGTTGATCTCGCGATGTCGGCGGTGTACGCCAACAACCGCGAACTCGTCGACGACGACGCCGACAGGCGCTTCTTCGTCCGTGACGGCGTCGAGGTGGCGGTCTCCGGCGGCCCCGAGGTGGCCAATCCGCCACTACACCCCGACCACGAGGACCGCGGCACGCGGGACATCCCGGTCGGCGACGCGGTGCTCGTGGAGGAAGCAGACCGCCCCGCAGAGGGGGAGAAAGTCTGGCTCAAAGGGTTCGGCCCCGTGAAACGCACCGCCGACGGCTTCGAACACACCGACGACGACCTCGCGGTCGTCAAGCGCGGCGACGTGGACGTGATCCACTGGGTGCCGGCCGCCGAGAGCGTCGACCTGCGGCTGCGGACGATGGACGGCGACGAAGTCGGGCAGGCGGAGCCGGGCTACGCCGACTACGACGCCGACGAGATGGTCCAGTTCGAGCGCGTCGGCTTCGCGCGAGTCGACGAGCAGAACGAGGGCGGCGAGTCCGTGGCGTACTACGCCCACCCGTAAGCCGGCCGACTCAGCGGTCCCGGTACTCGATCACTTCTTCCAGCAGTTCCGCGGTCCACGGCGCGGTGTTCGGCCCCGGCCGTCCCGACACACAGGTGCGCTGTTCGCCGCCACCGTGTATCCGCGACGGCGTGGACGAAGCCGTCGACGCGCTAGTGTCGAGGATCGAGGGGGGCCTCCGACGCCGTGGTACGGAGACCACGGCGATCGCTCGCCGAGATCACTCGTGACAGATCTCGACAGAGTCTCCGACGCCGTGGTACGGAGACCACGGCGATCGCTCGCCGAGATCACTCGTGTGCCGCATCCCACTCGTCCGGCTTCTTCGCGTTCCCACAGACGTTGCACTCGATCCGGCCCATCGGGTCGACCGCGTTGTCCGTCGTCTCGCAGTTCCCACAGAAGTAGCCCCAGCGCTCCTCGGCGTCTTCAGAGACGTACGCGACGAAGAACATCCCCTTCGAGCCCTTCTCGCCGTCGGCGTAGTCGACGTACACCGTCTCGCCCTCCGCCGTCCGGATGGCCTCCAGTTGCATGGCCGAGCCAAGGCGGTGGGGGGTGAAGAACGTACGGCTCTCGGGGTCGCTACCGGGTGGCCCGCTTCCACTCGGCGAGGCCGAGCCGCTGTCCGTCCAGCTCCTCCGCCGGCGCGTCCGTCGCCGCCCAGCGGAACAACCCGACCACGTCCTCGGGCTCCCGGCCCTGCCCGCCCGTGAGGTCGCTGGCGACGACGCCGGGGTCGACGACGCCGATCGTGTGGTCGGTCTCGACGGCGAACTGCCGAACCACGGCCTCCGCAGCGGCCTTCGACACCGCGTAGCCGCCGTACCCCGGTTTGGCGTCGTCGGCGATCGACCCCGAGGGGACGAGCACCCGCGCGTCGGCGGCGAGGTGGGGGAGTGCCTCCGAGATCGCGACGAAGACGCCGCGGGCGTTGGTTCGAAGCTCGTCGTCGAAGGCGGCGTAGCTCTCCGACGCCAGTTCCTGCTCGCCGGGGTCGCCGTGGAACACCGCCGCACAGGGGACCACGAGGTCGATCTCCCCTCCCTCGCTCGCCGCGCGCTCCATCAGGAACTCCACGTCGAACTCGTCGCGGGCGTCGACGCGCATCGTCTCGACGGCGTCGGTCTCCTCGAACCGCCCCTCGTCGTGGTGGACGCCCGCGAGCACTGTCGCGCCGTCGGCGGCGAACCCCTCGACCACCGCGGCTCCGATCGCGCCGCCGGCGCCGGTAACGACGACTGTGGTGTTCTCCATACTGGGTCGTCGGTCGCCGCCGACTTAGCCGTACGCCTCCCGGAGCAACCGCGGGAGGCTGGGTACCGGCGTCGCCCGTTTTAAGCCCCCTGCGCCCCTGCTCCGAACATGGACGTAGCCCCGAACCTCGCTTCGCTCTCCGGCCGCGATATCGTCGTCATCGGCGGCGGTGTCGGCGGCCTCTCGACGGCCTGCTACCTCGCCGACGCCGGCGCCGACGTGACCCTGCTCGAACGTAACGAACAGTTGGGCGGTCGGGCGAGCGTGATGGAGCGCGACGGGTTCCGGTTCGACATGGGCCCGTCGTGGTACCTGATGCCCGACGTGTTCGAGCGCTTCTTCGGCCACTTCGACCGCGACGTGAGCAACTACTACGAACTGAACCGGCTCGACCCGCACTACCGAATCCAGTGGAAAGACGGCGACTCGATGGATCTCGCGCCCGACATCGAGACGAACGTCGAGCGCTTCGAGGCGTACGAAGCGGGCGCCGGCGACGCGCTCCGTTCGTACCTCGACGAGTCCGAGTACACCTACGACGTGGGGATGGAGCACTTCGTCTACGAGGACCGCCCCCGGCTCAGGGACTACCTCGATCCCGACGTGGGGAAGCAGGCTCGCGGGCTGGCGCTGCTGGGGTCGATGCAGGACCACGTCGAGGAGTACTTCGACCACCCCAAACTGCAGCAGGTGATGCAGTACACCCTGGTGTTCCTCGGGGGGTCGCCGCACAACACGCCAGCGCTGTACAACCTGATGAGTCACGTCGACTTCGACCTCGGCGTCTACTACCCCGAGGGCGGCCTCGCCGCGGTGATCGACGGGCTCGTCGACCTGGGCGAGGAGCTCGGCGTCGAGTACCGCGCCGGCGCCGATGTGACCCAGATCCACGGCCAGCGCGGCGGCTTCAAGATCGACTACGCCGCCGCCGATCCCGCCGACTTCGCGCCGAGTGACCGCCACGAGGAGTGGCGCGTCGACGCCGGCGGCTACGAACTCGCGGATCTCGTCGTCAGCGACGCCGACTACGCCCACACCGAGCAGGAACTCCTGCCAGAGCGAAAACGGCAGTACAGCGAGGAGTACTGGGACTCCCGCACCTACGCCCCCTCGGCGTTCCTGCTCTACATGGGCGTCGAGGGCGACCTGCCCGAACTCGCGCACCACACGCTCGTCCTGCCGACGGAGTGGGACCAACACTTCGAGACGATCTTCGACGAACCGGCTTGGCCCGACGACCCGGCGTACTACCTCTGTGCACCGTCGAAAACCGATGACTCCGTCGCCCCCGAGGGGCACTCGAACCTCTTTGCGCTCGTTCCGATCGCGCCCGGGCTCGACGACGACGACGGGACGCGCGAGGCGTACCGGGAGACCGTGCTCGACGATATCGCCGCCAACACGGACACCGACCTCCGAGACCGAATCGTCGTCGAGGAGACGTTCTCGGTCTCCGAGTTCGGCGCCCGCTACAACTCGATGCAGGGCTCGGCGCTCGGCCTCGCGCACACGCTCCGCCAGACCGCGCTCCTCCGGCCCTCCCACGCCTCCAGCGAGGTGCCGGGGCTGTACTTCACCGGCTCCTACACCACCCCGGGGATCGGTGTCCCGATGTGTCTGATCAGCGGCCAACTGACCGCCGAGGCGGTCGCCGACCGCGAAGCCTGATGCTGCGCTACCTGCTGACGCTCTCGCGCCCGCGGTTCTGGCTCTACACCGCCGGGCCCGTCCTCGTCGGCGTCGCCTACGCCGCCCAGTCGACCGGCGACCTCCTCGCCCCGCTGCCCGCGGCCCTCTTTCTGTACTTCCTGCTGCCGGCGAACGTCTACCTCTACGGCGTCAACGACCGGTTCGACCGCGAGATCGACGCCGAGAACCCGAAGAAAGCGGCAGCCGGAAGCCCCGAAGCGCGCTGGCGCGACTCGCCGGCAGTCACGGCCGTCGTCGCCGCCGCGGGACTGCTCGGGCTCGCGCTGTTCCCGGTCACCCCCCGGGTCGCGTGGCCCTACCTCGCGGGCTTTTTCGCGCTCGCGACCGCCTACAGCGCGCCGCCGCTGCGGTTCAAGGCTCGCCCGCTGCTCGACTCGCTCTCGAACGGGCTGTACCTGCTTCCGGGTGCGGCCGCCTACGCCGCGCTGGCGGGCGCTCACCCGCCCGTGCTGGCGCTCGTGGGCGGCTGGCTCTGGACGATGGCGATGCACACCTACTCCGCGATCCCGGACATCGAGCCCGACCGCGCAGCGGGCGTCGAGACCACCGCCACGGTGCTCGGTGAGACGCGAACGTACCTCTACTGTGCGGGCTGCTGGACGCTCGCCGCGTTCGCGTTCGGCCTGCTTGACGTGCGACTCGGCGTGCTGTTGGCCGTCTACCCCCTGTTCCTGCTCGTGACTGTCGGCGCCGGCGTCGACGTGGAGCGTGCGTACTGGTGGTTCCCGATCGTGAACGGCGTCGTCGGGATGCTGCTGACGCTCGGCGGCCTGCTCCGCCTCGCGGGGGTGCTCGCGTGAGCGTCGCCGCGTGGCTGCCCGACGACCCCGCGGATCGCCGCTCGTGGGAGGCGGCGCTGGAGCGGCTGATCCAAGAGAACCGCTTCACCATCGCGGTGGTGTTCCCCGCGGTGGGCGCGCTCTCGCTGATCGCCAGCGCCGAGGGCTGGCTGCCCGACCCGCTGGCGTTCAATCCGCTGTTCGTGCTGACGGGCGTGCTGGTGATGCGCTCGCCGCTCGTCGTCGGCGTCCTCCCGGTCGTCGACCGCCGGGCCGCGCTGGGTGTCGCCGTGCTGGCGGCGTACAGCTACGCCATCGAGATCGTCGGCGTCACCACGGGCTGGCCGTACGGCTTCTTCGAGTACGGCGTCTCGCTCGGGCCGATGCTCGGCGGCGTCCCGGTAGCGCTCCCGGTGTTTTTCCTCCCGCTCGTGGCGAACGCCTACCTGCTCTGTCTGCTGCTGTTGGGGCCCCTCGCCGACCGTGCGGTGCCCCGGCTGCTCTCGGTCATCGCGCTCGTGCTGGCGATGGACGTGGTGCTCGATCCCGGCGCCGTCGCGCTGGGGTTCTGGCGCTACGAGGGCGGCGGGCTGTTCTACGGCGTCCCGCTGTCGAACTACGCGGGCTGGATGCTCTCGGCGACGGTGGCGGTAGTCGTCCTCGACGCCACGTTCGACCGGACCGCACTCGGTGCGCGACTGGAGGCCTGTGAGTTCGCGCTCGACGACATGGTGAGCTTCGTCCTGCTCTGGGGCGGCGTGAACGCCATCTACGGCAACTGGATCCCCGCCGTCGTCGCCGCCGGCATCGGCGCCGGCCTGCTCCGGACGGATCGCTTCGACGCGGGGATGGTGCCGTGGCTGGCCGACGGGGAACGGCGGTAGCTTGAACAGTCCACCCACCGAGGCTGGAGTCACCGTCGATGGCCCATCCCGACCCCGAAATCGCCCGCGGCGAACGCTACGACCAGGCCGACATCGAGCGCCTGTTCGACACCGGCTTCGGCTACCGCGTCTCGGGCATCAACGTCCGGAACGACGAGAACGGCGACCGCTACGTCCTGCTGTTCGCCCGCGAGGAGGGGCCGTACGACGACGACGTGTCCGCCGGGACGTTCACCTACGTGGGTGAGGGGCTGCCCGACAAGGGCGACCAGTCACCCGAGTCGCTGGGGAACGCGGCGCTGATCGAAGCTGAGCGCGAGCCGGTCCCGATCTACTTCTTCTACACCGCCGGCGACGAACCCGGCTGGGAGTACCGCGGGCAGGTCAGCGTCGTGGGCCACGAGATGGTCGCCGATCCGGACGGCGACCGCGAGGTGCTGGAGTTCGAGATGCGCCACGTCGACGGACCCGGCACGGAAACGGGCGTCGACGAGCCTGCGGCCCCGGCGCCACCGTTCGAGGCCGGCGACACCACAGGCCGAACTGTCACGCAGACCCGCGCCGGGGTGCGCGTCTCGGCGTCGTTCAAACAGTCGGTGTACGACCGGTTCGACGGCCGCTGTGCCGTCACCGAGATCGATCACCGGAGCCTGCTGACGGTCTCGCACGTCCTGCCACGGAGCGACCGCCCCGACATCGCCGAGGATCCCGGAAACGCGCTCCTGCTGAACTGGACCCACCACTTCGCGTTCGACGCCGCGCTCTGGACGTTCGACGAGGCGGGGCGACTCTGGGTGCACCCCGAGTACGACCCTGACGACCGCTGGATGCGGGAGAGTCTCCGGGCGCGCCACGGCGAGCGTCTCGACCGACTGCGTGGGGCAGGCGTCACCGACGAGTATCTCGCCAGGAGAAACGAGTCGCTGGACTGGTGGCCGCCGAACTGAAGCCCGGTCAGGGAACCGGCAGCCGCCCGGTCGCCCGCCGGAGCCGGTGGTCGGTCTCGTCGCTCGGGATCGCGCTGACGGAGCGGAACACGGCGACGGGGTCGGGGTTGCGCCACCACGCCAGCCGCGCGCGGGCCGCGAGCCAGAGCTTCCGCGGCGTCGACAGCGAGGGCGTCGTCGACACCACGTCGTAGTCGAGGTTCCGGATCAGTCGGTGGTGGTCGGCGTAGAGGATCGCCGCCAGCAGCACCGGGAACTGGCAGTCGTCCGGCAGGAGTTCGATGCCGGCGACGCCGTCGCGGTAGAGCGCCTCCGCCCGGGTGAGTTCGGCCTGCACCGCGTCGGCGACCTGTTCGTCGAACTCGAGTCGGGCGACCTGTTCGTGGCTGGCGCCGTGGGCTTCCAGCGTCTCCGCGGGGAGGTAGATACGGTCGCGCTCGATCACGTCCTCGCGCACGTCGCGGACGAAGTTGGTCAGCTGGAACGCCTCACCCAGCGCCGTCGCCGCCGGGAGCGCCGCCTCGGCGCAGTCCGGCGCCATCACGGCGGTCATCATCCGCCCGACGGCGGCCGCGGAGCCGTCCATGTACTCGCGGAGCTCGCCGTACGTCTCGTAGCGCGCCGTCTCGACGTCGGTCGCCATCGCGTCGACGAACGTGTTCACGTCCGACTTCGGGATGTCGTGGCGCTCGCGGATCTCCGCGAACGCCGCAAGCACCGGGTCGTCGGTCGATTCCTCACCCAGCGCTGCGCGGCGGAACGACTCCAGTCGCTCGGTTCGCTCCTCGGGCGCGAGATCGTTGTCGCCGTCGACGACCTCGTCGGCGACGCGGAAGAACGCGTACAGCACGTACGTCGGGTGACGCACGCGCTCGGGGAGGAACCGCGTTGCGACGTAGAACGTCTTGCCAGTCTCGCGGTGGATCTGTTTGCTGCGGGCGAGCTGCCGTTGTTCGACCATGGGGATGTAGTGACCCTCGCCGGCCGCGGCACGCGCCGTCGACGCCGGGCGAAAAGTCAGTGCCGTATTGGCGGTTGGGCCCCAAGCGGCTTAACTGTACGGTGCGGTGACATCGATTGAACCCGGCGTGCGGTCAGTAGAACGTGTCCGCACAGTCGAAGACGACGCCGTGCTGGGGGCAGACGTACTCGCAGTGGCGGTGGACCATCGTCTCACCGCAGTGAGGACAGGGCCGCCCCGGCGCCGTGGTCTCCTGCTCCGAATCGCTCACGCCAACCAGTCGC
>Ga0207813_100253_pt1 | contig 36542 bp, 35 predicted proteins | sample A23E3SouthBayCA_2_FD_187730 | JGI IMG/M metagenome (GOLD analysis project Ga0207813, IMG submission 187730) | Aerobic enrichment media microbial communities from Eden Landing Ponds, California, USA - A23 E3 (4) (SPAdes) | ecosystem: Environmental > Aquatic > Marine > Unclassified | place... | reverse complement strand
CAACGCGAACGCCAGTATCGACAACAGGACGCCGACCGCCATTCCCGTCCGCCGGTTCGCGTATGGCGACACCCGGAACTCCCAGAAACACCGGAGGATTTGGGACCCCATCCCGAACACGTCCCGCACGAGGTCGACCTTCGAATCGCCCTTCGGCGTCCACTCCACCGCGAACTCCTTCACGCGGAACCCGCGCCGCTGCGCGCGCACCAGCATCTCCGTGTCCCAGAACCAGTGCTTGTCCGCGACCTCGCCGTGCAGGGACTCGAACGACTCCCGACTGAACGCCTTGAACCCGCACTGGTGGTCGCGGAGGTTCGAGCCGAGGAGGAGCCGGGTGGCGGCGTTGAACCCTCGAGAGGGGATGCCGCGCTTCGCCGGGCGGTCCGCGACGTTCTCCGGCATCCACCGCGACCCGGTCGCCACGTCGTACTCGCCCGACCGCACGCTCTCCACGAGCTCTTCGAGGTGACGCATGTCCGTCGCGAGGTCGGTGTCGAAGTACACGAGCACGTCCCCCGCAGCGCGCTCGAACGCGAAGTCCAGCGCGCCACCACGCCCCAATCGCTCGTCCGAGTGGAAGTGCCGCACCCGCGAGTCGGCGGCCGCGAGTTCGTCCGCAATCTCGGGCGTTCGGTCGTCACAGCCGTCCTCCGCCACCACGACCTCGAAACTCCCCGCGGGAAGGAAGCCGTCGAGCGTCGCGAGCGTCGTCTCCACCGTCTCCCGGATGGTGTCCTCCTCGTTGTACGCCGGGAGGACGACACTCACCTCGACGGCCTCGTCGCTCATTGCCCTAATGGGGGACGGTTTCGCGTAAGAACTTTCTGGACTCTTAGCCTCCCGTACCAACCACCCCACCACCGACCCGATTACGCACCCACTCGAAACACCGAAACAGCTGAAAACAGGCTATATGGTGCCTGTTGATGGGGTTTTACTCGACGTACCAAAGCCCCTTTTGAGGTATCCGTCCTGTACTCAGGTATGAGCGCCGCGTCCCAGGCACAGGCCGTCCAGGCTCCGACCCTCACCGAGAAACAGGAAGCGATCCTCGCGTTCCTCCGCGAGAACGCCCCCACCAAGACCTACTTCAAGTCCCGTCTCATCGGCGACGAACTCGGGATGTCCGCGAAGGAAGTCGGCACGAACATGCCCGCGCTCCAGCAGGCCGACCTCGAACTCGACGTCGAGAAGTGGGGGTACTCGTCCTCGACGACCTGGAAAGTCACGGCCTAGTTCCGCGGATACTCGTACTCGACGACTGTCGTCCCGGTGTCGTCCTCGACGAGGACGGTGCCGCCGCCGTTCTGCCAGACCTCCGACTCCAGTTCCCAGTAGAGGTTGTGCGGGCCGTATTCGCCGCTCCCAGTGTGGAGGCGGACGGTCTCCTGCGGGTCGATCGTGAAGCCGTCGGGCAGGTGGAACTCCCAGCCTTCCTCGTCTAGCACCGTGTAGCCGGTGAGGTCGAGCGTGGCGTCGCCGGCGTTCTGGAACGCCACCCACTCGCCGTTCAGGTTCTGTTCGTCCGCGCCCGCGGCGTCGACGTGGAGGTCGGAGACGACAAGGTCGCCCGTGGGTTCGCCCGTTCCGAACCCGCCGGGGTGGATGGCGTCGGTTCCGCGCACCCACGCGCCCGACTTCGACTTCCCGACGAGGTAGGCGGTGCGGTCGCTCAGGCTGAAGTTCGCCGCCGAAATCTTGTACTTCAGGAGGAGGTCGCCCTCAACGGTCATCGTCTTCTGCGGGGACGCGCCGTTCTGGCCGGCGAGGTACTCCCGGGAGCCGAAGTAGAGCGAGTAGTTCCCGGGGTCGAGGTCGTCCGGCCCGACCTCACCGCCCGGTTTCACCGCCACGTCGAGCGTGTCCTGGGAGTACGGGTCGAAGACGTTGTCCTCGGACTCCGGCATCACGTCCACGTTCATCGTCTTCACCGGCCGCTTCGCCTCTCGAATCTTGAGGGGTTTCGCGGGAGAGAGTTCGTGCACGGTCGCGTCCGCCGGGTTCGACCCGGAGAGCAACCGCCACGAGTCCACGCCGGACAGCGTCTTCGGGGTGATTTTCACCGTGCTCTCGAACGCGTTCCAGAACGCGCCGCCGTCAGTGCTGCCGGCGGGCCACTGCCAGTCCACGCGCTGGTTCCCGCCCGCCCAGGGCTCGTAGTCGTCGTCCGCGTCCGCCGGGTCGTCCCGCACCACCCACTCGCCCTTCGAGCGGCTCAGGCCGGAGAACGCGAAGTCGGCCTCGCCCGCGGGGCCGTTCGGACCGCCGTGCAGGAACCCGAGGCTGTCGTTCACGGGGCCGGTGTACGCGAACACGCGGCTCGCCGCGTCGTCCTCGGCGAGGGGCGCGGACGGGTTCGCGCTCGCCTCCCCGCCGTCACCGTAGCCGTAGAACTCCTTCACCGTCTGGTCCTCGTACGACATCGGTTCCAGTTCCCAGCGGAGGTAGCCCTGCTGGGCGACGAACGTCGGCATCTCGGACTCCGTGAACGGGAGGTCGCCGTTGTAAACCAGGCCGCCAGCCCCGAGCGCGCCGACCGTCGCCGCGCCCGCGAGGTACTCGCGCCGCGAGAGGTCCGGCAGCCGCTTGTTGCTCATGAAACAAGCTAGTCAAGGCGCACTGAAAGGGCTTATCGCCGATTCAGGGGTCGTAGGAGACGAAGTCCGCAGCGTCGGCGGCGAACGCCGCCGTGTCCGCGTCGAACGACTCCGCGTACCGAACGAGCAACATCACCACCGTCTCCGGCTCCTCCACCGCGTACCCGTCCTCTCGGGAGAGCACGCCGACGCGTTCGAGTTCGCTCGCGTACTTGCTCACGGTCGGCGGCGACACGCCGAGCGCGTCCGCCAGCTCGCCGCCGGTCGCGTCCGGGTTCCGGAGGAGTTCGCGCAGCATACCGCGCGGCGTCTCCCGCCGCAGATAGCTCAACGCCACCCGCTCGAAGTCAGAGAACTGGCCCGCCGGGAAGAACCGCCGGTAATCGCCGTCGCGGTGCGCTTCCACCACGCCGTCCTCCACGAGCCGCCGCAGGTGGTGCTGGGCCTCCCCGGTCCCGAGTTTGAGGTCGTCGCGGAGCTTCGAGAAGTGCGCGCCCGGCGTCGACGCGACGTACCCCGCGATGGCGTCCCGCGTCTCGCTCCCGCCGTCGTCGCTCGTCGGAAGCTGCGACAGCGGGCCGGCCGCGCCGACGGCCGCGAACCGTCGGAGCGTCGAACGCTTGTCCTCGTCGACCATCTACGTGTGAGTACGTAACAGACCGAGAAAAGGGTTGCCTTACTTCGTCTCGTCGCCGTTCTCGCTCGACGACCCGCTCGTGTCGTCGTTCGCCGACTCGAACTCCTGGTCCATCTCCTCGATGACGGACTCCGCGTCCTGCATCCCAGCGTCCGTACCGGCCATCACTTCCTCGGCCTTCTCTTCGAGTTTCTCCGTGTCGATGTCCGCTTCCTCGTCGAGCTGGCTCAGAATCTCGTCGATATCGTCGAGCCCGAGCAGCTCCCGGGTCTCGGCGTCGAAGTCGAGGCTGTCCAGGGATTCGGTCGCAGATTCCACGTCGCTCCCAGTGAGATGCTTGCCGTACCGCCCGACGAGGCTCGTGAGCTCCTGCGGCAGCACGAACGTCGTGGACTCGTTCTGCCCGATGGCTTCCAGCGTCTCCATACCCTTCTCCACGATGGCGCGCTCGCCCATCGACTCCGCGGACTTCGCGCGAAGCACCGTCGAGATGGCGTCACCCTGCGCTTCGAGAATCTGGGACTGCTTCTTCCCCTGGGCGCGGATGATGTCGGACTGCTTCTCACCCTGCGCCGTCTCGATGGCGGACTGCCGTTCACCCTGCGCCTCCAGAATCATCGCGCGGCGTTTGCGCTCCGCGGAGGTCTGCTGCTCCATCGCCTGCTGGACGTCCTGCGACGGATTCACTTCACGGACCTCCACGCTCTCCACGCGGATACCCCACTCGTCCGTCGGCTCGTCGAGTTCCTCGCGGATGCGGGCGTTGATCTCCTGGCGCTTGTTCAGCGTGTCGTCGAGCTCCATGTCGCCGAGCACCGCGCGCAGCGTCGTCTGCGCGAGGTTCGACACGGCGCGCTCGTAGTTATCGACTTCGAGGAACGCGCGCTTCGCGTCCATCACGCGGATGTAGACGACGGCGTCCGCGGTCACGGGCGAGTTGTCGCGCGTGATGGCTTCCTGCCGGGGCACGTCGATGGTCTGCGTCCGCATGTCGAACGCGTACGTGCGGGAAACGAACGGCGGGATGAAGCTGATACCGGGTTCGAGCAAGCCTCGGTACTCGCCGAACACCGTGAGCGCCTTCTTCTCGTAGGCGTCCACGATCTCCACCATCTGGTAGACGATGACTACTGCCAGGCCGAGCAGTAGAATCGCTACCGCGGTGAAGACGGAACTCCCACCGATCGACTGGAGGGGAGAGATGTCCATACGCTATCTGCTCCCGGTTCCCGGATAAAGGTTCGCCTCGTCTACTCTTCGCGCCCGCGGTCGAGTTCGCGGTCGATGTCGTCCCGGCCGTCGAGCGCCTCGACGGTGAGGACGTTCCCGCCCCCGGGGTCGGTGACGATGATGTCCGTACCTTCCTCGATGTCGCCGGTGGTGGTGCGGGCGGCGTACCGCGAACTGAACCCGCCGCCCTCGATTTTCACGCGGCCGTCCCGTTCGGTCACGCGCTCCACGACGTAGCCGGTCTTCCCGCGGAGGCTGTCCGAGCCTTCCGTTTTGCCTTCGTCCGTGCCCTCGTAGATGTCGAAGTGACGGTACACCCAGAGGGAGATCCCGCCGCCGACGAGCACGATGACCGCCAGCGCGATGGGTGCGGCGAGCGGTGCGAACAGGAGCCCGGCGATGCCAGCGACCAACAGCGCGGTGCCGATGACGACGAAGTGCGCGCCCGGCGCGAACGCCTCCATCACCATCAGGGCGACGCCGCCGATCACGAGCAACAGCGGGAGCGTCTCAACTGCCATACTAGTCGTCGAACGCGAAGCACCAAAACCGTTGTCCGCTACACGACGATCTGGAGGATGGCGACGGCGGTGACCGCGACGCCGAGCAGGAAAAACGTGACGTTCTCCGCGTCGGGCGACTCCACGTCTATCGGCGGCGGTCGCGGTATCTCCGAGTCGTCGAACTCCTCGCGCTCGCTCATACCTCTGCTTGGGTGTTCGTTCGACAAAAGCCCGCGGGTCGCTGGTGACTGTCGCGTTGTCAGAGCCGGCCGCCGTAGACGACGCCGCGTTCGCCGTCCAGCGTGACGGAGTCGCCGTCGGCGAGGTCGTCGGGGAGCGTGACGCCGCTCACCATCGGCACGTCGAGTTCGCGCGCTATCATCGCGGGGTAGCCCGTCATCCCGGCGCGCTCGCTGACGATGCCACCGACGACGGAGAGGTCGCCGTCGAACTCGCCGTCGAAGTCGGCGGGCAGCCCGAGAATCGCGCCGTCCGGAACGTCCGTGAGGTCGCCGTCGGGCGCGTACACGAACGGGCCGGTGACGCGGCCTGCAACGACCGCGCGGCCGACCGCGAGCGTCTCCGCCGCGACGTGCACCTTCAGCGTGTTCGCGGTGTCCGTTCCCTCGAGTTCCGTCATCATCCCGGAGAGCACGACGACGGTGTCGCCGCTGTCCGCGACGCCGGCGTCGAGCGCCGCGCCGACCGAGGAGTCGATGACGTCGGACGCGTCGCCGGACGCGATGTCGGCGTACTGCGCGTTCACGCCCCAAGAGAGCGCGAGCTGGCGGCGAACGCGGTCGTTCGGCGTCGTCGCGACCACGGGCATCGCCGGGCGGAACTTCGCGACCTTCCGCGCGGTGTACCCGGACTCGGAGGCGACCACGACCGCCGTCGCGTCCACGTCCCGCGCGAGGTAGCGCGCCGACCGCGCGAGCGCGTCCGTCCGCCCCTCGTCCGCCTCCGGCACGCGCTGTTCGCGCAACTCCGCGTACTCCTCGCTGCGCTCCGCCTCCCGCACGATGCGGTCCATCGCCTCCACGACCCGCACCGGGTGGTCGCCGATTGCGGTCTCCGCGGAGAGCATCACGGCGTCCGTGCCGTCCAGCACGGCGTTCGCCACGTCGGACGCCTCCGCGCGCGTCGGCCGGCGGTTGTGAATCATCGAGTCCAGCATCTCCGTCGCCGTGATGACGGGCGACCCCGCGTTCCGACACCGCCGGATGATGCGCTTCTGGATGACGGGCACGTCCTCCATCGGGAGTTCGACGCCGAGGTCGCCCCTAGCGACCATCACGCCGTGCGCGGCCTCCACGATGCTGTCGAGGTTCTCCACCGCGTCCGCGCGCTCCACCTTCGCGATGATAGGGATGTCCGCGCCGAACTCCTCGAGCACGCTACTCACGTCGAGCACGTCGTCGCCGTCCCGCACGAAACTCGCCGCGACGAAATCCACGCCCAAGTCGGCCGCCATCTCCAGGTCCTTCCGGTCCTTCTCCGTCACCACGTCGAGACCGAGGCTCACGCCCGGGACGTTCACACCCTTCCGACTCCCCAACTCGCCGCCGGACTCGATGCGCGCGACGACGGCGTCGCCGTCGACTTCCTCGACGGTCGTCTCGATGCGGCCGTCGTCCAGCAACACCCGGTCGCCGGGTTCCGCGGCCGCGATGCTTGTGGACAGACCGACGCGGTCCGAATCCGCGGTCGTCCCCGGCTCGAACCGAACCGTCCGCCCCGCTTCGAGGTCGATAGTGCCCTCGATGGGCGCGGTTCGAACTTCTGGGCCTTGGAGGTCTATCATCGCCGCGACCGGGTTCTCCGTCGCCGCGTCCACCTCCCGAACAGTCTCCACGAGCGCGCGGCGGTCCTCGCGCTCGCCGTGACTCGAATTCACGCGCGCCACCGTCATCCCCGCGTCCGCGAGCGCACGCACCGACGCCCGGTCGTTCGTCGCCGGGCCGAGCGTGCACACGATCTTCGCGTTCCTCATTACGCGACGCTTGGGCGCGACGGCGCAAAAACCCTCGCCGCCGGTCGATAACGAACGACCGTGTCCGACGTAGCGTCGCCCCGTCAAGCCGTCCCGCTAAGTCGCCCTCGCCGACCGTTCGGCCCGGGAAACTTTCATGCACGCTGAACCGAGTGACTCGCACGAGCGATGAACCTCAGCGCCCTCTCCAAACCCCTCGCCCTCTACACGGGACTGCTCGCCACCCTCACGGTCGGCGCGGTGTACCTTCTGACTGACTCCGGGATACCCGTTCTCTTCATCGGACTGGGTGGGATGACGCTCGTCGTCCTCAGCGTCGGCAGCAGCGGACCAGTGGACGGGGGGAGTTTCGAGAACGCCGGTGGTCTCGACGCGCAGGGCGGCTGGACGCAGACGAGCATCGATGTACCGGTCAGCATTCCCCTCCTCTTCTACGGGAGCGGCGTCATGCTCTGGAGCTTCGTCGTGCTCGTCACCGTCTACGACCTCCTCGGCTGACGCTCGTCCGCATCGAACGTCGACTGTGGACGCGCGCTCGAAAAATAGAAATTCGGCGGTTGAACGTCGGGGCCGCCGGCCGCGTTACTTGATTTTCGTGCCGGGTTCCGCGTCGCCGTGCGTCGTCAGGAGGTCGGCCTGCTCGCCCGCCGCGAGCACCATGCCGTTCGACTCCACACCGAACAACTCGGCCTGTTCGAGGTTCGCGACGACGACGACCTTCTGGCCCTCGAGGTCGTCCGTGTCGTGCAACTGCTTGAGGCCCGCGACGATCTGCCGGGTCTCGACGCCGATGTCAACGGTGAGTTTCACGAGTTTGTCCGCTCCCTCGACGCCCTCCGCGGATTCGATGCGGCCGACCCGCAGGTCGAGGTCCTGGAAGTCGTCGAAGCTGATGCGTTCCTCGGTGAGGTCTTCGAACTCCATACTCTCGGCGTCGTCCTCCTCGCTACTCGCTTCTTCGATACTGGCTTCGAGTTTCTCGTTCAGTTCCGCGACGCGCTCGTCCTCGATCTTCTCGAACAGCGCCTCGGGCTCGCCGAACTCGGCCGGCGGCTCCTGCAGGCAGTCCGCGATGGTCGCGTCCGCGGCGGACCCGTCCTCGCCGAGCTGATTCCAGAGGTCGTCGGCCTTCTCGGGCGTGAACGGCTGGAGGAGCACGGCGACGGCCTTCGTGAGCTGGACGCAGTCCCGGATGACGGGCGCGGCCTCGTCGTCGTCGAGCTTCCACGGCTCCGCGGACTGGATGTACTCGTTCCCGTATCGTGCGAGATTCACTGCGACATCGCCGGCGTCCCGGAGGTCGTAGTCGTTGAGCGCGTCCTGGTAGTCGTCCATCGCGGCCGCGATTTCGGTCTCCACGTCGTCCGACAGCGCCACGTCGGGCGTGCCGTCGAAGTTCCGCTCCGCGAACAGCAGCGCGCGGTACGCGAAGTTCCCGACAACGTCGGCAAGTTCGCTGTTGACGGTCTCCTGGAAGCGCTCCCAGGAGAAGTTCACGTCCCGCTCGAACCCGCTCGCCGTCGCGATGTAGTACCGGAAGAGGTCGGGATGGAAGCCCTCGTCGAGGTATTCGCGCGCCCAGATTGCGCGGTTCTTCGACGTGCTGAGGGCTTTCCCGTTGAGGTTCACGAACCCGGTCGCGCAGACGGCGCGCGGTTCGTTGTAGCCCGCGCCCGTGAGCATCGACGGCCAGAAGACGGTGTGGTGCTGGATGATGTCGCGGCCGATGACGTGCACGATTTCGCCGTCGCCGTCCCGCCACGGCTCTGCCCAATCGAACTCGTCGGTGCCGACGCGCTCCGAGTACTGCTTGGTGGACGCGACGTACTCGATGGGGGCGTCCACCCAGACGTACAGCACGAGGTCGTCGCCGCCCTCTCCCGGGTAGTCGATTCCCCAGTCGAGGTCGCGGGTGATGCAGAAGTCCTCCAGCCCGCCCTCGATCCACTCGCGGGGCTGGTTCTTCGCGTTGTTCGTGCCCTCCATCCGATTGATGAACCCCTCTAGGTACTCCTGGAAGTCTGAGAGGCGGAGGAACTTGTGCGCCCGTTCGCGGTACTCCGCGTCGTTGCCGGTGATTGCGCTGGTCGGGTTCTCGATTTCGCCGGGTTCGAGGTGGCGCTGACAGCCGTCGTCGCACTCGTCGCCGCGCGCGTGCTCGCCGCAGTACGGACACGTCCCCTCGACGTATCGGTCGGGAAGCCACTGGTCCGCGTCTGGGTCGTACGCGACCTGAATCTCTTTCTCGTAGACGTGGTCGTTCTCCTCCCAGGTGCGCACGAACTCCTTCGTGAGTTCGACGTTCGTCTCCTCGTCCGTGTGCCCGTAGTTGTCGAACTCGATGTTGAAGTCCGGGAACGTCTCCGCGTACTGCTCGTGGCGCTCCAGGCCGAGTTCGAGCGGGCTGACGCCCTCCTCCAGGGCTTGCACGGCAATCGGGGTGCCGTGCATGTCCGTTCCGGAGACGAGCGCCGTTTCCTGGCCGAGTTTCCGGAGGCCGCGGCTGAACGCGTCGCCGTTCACGTACGTCCGCAGGTGGCCGACGTGCAGGTCGCCCGTGGGGTAGGGAAGCCCGCACGTCACCACTGCGGGGTTCTCCGTCGGGAAGTCCTCGTGACTCATGCTCGATACACCTCGCCGTGTGGGCCTAAAGCCCGTGGATTCCGAATCATCTGTCTCGATAGCATACTTTCGTGTCGACGCGAAAAACGGAGGTTCGGGTTTCGCGGACGCCGCGGCCGTATGAGGGCCGAATCCGCGTCCGGTCCGCCCGAGGCGTCGCTACCGCATACGCATGGACCGCACCAGCGACGCCGTCGGAGTCACGTCCCGATTTCGGTGGGCCGACCGCAAAAAGGTTTCAGTCGGTGAGCTCGACGCCACCGAAGACGTTGACGCCGGTGATGACGAGGTCGGGTTCGTCGGCGGTGCCGGGGGTGCGGCGGTTGTCTTCGAGGCCGCCGAAGATGTTGACGGTCTCGGTTTTCACGGTCCAGTTCTCGGGGACGCGAATTTCGGCGCCGCCGAAGACGGAGACGACTTCGAGGGTGGCGGGGGTGTCGGTGAGGGCGGCGTCGCGGAGGTCGATGGTGGGGCCGCCGAAGATGGCGACGATGTCGCCGCCGCGGAAGTCGTCGCCGCCGACGTGCTGGGAGTCCCCGCCGAAGATGGAGACGGACGTGAATTCGCCGTTCCCGCTGACGGTGTGGCCGCGATGTCTGCGCCCGCGGTTCAGGAGGATGAGGACGCCGAGCAGGACGAAGACGGCGGGCCAGTAGGTCGAGATGGCGTCGTCGGGGAGGTAGTCGAGGTTCCGGAGGAGGAAGGCGCCGGCGACGACGATGACGAGGACGGGGCCGGTGAGGTTGCGGCCGCGGGACGCGAGGAGCGACCACGCGCCGAGCAGGACGAACAGGCCGGGAAGCCACGTCCAGAGGTCGACGGAGTCGACCGCGTCGGTGGTGAACAGGAGGAGGACGATACCCAGGAGGACGAAGAATCCGGCGGACCCCCAGCGTGACGTGCGTGCCATACGCGGCGGTTTCGCGTCCGAGCGGATAAGCGTTGAGCCTAGACGGCGGCGGTGAATCCTCGGAGGAAGACGACGGTGACGACGAGGCGGCCGACGCTCCCGGCGAACGTGGCGACCGCGAACTTGAGTTCGTTCTTCTCGATGACGCTGAACGCGTAGATGGAGAGCGTGTCCGGGAACCCGGGGACGGTGAGGCCGACGGCGAGGCCGGCGTACCCCCACTTCCGGACGAGTTCGACGACGCGCTGTTTCGACCACTCCACCGGGTCGTATCCCATCCGACGGAGCGTGTTGACGACGGGACCGGAGTGGCTCGCGCCGTGTCCGACCGTCAGGGCGATGACGCTCCCGAGGGACTTCCCGGCGCCGGACGCGATGATGACGACGGCGAGCTCAACGGGCTGCGGGAGGCCGAGTTGGAGGGTGCCCGTGCACACCGCTGCGCCCGTGCAGACGGGGATGAGGACGACTTCGCTCGGGAGCGGGAGGGCGAACGCGATGAGGAAGGAGTAGACGATGATGAGGAAGATGCCGCCCCAGCCGGTCGCGGCTTCGACGGCGTGCTGGAACCACCCGAAGTCGAGTCCGAAGAGCGCGGGGGCTAGCATTCCCGCGCACTCACCGTGGTTCCGGCGCGAACGTCGTCGAGGTCGGCGAGGAAGCCGTCGAGCATCTCCCGGGTCACGTGGGGCATGCAGACGACGCGCGTCTCGCCCGACGCGGTTCGGGAGATGCGCCAGTCGCGCTCGCGGAGCGCCTCGAACTCGGGCACGGGGAGGTCGAACGCCACGAGCGGAAGCGTCGGGTCTATCGCGTCGTAGTTCCGCGAGCGGAGTTCGCTCACGAGCCAGCGCGCGTTCGCCATCCCGCGCTCGTAGTTCTCCCGGTAGCCGTCGGGCCAGAGCGCGTCGATGGCGGCGTGCGCGCCGGCGACGCCCGCGCCGCTTCGCGTTCCGGTCAGCGTCGCCTGCCCGGTCGTTTCGAGGTACGGCGTGTCCACCGCGAGCGCGTCGAGCACGGCGTCGTCGCGCGCGAGGAAGCCGCCGGCGGGGACCGGCGCGCGACCCATCTTGTGCGGGTCGATGGTCATCGTGTCGACGGCGGCGTCCGCGAAGTCCCAGTCGTACTCGGTGAATGGCAGGCAGAACCCGCCCCACGCGGCGTCCACGTGGAACAGGGCGTCCGCGTCCGCCGCCACGTCGCCGAGCGCGGGAATCGGGTCGACGCGCCCGAACTCGGTCGTTCCCGCGACGCCGACGACGAGCACCGTGTCCGCGTCGACGGCGGCCTGCACGGCGTCGAGGTTCGCGCGCCGGTCGTCGTCCACGGGCACGAGGCGGAGTTCGACGCCGAGCACGTCCGCCGCCTTCGGGAAACTGAAGTGCGCGCTCTGCGGCGCGACCACGTTCGGATTGTCCGTGTCCGCGAGGTCGCGTGCCGCGCGCACGGCCTGAATGTTCGCCTCAGTCCCGCCGGAGGCGACGTAGCCCTGTGGCTCGTCGAGGTTCGTTATCTCGCCCAGCATCCCCACAACTTCGTCCTCCAATTCCGAAACAGTGGGGTAGGTCGCGGGGTCGCCGGGGTTGTCCGTGAGAAATGCTGTTGCCGCGTCGCGCGCGTCCGGATGTGGCACCGTGCACATCGAGGAGAGGACGCGAGTGAAGTCCTGCGGCGCGGCGTCCATGTTTTCGAGAAGTAGGGCGTGTGGTTTAGCCGTGTCGTTCTCAGCGCACCGAGTCGAGGATGAGGCGCTGCTCCGTGCGCTTCACCTCGTGCTGGACGTCCCGCACCGCGTCGATGTTCGCGGAGATGCTCGACACGCCCTTCTCCACCAGGAATTTCACCATCTCAGGCTTCGACCCCGCCTGTCCGCAGATGCTCGTCTCGATGTCGTGCTCGCGGCAGGTCTCGATGGTCTGCCCGATGAGTTTCAGGACGGCGGGGTGGAGTTCGTCGAACCGGTCCGCGACGTTCTCGTTGTTCCGGTCGACGGCGAGCGTGTACTGCGTGAGGTCGTTCGTGCCGAAGGACGCGAAGTCGATGCCCGTGTCCGCCATCTCGTCGATGGTGAGCGCGGACGCCGGCGTCTCCACCATCACGCCCCACTTGCGCTTTCCGGTGTCGATACCGACCTTCTCCATCAGTCGCTTCGCGCCGTGCACGTCGCTCGCGTCGTTCACGAGCGGGAACATGATTTCGACGTTGTCGTACCCCTGCTCGTACAGTCGCTTGAACGCCTCCAGCTCGTGCTCGAACACGTCCGGCTCGTCCAGGCTCCGGCGAATCCCCCGGTAGCCGAGCATCGGGTTGTGTTCGTGCGGTTCGTCCTGTCCGCCCTCCAGCTGGCGGAACTCGTCCGTCGGCGCGTCCAGCGTTCGCACGCGAACGGGCCGCGGGTAGAACTCCTCCGCGACGCCGCGCACGCCCTCCACGATTTCGTCGACGTACGCGCGGACGCCGTGGTCCGCGATGTACTTGTCCGGCGTCTTGTTCGTGGAGAGAATCATGTGCTCCATCCGCAGGAGGCCGACGCCGTCCGCGCCCGTCGCCGCCGCGCGCTCCCCGGCTTCCGGGATGGAGACGTTCACCTTCACCTCCGTCGCCGTCATCGGCTTCACCGGCGTCTTCGGGCGCGCCTCCTCGATGGGCTCCGTCTCGTTCTCCGTCTCGGTGCGGCCCTCCCGCACCGTCCCCTTGTCGCCGTCGATAGTCACGATCTGGTCGTCCGCGAGCACTTCCGTTCCGTTCCCGGTGCCGACGACGGCGGGACAGCCGAGTTCGCGGCTGACGATGGCGGCGTGACTCGTCATCCCGCCCTCGTCGGTCACGATACCGGCCGCGCGCTTCATCGCCGGCACCATGTCCGGCGTCGTCATCTCGGTCACGATGACGTCGCCCTCACCGACCTTGTCGAGCTGGTCGAGCTTCCCGACCACCCGCACCGCGCCCGACGCGATACCGGGGCTCGCGCCGAGCCCCGAAACGAGGCTCTCGCCGTCCCCGGACTCGGTCGCGCTCTCCGCCGCGGCGTCCTCGTCGATGGTCGTGATGGGACGGGACTGGAGCATGTACGTCTCGCCGCCCGCCATCGCCCACTCGACGTCCTGCGGGGTCTCGTAGTGGTCCTCGACGCGCTCGCCGAGCGTCACGAGCTCCTGGATTTCGTCGTCCGACAGCACGCGCTCGGTGCGCTTCTCGTCCGGGACCGCGCGCTCGACGGTTTCGCCGGTCTCCGGGTCCTTCTCGTGCATCACCTTCTTGTCCGCCACGGTCACGTCCTCGACCTCGCCGGTCGCGCGGTCGACGACGTAGTTGTCGGGGCTCACCGCGCCGGAGACGACGGCCTCACCGAGCCCCCACGCAGCCTCGATGATGACCTTCTCCGCGCCCGTGGACGGATGGCTCGTGAACATCACGCCCGACTTCTCCGCGTCCACCATCCGCTGCACGACGACCGCGATGTTCACCTTCGAGTGCTCGAACCCCTGTTCCTGGCGGTAGTAGATTGCGCGCTGCGTGAACAGCGACGCCCAGCACCGCTTCACGCGGTCCACGAGGTCCTCGCCCGTGATGTTCAGGAAGGTCTCCTGCTGGCCGGCGAAACTCGCGTCCGGCAGGTCCTCGGCGGTCGCGGACGACCGCACGGCGACGAACGCCGCGCCGTCGTCCAGGTCGTCGTACGCCGCCAGCACCTCCTCCCGGATGTCCGCGGGGAGTTCGGTGTCGAGGACGAGTTCCTTCGCGCGGGACTCGGCCTCCGCGAGCGCCGTCGAATCCTCAGGGTCCACATCGACCGCTTCGAACAGTTCCTCCTCGATACCCGTCTCTTCGAGGAACGTGCGGTACGTGTCCGCTGTCACCACGAATCCGGGTGGAACCGGAAGCCCGGCGTCCGTGAGTTCGCCGAGCGACGCGCCCTTGCCGCCGACACTCTCGATGTCGTCGGCCCGTACGTCCGCCAGCCAGCGTACAGCCATTGAATGGCTAGTCCGAGAATACGATAAAGAAGGTTCCGGACCACGCGGCACGCACCGCGCCGAACGAATCGCGTGTGACGCAGGACTTTAGCCGCTCGGCCGTCTCCGGCCGCTCATGGACGCAAAACGGGCCTTCGCCTGGGCCGCGAAGTACTTCGCGCTCACGTCGCTGTTCGCCGTCGTCGGGTTCGCGCTCATCGCCGTGGGCGGCTACTACGGGCTTCAAGAGGGCCTCGCAGTCTACGAATCGACCGAATCGTACACGTCGTCGCTCACCGCGGGCGCACCCGGACTGGTCGTCGCGCTCGTCGGCCTCGTCATCTATCGGCTGGGGAAGGCGTGGGCGCTGTTCAAGACGCTCACCGCCGCGACCGAGGAGGAAGTCGGGGAGACGTTCGACACCGAACACGTGAAGAGCGACATCGTCGCCGTGCTCGACGACCGACTCAGCGACATGCAACACGACCTCCAGTCCGTGAACCGCGAACTCCGCGACCTCAAGACCGACGACGACGAGTTCTAGGCTTCCAGTATTTCGTCGCTCTCCGCTTCGGGAACGCGCAGCGTGCCGTCCAGCGCGGTCGTCGCGGTTCCGCCGACCCGCACGGTCGTACCGTCCACGGTCGCCCGCACTCGTCCCGGGCGGTCGAGGAAGTGGCCCTGTTCGAACACGAGTTCCTCAGGGAACCCCGAATTCTCGACTGAGACGTCCGTCGCAGCCGGGCTCTCGCCGCCGCCGCGGAACGCGCCGATGTGGTCGAGGTAGGCGGCGGTCGCGCCGCTCGCCGTGCCCGTCACCGGGTCCTCGTCGATGCCGAGCAGGGGGCAGAAGGCGCGGCCGTGCACGTCCGCGTCGCCGCTCAGCGTGTCGAACGTGAACGCGTACACGCCCTCCGCATCCACGTCCTCGCAGAGCGCCGCGAGCGCGTCGAAGTCGGGGTCGGCGTCCCCGAGGTCGGAGAGGAACTCGATGCCGACCACGAGGAACGGCAGGCCCGTCGAACTGACCGCGAGCGGCAGGTCGGCGACGAGCGACGACTCGGGCACGCCGAGCGTCCGCGCAACTCGTTCGGTGTCGAGGGCGACCTGCCGGACCTCGGGCGGGTTCTGCGTCATCCACACGCCCGACTCCGTGACCTCGATGTCGAGCGTGCCGACGTTCGTCTCCAGCGTGTGCATCCCCTCCTCGATGCGGTCGCTCTCGAACAGCCGGGCGTGGCTCGCTATCGTCGCGTGCCCACAGAGGTCGACTTCGGTCGTCGGCGAGAAGTACCGGACGCGGCGGTCCGCGGTCTCGCTCTCCTGCACGAACGCGGTCTCGCTCGCGCCGAGTTCGGACGCGACCGCCCGCATCTGGTCGTCGCTCAAGCCGTCCGCGTCCGGCACGACGCCCGCGGGATTCCCCGCGCAGGGCTCGTCCGCGAACGCGTCCACGAGGAACGCTCGCACGTTCTCACTCATACTTCGGGGTTCAGGCGCTCGCGTGTTCCGTCTTTCCCTCCGAGCCAGCCCGCGAGGTCCGCGACGACCGCTTCCGCGACGTGGCCCTCGGCGAAGTACTCGCTCGGGTTCGGCGGACCGTCGCCCGGCACGAACAGGTGGTTCAGGTCGTCGTAGAGCCGAGTGTGCGTGTCGGGGAGTGCGTCCCGCCACGCGGGGAAGTCGGCCGTCGGACTCACCTGGTAGTCCCGGCCGCCCTGCAGCGCGTACACGGCGGCGTCGAGGGCGGTGGCGGTCGCGACGGGGTCGTAGTCCGCGACATCGCGCCAGAAGTCCGCGCTCCACGAGAACCCGCCGTCGGCGTAGTCGCCGGATTCGAGGCGTGCGGCAGTCTCTCTCACCGCAGTCAGTTGCTCGCGTTCGGCCTTCGTGACGCTGCCGTCGAGTTCCGCGAGGTACGCCACTTGGTCGGGAACGAGTTCGTACAGCGGCCGGGCGGGCGCGGCGAGCAGGAAGGCGTCCGCGTCGCCGTCGCGCTCGACGATACGGGGTGCGGCGTACGCGCCGAGGCTGTGCCCGACCACCGCCGCGTCCGCGACGCCGGTTTCCGCGCGGAGGCGGTCGAGCGCGGTCAGCGCGTCGTCCACGACGAGCGCGTCGAAGCCGAGGGCGTCGGTCGCCACGTCGCACGCGTACGTCCGCTTCTCGTACCGCAGGACGGCGACGCCCTCGCTGGCCAGCCCCCACGCGAGGTCCTTGAACGGCTTGTTCGGGCCGATAGTCTCGTCGCGGTCGTGCGGTCCCGACCCGTGAACGAGCACGACGCCCGCGTCAGCGCCCCCGGGCGGGACGGTGACGGTCGCGCCGAGCGGGCACGCCGGACTGTCGAGCGCCACCTCGCGCTCCGAGAACGCCGTCTCGTCGACGTAGCCGGGCGGCGAGTACTCCCCCGCGACGGGTGCGAAGTAGACGCCGACGATGGATTCCGCATCGAACGTCACCTGAACCGCGACGACGCCCGCCTCGAACTGCGCGCGCACCACGAGCACGTCGTAGCCCTCGCTCGTCGTGCGCGTCACGTCCGCAACGCCGACGAACGCGCCGTCCGACGCGGCCGTCTGCTCCCACGCGGATCGCAGTCCGGCCACGGACAGTTGTTCGCGCACGGACGCCGACAGCATCCCGTGTGCTTCCTCGTACGCGCCCTCGGAGAGTCGCGTGACGAACCGCACCGCCGCCTCCCGTTGCGCGTCGGGGTCGGTGGTCGTCGCCGCGGTCGTGCCCGTCGACCCGGTCGTCGTCGCGTCCGTGGGCGCCGCGGTCGTTCCCTCGTCGCCCTGACAGCCGGCGAGCGCGAGCAGTCCCGCCGCGCTCGCACGGAGCGCGTTCCGACGCGTCAGCTTCTCCATATCTACTGTTACGAACCCCACAGGGAAGAATCCCGCTGACCACCCTTAGATTAATGATTCATCTCGTGGATATTTGTGTATGGGTTTGGCCGACGAGCGGTTCGTTCGATGGCTCCGCGAAGACCTGGAGAGTTCGCTCCGCGGCGTCCTCACGTACCGCGACGGCGGCGAGTTCCAGGTTCACTACCTCCGAACCGACCTGAAAGACGACGACGAGTGGCGACACCTCGTCCGCGAGGAGATACCGGACCTCGTCTCGCTCGCCCGCCGCGAACACGCCGCGAACGCCCTCAGCCTGTTCGGCGACTACGGCGGAACCGTCCGCGTCTTCTCGAACGCGATTCTCATCCAACTCCCCGTCAGCGAAACCGCCGGGTACGGCGTCAGCGTCGACCCCGAGGTCGCGCCGCGCCTCGTCGGCTTCGTCGACGCCGCCACCACGCACCTCGACAGTGAGGACGGCTGACCGCGCCTGTAAACCGTTAAGTGGCGACGACACCGAGTGGCGAGCGGAATGAGCGACCTCCCGGACGATTTCAAGTGCACTATCACGAACTGGGAGTACATCTACGGTCTCTGCCGGGACGTCAGCAACCAAGTCAAGGCCGACGAGTTCGAACCCGACGTGGTCGTCGCGCTCGCGCGCGGCGGCTGGTTCGCCGGCCGCTGTCTCTGTGACTTCCTCGGCCTGAACGACCTCACGAGCCTGAAGATGGAACACTACGTCGGCACCGCGCAGAAGTCGGGCGAGCCCGAAGTCCGCTACCCGATGCCGGAGGGCTCCGTCGAGGACAAGGACGTCCTCATCATCGACGACATCGCGGACACCGGCGGCTCCATCGAGCGCGCCCACGAGTACGTCGACGAACGCGACGCCAACGAAGTCCGAACCGCCACCCTCCAGCTTCTCGGGACGAGCGAGTACGACCCCGACTTCGTCGGCGAACGCCTCGAGGACTGGGCGTGGATCGTCTACCCCTGGAACTTCATCGAGGACATGATCGACATCATCGAGGGCGTGATGGAGCGCGCGGACACCGCGACGTTCTCCCGCGCGGACATCCGCCACTACCTCTCCGAGTACCACGACATCGAACGCATCGAGATGGAGATCGCCCAGCCCGACCGGCTGGACGAAGTCCTCGAGGAGATGGTGCGCCGGGACGCGCTCGTGAAGACCAGCGACGACGAGTGGATGCGGCGCGCGGACGCATAGGATTCGTAGAGATAGCTCCTTTTCGAAGTTGCGCCCCTCAACTTACTCATCGTTGACGTTGTTTCCACTACGGGTGGCCACTTTCTTGGCGGTGCAACTCGTTCTGTTCTTCGCGTCGCTGCGGTGCTTGCGTTGTCCCGGTTGTTGAAAACGTGTCCGTCCAGCCTTGTCGGCCGTAGTCTGCCGAAGGTGTCGTCGATCGTGGTCTGTTTTACTGTGGTAGCAGAGAGTATTTAGTAATGTACTTCCATTAGTTTGCATGGATATAAATACAATAATCGAAGCATCAGTTGCTGTTGTGATTTTTGCTCTTGTTATTATCCACGGGGACTTACTTCTCGGACTAATTGCCCTTCTTCTCCTGCGAATTTTGTCGACACTTCTCACAATCCAACGAGAAGTTGTTGATGACGACGTGTAGCTGAAAACGAGACGAGTGGATGCGGCGCGCGGACGCCTAGTCGGCGCGAATCAGCATCTGTTTCACGCGGCGGACGCCGTCGAAGTCCCGGAGCCGATACGTGAGTTCGCGGACGCGCGCCACGTCACCCCGACAGAACAGGGATTCGAGACACCACTCGCCCTGGTGGGTGTGGCTCGTGTTCAGTATCACGTCCTGATACTCGTGCTGGACGCCGTGGAGTTCCTCGATGACCTCGTGGTGCCGGTAGTCGAACCCGACGAGCGCCACCACCTCGCCCGTCATCGACTCCAGTCGGTCGTGCGCCTCCACGTACTCCTGCATCGCCTCCCGGACCGCCCGCGAGCGGTTCGCCAACCCCTCCTCTTTCCAGACGCGGTCGAACTCCGCGACGACCTCGTCCGGGATGTTGAAACTCGTCCGCATACCCCGACTGGGGTCGCCCGCCACAAGAACCTCCGTATGACGACACCCCCAGTCGAGTATTAACAACCCTTAGGGCCGCGAGTTCGCTCGACTCGCGTATGCTCCACGGTGACGCGTTCGGCCTGCTCGTCGGCGCGGTCGCACTCGGCGCGGTTCACGGCCTTGAACCCGGGCACGGCTGGCCGGTCGCCGCGTCCTACGCGCTCGACCGCTCGAACAAGTGGCTGCACGGCCTCGCCGCCAGCGTACTCCTCGGCGTCGGCCACCTCGTCTCCAGCATCGCCATGGTCGCCGTCTTCTTCTACGCCAAATCCTACTTCTCCCTCACCCAGGTCAACGAACCCCTCACCGTCCTCGGCCTCCAGATAGGCGGCCCCGTCAGCGTCGTCGCCGGCGTCCTCCTCGTCCTCCTCGGCGTCCGCGAATACGCCGGCCACGGCCACAGCCACGACCACGGCGACGGTCACCGCCACGATGAGGGACACGGTCACGACGACGGCCACGCGCATTCGCACGACGAACACGCTCACTCGCACGACCACGACCATTCCCACGATGGCCATTCGCACGACCACGACGACCACGGCCATTCGCACGAGGGCGGTGGGTCGGCGTCGCTGGCGTCGCGGGTGTGGTCGCGCGTGCGAGGCGCGTTCGTCGGCGGCGGGCACTCGCACGACCACGGGTTCGGGGACGGAGCCGACCGCGGTCTGTGGGGTATCGCGTGGTTCGCGTTCCTGCTCGGATTCGCGCACGAGGAGGAATTCGAGATAATCGCGCTCTGCGCGGGGTCGGTGTACTGTCTCGAACTCATGCTGGCGTACGCGCTCACCGTCATCCTGGGTATCGTGGCGCTGACGATGCTGCTCGTCGCGGGCTACGAGCGCTACGAGGAGCGCGTCGAGGCGTACGCGCCCTACCTCCCCGTGTTCTCCGCGGTCGTGCTCGTCGCGATGGGCGTCGGGTTCGTCCTCGGCGTGCTCTAAGCGATGACGGACGGCTTAAGTCCGCGCCGGCGCGAAACCCCAGTATGATCGGCTTCATCGGCGGGAGCGGCATCTACGAGGCGCTCCCCCTGTCGAACGTCACGGAGCACGAAATAGAGACGCCGTACGGCGACCCGAGCGCGCCCGTCACGGTCGGCGAGTTCGGTGAGACGGGTACCGAGGTCGCGTTCCTGCCGCGCCACGGCCCCGACCACCAGCGCGAACCGACGAACCTCCCGTACCGCGCGAACATCTACGCGCTGAAGGAACTCGGCGTCGAGCGCGTGCTCGCGTCGAACGCGGTCGGCAGCCTCCGCGAGGACCTGCCGCCGCAGACGCTCGTGGTCCCCGACCAGATTTTCGACCGCACGAAACATCGCGAGTCGTCGTTCTTCGGTGACGGCATCGTCGTCCACCAGCCGTTCGCGGACCCGTACTGTCCGCACATGGTCGACCACCTCCACGAGGCCGCCGCGGACGCCACCGACGCGGACGCGGAGAAGGGCGGGACGTACGTCTGCATCGAGGGCCCCCAGTACTCCACGCGGGCGGAGTCCGAGTTCTACCGCGCGCAGGGCTGGGACCTCGTGGGGATGACGGCCGTCCCGGAGGCGAAACTCGCCCGGGAGGCCGAGATGTGTTACGCCACCGTCGCCGGCGTCACCGACTACGACGTGTGGAAGGCGGACAGCGAAGTCACGCTCGAAGAGGTCCTGGAGAACGCCGCCGCGAACGAGACGGCGATCAAGCGCACCATCGAGCACGCCATCGAGACGCTGCCCGACTCCCGTGAGTGCGACTGCGAGCACAGCCTCGAGGGCACGGTGAACACGCCGACCGACGCCATTCCCGACGAAACCCGGGACCGCGTCGACCTCTTCGTCGGCGACTACCTCTAAACTTCACCAACTCGCTCAGAAAAACTAAATAGGTGGCGCTCGTCCACTAGGGTAGCCATGGAAACAGACGCGACCCGCGCCGAATCGTTCGCCGCCCGCCTCGCCGACCTCAAGAGAACGGGCTGTGCGGTTCTCGTTCGCGGCGACGCGCGCGGGACGAACGGCGTCTGTGACCGCCTGCTCGGCGATCCGTCGCTCGACCGCCGGCACGTCATCGTCTCCACGAGCGACCCCGACCGCGCGCTCACCGTCCGCGACGGCCGCGACCTCTCGACCGACCAGTTCGGCGTCGTCGACGCGTCCGCCGGCGAGTACACGCGCTCCGCCGTCGCCACGACCGGGTCGACCGCCGGACTCCCCGAACCCACGACCGCGGACGACTGGCGGACCACCGTCGAGGACCGAACCGCGTTCCCGGACGTGCTCGCCGCCGTCGACGACCACGTGGAGCGCTTGTTCCCCAGAGAACCCGGTTCGGGCGAACTCCGCGTCTGCCTGCACACGTTCGACGCGCTCCTCGACGCCGTCGGCGGCGGTGACGCCAGCGAGGAAGAACTGTTCCGATTCATCCAACTGCTCGCGGCGCGCGTCCGCGACCGGAACGGCATCCTGCACGCGCACGTCTCCGCGGGCATCCCGGACCGCCACTTCGCGGTCTACGAACCCCTGTTCGACGCGACTATCGACGCCGAAGCCCGGCCGGGCGGCGGCGTCCGTCAGAAGTGGCGGCTCCACGACTCCGGCTTGGAGTCCGCGTGGCTCACGCTCGACTGACCCAGAGGTCGCCGAACATCTCGTCCTGTTCTAGATAGACGGTTCCGCGGTGTGCGAGGAAGAGCAGCGCGAGGAACGTCTCGACGCGCGTCCCGCCGGCTTCCGCGATTTCCTCGTACAGCACTTCGTTTCGGTCGCGGTCGAATCGCTCGGTGAGCGCGTCCTCCACGTCCTCGATGGTCGCCTCGATGTCCTCGTCGTGCGCGGTGCCGAGCGCGTCCGCTTCCGTCGGTTCGTCGTCCAGCCGCATGTCGTCGCCCGTGTGGTAGTCGAGGGTCTGCGTGCCGCGCTGGAACCCCTGCGCGGACCCGTCCGTGTCGTACGTCCGGGACTCCTTCCACCGCGACCCGCGCTCGGCCTCCCGCAGCGACCGCACGAGTTCGTCCAGGGTCTCCGGCGTCCCGCGGGCGTCCTTGCGTTCGAGCCGGCGGTCCATCTCCGCCTCCAGCGCGTCCACGGGGTCGAACCCGGGCGCACCGCCGTCCTCGCCCTCCGCCATCTCCCACGGCGCGGGCTCCGGCTCCTCCGGCTCCTCGGGTTCGTCAGGCTCCAGGAGCGCGTCCGACTTCATCCGGAGCAGGACGCTCGCGTAGAACAGCGCGCGGCCGGACGTGCGGAGGTCCGCTTCGTCGAGCCGTTCGAGGAACGCGTCCGTCACGTCCACGATGTCGATGTCCCACGGCGCTATCTCGCCCTCCTTCGCCAACTGCACGAGCAACTCCACGGGCTCCACTTCCTCCTCGTCGTCGGCGTCCGGTTCGTCGCTACCGGCGTCGAACAGGTCGGTCGCGCCCTCCGGGGGCTCCCGGTCGTCGTGGCCGGCGATGGCGAGCGCGTCCTCCGGGTTCTCCGCCATCAGTCGTCACCGCTCGCTTCCGCCTGTCTGCTCGTGAGGTCGATTCCGGTGACGGCAGAGACGTTGTTCTCCTGCATCGTCACGCCGATAGCGCGCTCCGAGCGTTCGAGCATCGCGGAACGGTGGCTGACGACGATGAACTGCGCGTCCCCGGCGAGTTCGTCGACCATCTCGCCGACGCGGTCGGCGTTCACGGCGTCGAGGAACGCGTCGACCTCGTCCAGCGCGTAGAACGGCGCGGGGTTGTACCGCTGAATCGCGAAGATAAAGGCGAGCGCGGTCAGCGACTTCTCCCCGCCGCTCATCGCGTCCAGCCGCTGCACGGGCTTATCGCCGGGCTGGGCTTTCATCGTCAGCCCGCCCTCGAACGGGTCGTCCGGGTCTTCCAGCACGAGTTCGCCCGACCCGTCGGAGAGCCGACTGAAGATGCGCTGGAACTGCTCGGCGATCTCCTCGTACGCGTCCATGAACGTCTCGCGCTTCTGGGACTCGTAGGACTCGATGCGTTCCCGGATGCCGTCCGCCTCCGAGACGAGCGTCTCGCGTTTTTCTTGGAGATCGTCCAAGTCGGCCTCGACCTCGTCGTACTCCTCGATGGCGAGCATGTTCACCGGTTCGAGCGCCTCCATCTCGCTCTCCAACTCGGCGATGCGCGCCTCGACCTCGTCGAGGTCCGGCACGTCCTCGGGGTCGAACTCGCCGACGACCGATTCGAGCTCCTCGATTTCGGCTTCGAGCCGAGCGACTGCGCTCTCCGCGCGTTCCAGTTCGCTCTTCGCGTTCTCGACCTTCGACGCGTACTCGTCGCGGTCCGCCTGCGCTTCCTTCAACGCAGACTGCTTCTCCTCGCGGTCGGCCTTGAGGTCCGCGAGTTCGTCCTCCAAGTCCTCGACCGCGGCCTCCTTCTCCTCGAGCAGGTCGCGCTGGTCCTCGATCTTCTCCTCCAACTCGCGGATGCGCTCTTCCTGCTCCGCCTTCTTGTTCTGCGCGGCCTCGATGTCGTCGTGACGGTCCTCGATGGCTTCCTCCGCGTACTGCTTCTCCAACTGCTGGCTGTTCAGGTCGCCGTCGAGGTCGTCAATCTCGTCCTTGAGGTCCGCGATGGCGGCCTCGATTTCCTCTTTCTCCGCGGTGAGCTCGGGGATGCGGGAGTCCGCGAGCTCCGCCTCTAGCTCGTCGATATCGGCCTCGATGGCCGCGATCTCCTCGTTCTTCTCGTCCAACTCGCCTTCGAGTTCCTGCATCCGCTCGTCGACCTCCTCGCGCTCCTGCTCGATCTCCTCGATGCGTTCTTCGAGGCTGTCGATGCGCTCCTCGGTCTCCTCGCGTTCGCGCTCGACGCGCTTGATGTCGGACTCGATGGAACGCACTTGGTCCTTCGCGTCGGACTGCCGGTCGCGCGCCGCGTCCAGACGCTCTTCCACGTCGCGCACGTCCTCTCGGATGCTCCGCCGCTCGTCCTCCAGCTTGTTGATGCGGGTGGCGACGCGCTCCAACTGGCCCTTCCCCGTCTTGGAGAAGGAGTATCGGCTGCCGGAGCGACTGCCGCCGGTCATCGCGCCCGACTTCTCCACGAGGTCGCCGTCCACGGTGACCATCCGGTAGTCGCCCATGAACTCGCGCGCGGTCTCCATGTCCTCCACGACGAGCGTGCTCCCGAGCACGTACGAGAAGATCGGCGCGTACTGCTCGTCGAACTCCACGAGGTTGTACGCGAAGTCCACCACGCCCGGGTCGCTCGGTTTCCGGGGAAGCGAGCGGTTCTGCATCTTCGTAATCGGGAGGAAGGTCGCGCGGCCCGCGTTCCGCGACTTCAGGAACTCGATGCACTGCTGGCCGACGCTGTCGTCGTCCACGACGACGTTCGCGAGCCGACCGCCCGCCGCGGTCTCCGCGGCCGTCGCGTACTCGCTGGACACGCCACCCAACTGGGCGACCGTCCCGTGCACGCCCTCGCGGTCCGCGTTCAGAATCGTCGAGACCGCGCGGCCGTACGAGGAGTCACCGGACTCGTCCGCCTGCGCCTCCAGTCGCGCGTACTCCTCCTGCGCGGCGGAGAGGTCGTCCTCCACGTCCGCGAGGTCGTCCTGGAGCTCCGACTTCTCCTGCTTGAGGTCCGCGACGACCTCCTCTATCTGGGCGGCGTTCTTCTTCGCCTTCTCCAGTTCGGACTGGAGGTCGTCGAGTTTCGCGTCGAACTCCGGCAGCGACTCCCGCGCCTCGTCCAACTCCGTCTCCACCTCGGAGACCTCGTTCGACCGCCGCCGCGCCTCGTCCAGCAACCGGTCCTTCTCGCGCTGGAGGTCGTTCCGTGCGGATTTCGCGTCCTCCAGTTCCTCCTTCTTGGACTCCAGTTCGGCCTTGAGTTCGTCGAACTCGGTGTCGACGGACGCGATCTCCTCCTCGACGGTCGCGAGTTCCTCCTGCTTCGCCTGCACGTCCGTCTTCAACGAGGCCTTCTCGACCTTGATATCGCGGATCTCGTCCTCGAGGTCGTCTATCTGCTCCTGCTTCCGGTCGATTTCGACGAACGCCTGTCGGCGCGCCGACTCGGCCTCCTCGACACGCTCCTCCGCGGCCTCGATCTGGTCTTCCAGACGACTGATTTCGCCCTTCACTTCCTCGATTTCGCGCTTCAGTTCGAGCTGTTCGTCCTCGCCCTTCCGCTCGATTTCGGCGTTCAGGTCCTCCAGTTCGTCTTCGAGGCGGGCGACCCGGCCCCGGCGGCTGTCGAGTTCGTCCTGCAGGGTGTCGAGGCGCTCCGTCCACGTCTCGACCTCGGATTCCGCGTCCGCGAGCGACTCGCGTTTCTCCGCCAACTCCGCGGCCTGCACGTACTCCTCGTACTCGGACTTCTCCTCGCGGAGCTCTTGGTATTCGAGCGCCGTCTCGCGCTCCTCCGAGAGTTGCTCCAGCCTGCTTTCTTTCTCCTCGATGCGGAGGTCGGCCTCGTCGATGCGTTCCTCGACGACGTCGAGTTCGTCGTACGCGTCCGCTTTCTTCGCGTCGAACTCGGCGACGCCCGCGATTTCGTCGATAATCTCGCGGCGCTCGCCCGCGGTCATGTTGATGATGCCCGTCACGTCGCCCTGCATCACGACGTTGTAGCCCTCCGGCGTGACGCCCGCCTGCGCGAGCAAGTCCTGAATGTCGGAGAGGTTCACGGAGCGGCCGTTGAGGTAGTAGTACGAGTAGTAGTTGTCCTCGGTGCGTTTCACGCGCCGCCGGATGGACACGGTGTCCACGTCCCCGATGTCGTCGCTCCCGGCGGCGTTCACGACCTGCGAGCGCGTGAGCGTGCGCTCCTCGTTGTTCAACACCACTTCGACGCTCGCCTCACGTGGCCCTCCGGCGTCCTCGTCGCCGTCGTGACTCGGGTTGTAGATGAGGTCCGTGAGTTTCTCCGCGCGCATTCCGCGAGTTCGCGCGAGGCCGAGCGCGAACAGCACGGCGTCGATGATGTTCGACTTTCCGCTGCCGTTCGGGCCGCTGATGGTGGTGAAGTCCTCGTAGAACGGAATCCTGGTGGTCCGTCCGAAGCTCTTGAAGTTCTCCAGGACGATTTCGTCGATGTACATCGGGGCCTATGCGACGATGATGTCGTCGCCCAACCCGGACGTCTCTTCTTGGTCGTCTTCCGTCTCGGTCTCCGCCTCGGATTCGGATGCTTCCGCGGCGGCCGCGGCTTCGGCGTCCCGGCGCTCGTCGCGGGCGCGCTCCGCGGGTTCGTTCAGCCCGAGTTCCTCCTCGAGTTCGCGAACGCGCTCCGTCGTGTCCACGAGTTCCTCCGTCAGCCCGCGAACGGTCGCTTCTAGTTCCTTCACGCGGCCTTCGAGTTCCTCGACGCGGTCGTCACTCATACCCCAATGAACCTCATGTGACTGTATAAAACCGGCGTCAGACAACTATCAATTACTAGTCACTTGGGCGTTCGTCAGTTCTAAGCCGCGCGACCCAGAAACGTGGCGTAATGAGTACGCAGGCCGCCGAAACGGACCTCCAGTCGGTCATCGGACTGGAGGTGCACGTCCAACTCGAAACGGACACCAAGATCTTCTGTTCGTGTTCGACGGACACCGCGGACGCGGAGCCGAACACCCACACGTGTCCCGTCTGCCTCGGGCTCCCGGGCGCACTCCCCGTCCTCAACGAGGCGGCCGTCGAGTCCGCCGTCCGACTCGGGAAAGCTCTCCACTCCGACATCCCCGAACGCACCCGGTTCCACCGGAAAAACTACTTCTACCCCGACCTCCCGAAGGGCTTCCAGATAACCCAGTACGACGCCCCCATCTGTGACGGCGGCGAGCTCGAAATCAACCACGAGGGCAGCCGACGAACAATCGAACTCGAACGCGCCCACCTCGAAGAGGACCCGGGAAGCCTCCAGCACGTCGGCGGCAGCATCGAGACCGCGGAGTACACGAAGGTCGACTACAACCGCGCCGGCACGCCGCTCATGGAAATCGTCACGAAGCCGGACTTCCGCGAACCCGGCGAGGCGCGCGCGTTCCTCGCGAAACTCGAAGAAGTTCTCGAATACCTCGGTATCTACGACTCCGGCCGCGACGGCAGCCTCCGCGTCGACGCGAACATCTCGATGATGGAGTCCGCCGAATTCGACGACGGCCGGCCGAGCGAGGACGCGCTCGCGGACGCGAACCGGACCGAGGTGAAGAACATCTCCAGTCACCGCGGCGCGGAGTCCGCGCTGTCCTACGAAATCGCGCGCCAGCGCAACCTCCTCAAGCGCGGCCGCGCGGTGGAACAGGAGACCCGCGCGTGGAATGAGGGGTCGGGCTCGACGGTGTCGATGCGCTCGAAGGAGGAGGAGAAGGACTACCGGTACTTCCGGGAGGCCGACATCCCGCCGCTCGAAGTCTCGGACTGGAAGGAACGACTGGACATCCCGGAACTGCCGGACGCGCGCCGCGAGCGCTTCCAGGACGAGTACGGTCTCTCGGAGGAGGCGGCGTCGAAGCTCACGTCCACGAAGCAGGTCGCGGACTTCTTCGAGGACGTGGCGACCGAGTACGACCCCGCGCTCGCCGCGACCTGGGTCGCGGACAACCTCCTCGGCGAACTCAACTACCGCGACATGGAGATAACGGAAATCGAGGGGCGGTTCGACGAGTTCACGCGCCTCGTCGAACTCGTCGCCGGCGACGAAATCACGGAGAAGAACGCTCGCGAGGTCGTGCTGCGGGAGATGCTGGACGAGGGCGCGTCGCCGGACGACGTGGTCGAGGCCCACGACCTCGGGAAGACCTCGGGGAGCGAGGTCGAGGCGGCGGTCGAGGAAGCCATCGAGGAGAATCCGGACGCGGTCGAGGACTACGAGGCGGGTGACGACGGCGCGCTGAACTTCCTCGTCGGCCAAGTGATGCAGAAGACCGGGGGGAGCGCGGACCCCGGGCAGGTGAACGAACTGCTCCGCGAGCGCCTGTAGAGCGACACGCCTTCTTCTCTACGCGCGCGTTCTCCGGTATGAGCGAGTACGTCCTTCGGAAGGAACTGCCGACGCCGGAGCGCTTCTGCGAGCTCCGCGAGGCCGCCGGGATGGCGCCGCGAACCGTCGCGGACGCTCGCGAGGGCTTGCCGAACAGTCGATACGGCGTCACGGTCGTTCACGAACCCACGGGGGCGACGGTGGGGATGGCGCGCGTCGTCGGGGACGGGGCCACGGTCTTCCACGTCTGCGACATGGCCGTCCATCCCGACCACCAGCAACGCGGTCTCGGAACGCGACTGATGGACGCTATCCTCGAATATCTCGACGAGCATGCGTCGGAGACGGCGTACGTGAACCTTCTCGCGGATGTCGACGGGTTCTACGAACAGTGGGGGTTCGAGCGCACCGCGCCCGAGACGAAGGGAATGTCTCGATAACTTAGAATCCGCCGCGGGAGACGATTTCGTCGAGCGGCTTCCGCTGGTTCGGTTCGTCCCCGCTCTGGAGGTCGTCGGGGAGCGTTTCGGTGGGCGCGGGTTCGCCGATGGCGACCATCACCTCCACGTCGTAGTCGGCGGGCGCGTTCAGTTTCTCCCGGGCGGCGTCGTGGTCGAAGCCCCCCATCGGGTGCGCGACGAGGCCGCGCCGGGTCGCTTCGAGCGCGAGGTTTTCCCACGCCGCGCCCGCGTCGAACGAGTGCGAGGACAACTCACGGCCCTCGTCGTCAGTGGTCTCGGAGAACAGCACGACGAGCACGGCGGCGTTCTCCGCCCACTTTCGGTTCCAGTCGTTCGGGAGCGAGACGAACGTCTCCCACTCGTCGTCGCGGCGGTCGGCGTACGCGAACCGCCACGGCTGCGTGTTCCGCGAGGACGGCGCCCAGCGCGCCGCCTCGAACACGGGGAGATAGTCCGCCTCGGGGACCGGGTCACCCGTCATCGCGTAGCCCGACCAGCGGTTCACGAACAGCGGGTCCACGTCGCGCGTCGGCGTGCGGTTCGCGGCGACCTCCTCGCGCAGCGACCGCTCGGCTTCCACTTCCTGCATCGACTATGGGTAGCGGGCGGCCGGCTATACGGCCTTCGGCCGCGGCGGTGTCGGCCGACTCACGGCGAGTCCGTCGGGATGTCGAACCAGTGACCGCCGCGGAGGTAGTCGATGCCGATGAGCGCGAGGGACCCGCCGCCGACGAGCGCGACGCCGACGTACCAGGGGTTCACGGGATGGGTTAGGAGAGAGCCGAGAACGACCGTCGCGGCGAACACGATGTCCGCCAGACCGGCGAGTCGATGCCAGCCGACGGCGTCGCGAACGGGGTTCTCCACCCCCACGAGAATCATGAGGACGCCGCCGCTGGCGAGCGCGAGCAGCTGCAGGAGGCCGATGCCGGACGGGGTGAGCGCGACGAGCAAGCCGACACTGGCGGCGGTGAGGACGCCGCCGAGAACCGCGTACCACCGAGCGGGCCACTGCATATGTGGGACTGTCGGAGGGACGACGATAACAGTTCTGCCTACGGCGCTTCCTCGGGGACTTCGAGGTATGCGCCGCCGAGGACGTAGTCCGCGCCGATGACGGCGAGCGCGATGCCGGCGGTGGCGAGGAGCGTGGTCCGGAGGGTGAGCGTGACGGTGCCCGAGGGGTCGCCGAACGAACTCGTCACCAGGCCGAGGCCGACCGCGATGTCGCCGAGGCCGATGAGCTGATACCACGGGAACTGTTTGCGGACGGGGTTTTCGGTGCCGCCGACGATGAAGAGGGCGCCGCCGACGGCGAGGAAGGCGTATTGGACGCGCGCAAGCCCTGTTTCGGAGAGCAGGCCGAGAACGCCGCCTGCGAGGATGAATCCGCCGAGGAGCGAGAACCATCGAGAGGACACGTGCATACGCGTGAATCGTCGGTCTCCGGGTTAGGTTTTGCGACGAAACCTTTAGGCGGGATTCCGGCCTAGCCGAGGACAGTAGTGGAACTCATCATCACCGAGAAGAACAACGCGGCCCGCCGCATCGCCGACATCCTCAGCGACGGCGGCGCGTCGATGGAGCGCGACGCCGGCGTGAACGTCTACGGCTGGGGCGGGAAGCGCTGCGTCGGCCTCTCGGGGCACGTCGTGGGCGTGGACTTCCCCGCGGAGTACTCGGACTGGCGTGACGTCGAACCCGCGGAACTCGTGCACGCGGACGTGACGAAGACCGCGACCAAATCGGACATCGTGAACGTCCTCCAGCGGCTCGCCGAGCGCGCGGACGACGTGGTCATCGCGACGGACTACGACCGCGAGGGCGAACTCATCGGGAAGGAGGCCTACGACCTCGTCCGCGAGGTGAACGAGGACGCACCCATCAAACGCGTGCGTTTCTCCTCCATCACCGAGAACGAGGTGAAGAACGCGTTCACGGAGCCGGACGAACTCGACTTCGACCTCGCCGCCGCCGGCGAAGCCCGCCAGACCATCGACCTCGTCTGGGGCGCCGCGCTCACGCGCTTCCTCTCGCTCTCTGCCCGCCAGACCGGCGGCGACTTCATTTCCGTTGGCAGGGTGCAGACGCCGACCCTGAAGCTCATCGTCGACAAGGAACGCGAGATAGAGGCGTTCGAGCCCGACGACTACTGGGAGCTGTTCGCCGACCTCGCGAAGGATAGCGCGGCGTTCGAGGCGCAGTACTTCTACCTCGACGAGGACGGCAACGAGGCCGAGCGCGTCTGGGACGAGGACGACGCCGACGCCGCCTTCGGCGTGCTCCGGGACGCGGCGAACGCGGTCGTCGAATCGGTGAATCGGCGGACGCGGACGGACGACCCGCCCGCGCCGTTCAACACCACCCAGTACATCCGCGCGGCGAGCAGTCTCGGGTACGCGGCGGGGCGCGCGATGAGCATCGCGGAGGACCTCTACACCGCGGGCTACATCACGTACCCCCGGACGGACAACACCGTCTACCCCGACGACCTCGAACCCGCGGACCTGCTCGACACGCTCTCCGCGAACCCGCACTTCGGGGACGACGCCGAGACGCTCCTCGACGCGGACGACCTCACGCCCACGGAGGGCGACGAGGAGACGACCGACCACCCGCCAATCCACCCGACCGAAGACATGCCGGCCCGTGGCGACCTCTCCGAGGACGAGTGGGAGGTGTACGAACTCGTGGTTCGGCGCTTCTTCGCGACGCTCGCCGACCCGGCGCGCTGGGCGCACCTGCGCGTCGTCGCGGACTGCGAGGGCGTGAACCTGAAGGCGAACGGCCGCCGCCTCCTCGACGAGGGCTACCACGCGGTCTATCCGTACTTCGGAACGGACGAGAACCACGTGCCCGCCGTCGAGGAGGGCGACGTGCTCGACGTGACAGACGCCCGCATCGAGGCGAAGCAGACCCAGCCACCGCGCCGGTACGGGCAGAGCCGGCTCATCGAGACGATGGAGGACATGGGTATCGGGACGAAGGCCACCCGACACAACACCATCGAGAAGCTCTACGACCGCGGGTACATCGAGAACGACCCGCCGAAACCGACGCGGCTCGCGATGGCGGTCGTGGAGGCCGCCGAGGAGTACGCGGACATGCTCGTCTCCGAGGAGATGACGGCCGAACTCGAAGCCGACATGGCCGCCATCGCGTCCGGCGAGAAGACGTACGAGGATGTCACGCAGGAGTCTCGCGACCTCCTCGACCGTATCTTTGACTCGCTCGGCGAGTCCCGCGAGGAAGTCGGCGACCACCTCCAGGAGTCGCTCAAGGCGGACAAGACGCTCGGGCCGTGTCCGGACTGCGGGCAGACGCTTCTGATTCGGAAGAGCCGCCAGGGCTCGTTCTTCGTCGGCTGTGACGGCTATCCGGACTGCGAGTTCACGCTCCCGCTCCCGGACACGGGCGACCCGGTCGTCCTCGACGCCGAGTGCGACGAGCACGGCCTGCACGAGGTGAAGATGCTCGCCGGCCGGAACACGTTCGTCCACGGCTGTCCGCTCTGCCGCGCCGAGGAAGCCGACGAGGCCGACGAACCCGTTCTCGGACCGTGCCCCGAGTGCGGCGTGGCGCACGACGCGGACGAACAGGAAATCGACAGCGACGAACACGGGGAACTCCGCATCAAGACGCTGCGGAACGGCAACCGCCTCGTCGGGTGTTCGCGGTATCCGGACTGCGAGTACTCACTCCCGCTCCCCCGGCACGGCGACATCGAAATCACGGACGAGGAGTGCGACGAGCACCGCCTCCCGAAACTCGTGGTGCACGACGAGGGCGACGACCCGTGGGAGCTCGGGTGTCCGATCTGTAACTTCGCGGAGTACCAGGAACGCCAGCAGTCCCGTGGACTCGAAGCGCTGGACGGCGTGGGCGCGAAGACCGCGGAGAAACTGGAAGCGGCGGGCGTGTCGTCGGTGGGCGACCTCGCGGACGTGGAACCGGAGGCGCTCGCGGACGAGGTGGACGGCGTGTCCGCCGACCGCGTGCGCGAGTGGCAGGCGAAGGCGGACTAGCGCTTCCGGACGCCCGTACTCCCGCACGCGGGACAGTTGACGCGTCGGCGTTTGAACGTCAGTCCGCACACGCCGCACTCGTAGGGGTGGTCGTGGTCGCTCGTACTCCCGGTCAGCCGCTTGAGTGCGTCGCGGAGGGGCATCGTGTGTGCGAACGGCGCCCCGGACAAAGAGTCTTGTTTCCAACTAGAACGGACTGCTATTGTGGGGTACGTACGTAGAACGCGACCGAGAGCGGGGGTGTCGCCCCCACCGTGCGGGTGGCGATTCTCGACTCGTTCGACGGGGAGTCACACGATCATGACGGCCCGCGGGCACGGCGGGCGGGTTACGTTCCGTCGAACTGCGTGTTCCCGCACGCGGCGCAGTTCAACGGCTCTCGTTGATAGCGTGCGCCGCAGACGGGGCACTCGAAGCTGTTCGGCGAACTCGCTGCGGCGACACGGTCGACGAGACGTTGCGCCACTCCCATTGCATGCTAACAAATAACACGGATTGACTTAACTCTTCGGCAAAACGACACCAAATACCTAATATGGGTGCTAGTGCGATACCGTACTGCGCTAAATACGGCCAAATATCCACATTTTCAGTACATAGGTTGGATATGACTATTTTCGAGTGGGTTGTCGGGAGAAGCGTTCAAGGACGCGCGCGCCCAACGAACGGTAGATGCGTCTCGACGAGTACATCGACGACCTCTCGCCCGACGAGGACGCGCGCCGCCGCCAGCTCGCGGGCGAGAAGTCCTACGAGATCCTGGACTACGTCGAGGGCGCGAAGGAGCGCTTCGAGTCGGTGAAATCCGGGGACTCGCTGTACGGCGCGACCGCGCCCTCCGTGTTCGTCGGGCGGTCGTCCTACCCGAACGTCTCCGCCGGCATCCTCTCTCCCGTCGGCGACGAGGAGGACGCCGAGAACTTCGCGACGAGCGGGAACTGGTACGACCGCGGACTCGGCGTCGAGAACGTCCTCCAGTACCGCACCGGCCTCCTGAACTCGCGGCGCTCCGCCGACGTGAACGTCAACGACGTCTGGGACGGCTTCGTCGGCGTGCAGCGCGAAGTCGCGCTCGCCGACCGCCCCGTGAACATCGAACTCGGCCTCTCCGACACGCCCGAGTTCGACCCGGACGCGTTCGCGAACCCCGCCGCGAACGCCCCCACCGGCCCGAACGCCACCGCGGAATCCGCGGACCTCGCGGAGAACCCACACGTCCCGCGCGCCGTCGAGAAAACCCTCGAAGACGACGACTGGCAGGCCCAGGGCGCGATGACCTACCTCTACCGCCGCGGCCTCGACGTGTACGACATCAACCGCGTGCTCTCCGTCGGCGGCCTCGGCCAGGGCGAGAACCGCCGCCTCGTCCCCACGCGCTGGTCCATCACCGCCGTGGACGACACCGTCGGCCAGTTCCTCCGCGGCCAGATACGCGACGACCGAAGTATCGACACCGTCGAAGTCCACGTCAACGAGTACATGGGGAACCGGTACTGGGTCGTGCTCGCGCCCGGCACCTGGGAGTTCGAACTCGTCGAGATGAAATCTCCAGGGAGTATCTGGAACCCCGACCCCCAGGGCGACCTCTGGATGGCGAGCGCGTCCGAGGGCTACGAGGGCCGCACCGGCTACGTCGACGAGACCGCGGGCGCGTACTACGCCGCCCGCCTCGGCGTCCTCGAACACCTCCGCGACCGGGGTCGGCAGGCGAAAGCGCTCGTCCTCCGCGAGGTCAGCGACGACTACTGGGCCCCTGTCGGCGTCTGGCAGGTCCGCGAGAGCGTGCGGAACGCCTTCGACCCGAGCGCGTCCTACCTCGACCGCCCCGACGACCACGGCGAAGCAGAGACGTTCCACGACGCCATCCGCGAAATCACGCCACACCTCCCAGTCAGCCTGAACGCCCTCCGCCGGAAATCCACGATGGTCTCGGGCGTCCAGACCGACCTCTCCTCGTTCTCGTAGGGACTCGCGGTCGCAGAACTCAAACGGCCGCTCGCCGAACGTCGTAGTGATGAGCACCACTGAAACCAAGTGGGGATTGAGTCCGCGCGCTCGCTCGGTCCTCCTGACGTACGCGCTCGCCGTCCTCGCGTTCGGCGTCGGCGTCGTCTTCCTCACCGCTATTGCCTTCACGTATCTCTCCGTCACCGGCTCCGACCAGATATCCGCGGTCGCGTCCCTTGGGATGAGCCTTATCGCGCTCCAGGGACTCGCGTTCCCGCTCGTCTCACTGACGTTCCTCCACCGGCGCGGCCTCGGCCTCGACTTCCTGAACTACTCCATGCCGTCGCTGCGCGAACTCGGTCAAACGGTTCTGACGTTCGTCGGCATCATCGCGCTCGTCATCGTCGCCGCCATCGTCATTCAGGCGCTCGGCCTCGAAGCCGCGTCGAACTCCGCGGGCGAGACCGCGAGCGCGAACCCCGAGGTCATTCCCTTCCTGATTCTCGCGTCCTTCCTCCTCATCGGCCCCGGCGAGGAACTGCTGTTCCGCGGCGTCATCCAGGGCACGCTCCGCGAGCACTTCTCCGCGCCCGCCGCCATCTTCCTCGCGAGCGGCGCATTCGCCCCCCTCCACATCACCGCACTCATCGGCGACCTGCAGGCCGGCCTCGTCACCATCGCCGTCCTGTTCCTCCCGAGCCTCGCGTTCGGGTACGCGTACGAGCGCACGGACAACCTCGTCGTCCCCGCGCTCGCACACGGTATCTACGACGCCTTCCTCTTCGCCATGCTCTACCTCGCGACCGTCTACGCGCCCGAATCCACGAGCCTACTCGGCGTCTAAGTTCGCCATCGCTTCGTCGACGTACTCGCCTGTGTCGGCGACGATGTCCGCCCAGTCCTCGTCGTCCGGCGCGATGCCGACGAGGCGGGCGATACGCATGATGGACACGTGGTACACCTGTTGGACGCCCGGTTCCTCCTGCCAGACGACGACGTTACACGGGAACAGGCCGCCGATTTTTCCCTCGCTCGCGTCGAGCGCGCGGTCCGCCATCGCGGGGTTGCACGCGCCGAGCACGTAGTAGGGGTCGCGGTCGGCGTCCACCTTCTCGTTCAACAGGTCGGACGGCGAGAACTCCGCGGGGAACCCGAACCCGGCGTCGGCGAATGCCTCGCGGACGTGCTCGATGGCGTCCTCGTGGCTCATGTGGAGGGTCGCGGTCTCCTCGCCGATGTCCTCGGGGTCGATTCGCGACGGGTCGATTGGAAGCGACATACCCCGCCGTTCGGCGGCGAGCGGGAAAAACGTCTACTCTTCCGTGGTCGGCACGACGCCGGTTCCGACGACGCCGCGAACCGCGGTCTCGAAGTCGTTGCGCGACGAGAAGTACGTCGACTCGACCTCGTCCAGCACCGTCCCGAGTTCGCGCGGGCCGTCCGGCGTTCGAATCGTCGTGTCGCCCTCGCGGCGGGCGATTTCGCTCTTCTCCACGCCCCAGGTGAGTCGCGCGGACACGCGGGCGAGCGGCGCGCCATCGACGGGTTCGCCGTCGCCGAGTTCGACCGCGGGCCCCTCGTCTTCCTCGTCGTCAGCCATACGCGACTCTGCGGCGGACGCGTGGGTAGTTCTTTCGATAGAACGGCTCGCGAGCGCGCTGGTGTCGACGCCGAGTGACCGGGGCGCAGTGCTTTTGGTGTTGCTCGTGCTTGTCTCGCGCATGACGAGTCTCGGGGACGCGTACGAGCGGCAGGCGGGGGACG
>Ga0207813_100252_pt1 | contig 36698 bp, 35 predicted proteins | sample A23E3SouthBayCA_2_FD_187730 | JGI IMG/M metagenome (GOLD analysis project Ga0207813, IMG submission 187730) | Aerobic enrichment media microbial communities from Eden Landing Ponds, California, USA - A23 E3 (4) (SPAdes) | ecosystem: Environmental > Aquatic > Marine > Unclassified | place... | reverse complement strand
CGCGCCCGTGACCGGACGGCAGTACGGCGAGTCGAACCCCGACGGGTTTCTCGGCTTCCGGGTTCCCGCACCGCTGGACGCCGAGTCGGTCGCGGTGGTCTTGGGGGGTGACGGCCCCGAGCGGACGGATATGCAACCCGACCCCGACGACGTCGCCGCCCGGTGGTCGGTTCCCCCGGCGGCGGCCGACCCGCTCCGCTCGCCACCGCCCGTCTTCGCGGCGAGCGTCGACGTGCCCGACTCCGTCCTGGCGACCGACCCGATCCCCGTCACCCTCACCGTGAGCAACGAGGGCGACGGGCCCGGCGTCTTCCGCGCGGCGATCAATCATCAAGGCCCGCGATATGGGGTCGCAGGGATCGACCGTTCGCTCGCGGCCGGCGAGTCGATCACCCACGAGGCGACGGTCGACTACTACCGCGACGACGACACGGTGCCCGGCCGCGTCCAGTTCGCCGTGGTCGGCCCCGACCTCTCGGAGTTCGTCGAGGTGGCTCTCGACGGCGGCGGGACGTCCACCGGGACTGGCACGACGACCGGTGGCTCCCGCTGAGGACAACGCGAAACTGGTAACTTTCCGGTCCGGGTAGTCTCGTGTATGACGGTTTTGCTTCTGGACGGCGATACGGTTGCGGACAACGCACCGATGAACGGCCTCGTCGACGCTATCGAGGCGGCTTTCGCGGCCTACGAGCGCGGTGACGCGACGATGCCGGCGAAGTCCTACGTCGACCTTCCACAGTACGACGGCGACTTTCGGTCGATGCCGGCCTATCTCGACGCCGGTGACTGGGACGCCGCGGGCGTGAAATGGGTGAACTCCCACCCACACAACGGGGAGCGCCACGACCTCCCGACGGTCATGGGGACGATGATCTACTCCGACCCCGAGACGGCGGTGCCGCTCTCGATCATGGACGGCACGGCGCTGACGACCCGGCGGACCGGTGCGGCCGCCGCCGTCGCCACCGACCACCTCGCGGTCGAGGGCGCGTCGTCGCTCGGCCTCGTCGGGGCGGGCGCCCAGTCACACGCCCAGTTGGACGCCATCGCGACGGTTCGCCCCATCGACACCGTCGTCGTCGCCGACGCCGACACGGAGCGGGCGCAGGCGTTCGTCGACGCGGTCAGCGACCGGTTCGACGCCCGCGTCGGCTCCATCGCGGAGGCGGCGGGCTGTGACGTCCTCTCGACGGTGACGCCCGTTCGCGACCCTATCGTCGACGCCGACGCCGTCGGCGAACACACTCATATCAACGCCATCGGGGCCGACGCGCCGGGGAAACACGAACTCGCCGACGACCTGCTGGCGGCCGCGAAACTCGTCCTCGACGATCACACGCAGTGTACCCACTCCGGCGAGGTCAACGTGCCCTACGAGACCGGTCGCCTCACCGACGCCGACATCCACGCCGAACTCGGCGAGGTGGTGACCGGCGCGACGTCGGGACGCACGTCCGCGGACGAGGTCACCGTCTTCGACAGCACCGGCCTCGCCATTCAGGACGTTGCCGCGGCTCGCGTCGTCTACGAACGGGCCACGGCCGCCGGCGCCGGCACGTCGTTCGACCTTCTCGGTCTCGACTCGGCGTAAGACGGCGAGTGTCCCCGGCTCACTCCAAGTGGATCGCGGGCCGGAAGGGGACGGCGTCTCCCGCCTTGTCACCGGGGTCCGGCGGGTCGGCGTCCTCGTCGTAGACGTCGACTGTGGCGTCGAACTCCCGTTCGAGGAAGGAGGCGGCGGCCTCGTAGACCGCCCGTTCGTCGAGGGCGGCCATGGCGTCGACCGTCGCGTCGTCTAGGTCGCGGACGAGTTCGACGAGTTCGCCCGCGAGGTCGTTCACCGCGTCACCGCGCTCTCGGAGGGCCGGATCGCTCATCGCCTCGCTCATCACCGCACCCACGTCGGGGCCGGCCTCGGCTACCGCCTCGAAGACTGCCCGCTTCCAGTCTGCCGCGACGTACACCCGCACGGTGTCGGGATCGGTCCCCGTTACGTCGACGATGTCGTGGACGTCCTCGGTCAGTTGCTCGATCCGCGCTTCCTGTAACTCGACGGTTCGGTCCGTCAGTTCGGGATCGACGTCGGGCCACGGGGCGTCCTCGGCCGGTCGGCCGGTCAGTCGCTCGTGGAGTTCGTTCGCCATGAACGGGACGAACGGTGCGAGAAGGCGAAGCCGCGTCTCCAAGGCGTGACGGAGCGTCCACTGAGCGGCCGGGCGATCTAGGTCGGCACGGCGCCGATACCACCGGAGTGACTCCTCGAAGTCGTAGAAGGCGGTCTGACTGGCCGTCCGCGTCTCCGCGCCCTCCATCGCCTCGGTCACCTCGCTGATCGTCCGCTGGAGTTTGGATAGGAGCCAGCGGTCGACGTGTTCGAGGCCCGGACGGTCGTCCTCGAACGTCGAAGCCGGTTCCTCGGGGAGCAGTTCGGTCCCCCGGTTCCAGAACCGTTCGAGTTGGTCACGGACGCTCTCGACCTGATCGGCGCGCCAGTCGTAATCCTGCCACGGCTCCGCGGAGTTGAGCAGGAAAAACCGAACCGTGTCGGCGCCGTAGGCTTGGATCGCCTCGTCCGGGAGGACGACGTGGCCCTTCGAGGAGGACATCTTCTGGCCCTCTAGCAGGCCCATGCCCATGATGACGATGCCCGCGGGCCACTCCGACTCCGCGAACAGTTCGGCGTGGTGGAACAGGTAGAACGTGAGGTGATTCGAGATGAGGTCGTTCGCGGAGAAGCGGTAGTCGACGGGATACCAGTACTGCCACTCCTCGCGCAGGTCGAGCGCCCGCGGGTCGGGGTCGTCGACGGCGTCGGCGCCGTAGAAGAGCGCGTCGAAGAACTCGCGGTCGAGGTCCGTAGCTGGGATCTCCTGCAGGCGCGGCGCGAGCGTGTAGTACGCCATGTAGATGGTCGAATCCGAGAGGGGTTCGATGACGAAATCGTCGTCCCACGGCAGTCGCGTCCCCAGCCCGTAGTTGCGGATACAGGGCCACTCGTTGAGCCAGTCGATGGTGTGATCGTACTCACCGCGGGTGTTCTCGGGGATACACTCCATGTTCTCGACGACCCGCTTTGTCGCCTGCTTCCAGTCCTCGTCGTTGTAGCTGAGGAACCACGTGTCCTGTTCGGCCACCTCGACGGCGCCGCCACAGCGACAGACCACCTCCTCGGAGAACTCGTACATGGTGTCGAAGTTGCCCGCCTCGACCCCCGCCTCCCGGTACGCTTCCCGCACGTCCTCGATGACCTCGCCGGCGAACTCCCCGTAGTCGTCGTGGAGGCGGCCGGCGTGGAACTCGCGGTTGTAGAGTTCCTTCGTCACCGCCTCCAGTTCGGGGTCGTCGGACGCGGTGACGCCGGCCGACTCGACGGCGTCGCGGGCCGGCACGTCGCCGTAGCCCTCGACGTCGAGGATCGGTTCCGGTTCGATGGCCGAAACGGCGTCCGGATCGACGCCGTACCGCTCCATCCGCTCGTCGTCGGCCGTTGCCTCTTGGAGCGCTAGGTAGTCGTCCGGGGAGTGAGCGGGCACGGACATGACGACGCCCGTCGCGTTGTCGGGGTCGACAAACGCCGCGGGCAGAATCGGCACCGCGTCGCCGGTGACGGGATTGGTGACCGATCGACCGACGAGGTCCGCTCCCGCGACCTGTTCGGTGACGCTCACCTCGTGGGCCTGCAAGCGGAGTTTTTCGGCGGCCGCCTCCGAGACCAGCCACGTCTCGCCGTCGACCGTCGCGCGGACGTACGTGGCGTCGGGGTCGACATAGGCGTTCGTGACCCCCCGGACCGTCTCGGGGCGGAGCGTCGCCATCGGCACCACCGCGTCGTCGAGGCCAAAGCGAATCAGGGTGTACTCTTGGTACTCGGCCTCCTCGCCCTCCAGCAGGTCGTGGGTGGTCACCGGCTGTTCCTCGTTGGTGCAGTATTTCACCGGGTGGAGTCCTTTCTCCAGTCGGTCACGGTCGCGGAGCGTCTCGTACTGCCAAGTGACGAACTTCGAGTAGCGCTCGTCGTTGGTGGTGAACTCGCGGCGCCAGTCGATCGACAGCCCCAGCGACTTCATCCCCCGCTTGTAGTGTTCCTCGATGAAATAGCGGGCGTAGCCCATCGGCGTCTCCAGATCCTGCAGGGTGTCTTCGGGGACGTCGTACGTGTCTCGGAGCACCGACAGTTGCTCTTTCTCACCTTTCTTCAGCCGCTCGACGGCGCCGATGATCGGCGTGCCGGTGACGTGCCACCCGATAGGAAAGAGAACGTTATCGCCACGCTGTCGCCGGTACCGAGCGTACACGTCGGGGACGGTGTACGTCCGGACGTGGCCCATATGCATCCCACCGCTCGGGTACGGATAGGGGACGGTGATGAACGTCGCGTCGTCGTCCGCGTCACCGGGGTCGGCCTCGTACCGGCCCGTCTCGGCCCAGCGCTCCCGCCAGCGCTCCTCGATGTCCTGCGGGTCGTAGTCCATACCCCGGACCAAGTTCCCCCAACCTAAAATAACTCCTATACCGCCGGCGGAAACGACTCGTTTCCGCCCGCTATCAGTGTCGAAAGTCGCGGGGACGTGTCGGTTAGTGACTCCCCGAACGGCGGTAAGCGACCATTATCTATCAGGATGGGCCGTAACCGTCGATAGTGGAAACACTCGTGAACCGGTCGTCGTCCGGACGGGTCCTTGGAGCCGTCGTCCTCGTGGGGTTCGCTCTCGCGTTACTCGGCGTCTGGATCGGATGGTTGGGCGGTCGCCCGTGGCGTTCCCCGACGGTCGTCGTCGCCGCTCCCGTCGGACTGGGCGTCCTCCTCGTCGCCGCGGCCGGGTGGCTCCTGCTGAGCGACCTCGGCGGGCGGACGGCTCTCCGCGTGCCCGCCGCGACTCTCGCCGGGGCGCTCGCCTTCGGTGGGTTCGCGTGGGTGGTCGTCCTCGACAGCCTCGTCACGTCGACCGGCGTACGTCCGACGCTGGTCGTCCTGAACTTCGTCGGCGCCGGCGGCGCGGTCGGCGTCGTGGTCGGCCTGTTCACCGCGAAACAGGCGGCGTGTATTCGCTCGCTCCGGAACGCTCGGAACGAGTACCGCGACCTGTTCGACGGCATCGGCGATACGGTACTCGTCCACGACACCCGGGGACGGATCCTCGCCGCCAACGAGGAGGCAGTCGAGCACTTCGGCTACGACGCCGACACCCTGCGTCGCCGATCCATCGACGACTTGGAAGGCGAGGCGTCGTTGGACGGGCGGTACGTCGCGGGCAACGGCCGCATCGTCTACGAGACGGTCCACGAACCCGCCGACCGCGAGGCCGTTCCCGTCGAGGTCAGCGCTCGCCCCGTCCGGTATCACGACGCGCCGGCAATCCTCTCGGTCGCCCGAGACATCAGCGAGCGCCGTGCCTCGGAGCGGGAACTCGAACGCACTCGCGATCAGCTCCGCGCGCTCAACCGCGTCCTCCGTCACGACATCCGCAACGACATGCAGATCGTTCTCGGCCTCGCGGAACTCCTCGACGAGCACGTCGACGAGGCTGGGCGCGACTCGCTCGACACCATCGTCACCACGGGTGAACACGTCGTCGAACTCACGCGGAGTTCTCGGGAGCTCGCTCGGACGGTGGCCGGCGAGACGGAGCTCCCCTTGGAGCCGGTGTCGCTCTCCGAGGCCATCCACGCGGAACTCGACCGTCGGCGGGAGGCCTTCGCCGACGCCACGCTGACCGTCGAGGGCGAGATTCCGGACGTGACCGTGCGGGCGAACGACCTGCTCGCTTCGGTGTTTCGAAACCTGCTGAACAACGCCGTCCAGCACAGCGACCGCGACGAGCCGACCGTCACCGTCTCCGCCGACCTTCTGCGCGGTGACCCCCGCGTCCGCGTTCGCGTCGCCGACGACGGGCCGGGCATCCCGCCAGAACTAGACGGCGATGTCTTCGGTAAGGGCGAGAAAGGACTCGACAGCACGGGAACGGGACTGGGGCTCTATCTCGTCGAGTCGCTCGTCGATCACTACGGCGGCGAGGTGTGGATCGAGCCAAACGAGCCCCGCGGCACCGTCGTGGTGGTCGAACTTCCTGTCGTCGACGACGAGGCGTGACAGCGGCGCCCAACGCTTCGACGGCCGTCCGCTCAGACTACGTGACGGGTGTCGTAGGAGCCGAGGCGGCGAACCCACCCCTTCTCGGCGATACCCTCTACCTCCTCGACGGCCGCCCGTGCGTGGTCCTCGTACAGGCCGGCCTCGAAGTCGATGTGGAAGAGGTAGTCGCCGAGGCGGTCGCCAGTCGGCCGTGACTCCACCCGCGAGAGGTTGATGTCGCGGTCGGCGAACGCCTCCAGCAGTTCCAGCAGGAGGCCGGGGTAGTTGGCGTTGGGGTTGACGACGATCGTCGACTTCCCGCCGGCCTCGGTGCGCTCGTCGGCGGGCGAGATAGCGAAAAACCTAGTCGCGTTCGAACTCCGGTCTTGGATGTCCTCGGCGAGGACTTGGAGGTCCGCGTCGGCGTTGTCGGGGTGGGCGATGGCGGCGACCGTCGGGTCCTCGCGGGCGTGTTCGACGCCACGAGCGGTGCTCGCGACGGCTTCGAGGCTCACCGCCGGATACTCTGATTCGAGGAAGGTGCGACACTGGGCGAGCGCCTGTGAGTGGCTGGCGACGACCTCGAAGGACTCGGTCTGAGCGAGCAGGGCGTGACGAATGGGGGTGACGACTTCCTCGACGACGCCGACGTCGTGGGCCGACAGCGCGTCGAGAGTCTCCGTGACGCTTCCCTCGATACTGTTCTCGATGGGGACGACGCCGCGGTGGTACTCGCCGTCGGCGACCGACTCGACGATGGCCGTCACGGACTCGCTGAACGTCACTTCGTCGGCGACCGCTCGTGCGGCGCGGTGGGAGTAGGTCCCCGCCGGGCCGAGCGTGATGGCTTCCATGGGGCGAGGGTCGCGTGGCGCGGTAAAAAACGCGTCGGACCCGTCAGGCTGCCCGCTCGAACTGCAGGACGAACACGGTTCCGCGGGGGTCGTTGTCCTCGATCCACACCTCGCCGCCGTACTGGTCGACGAGCGTGTACACTAGGTAGAGGCCCAACCCCGTCCCCTCGCTCTCGATGCCTTTCTCGCCCTTACCGAAGACCTGTTCCTTGCGGTCGTCGGGAACCCCCGGCCCGTCGTCGGCGACGCGGACGGTCACCGTGTCGTCCGTCGCCGACGCCGACACCGTGACGCTCGGCTCGTCGCGGTCGCTGTGCTGGACGGCGTTGTTCAGCAGGTTCCGGAACACCGACCCCAGCATGTCGTTTGCGACCACCTCGACCAGCGGGACGTTCCCACTGGTGCGAATCGTCGCCGCCGGATAACTCGACCGCACCTCCCGCATCTCTTGGTTCAGCACGTACGAGAGGTGGACGGGTTCGAGCGTCGGATCGGTCTCCGAGACGAGCGTCTCCATCAGGTCACCCATCACGTCCGTCAGTTCGATCACGTGATCCGTCCGACTCCGGATCGTCTCCAGTTGGGGCTGATTGCCCTCCGACACGACGTTATCGAGCAGGTCGGTCATCCCTTGGACGAGTTGCATATCGTTGCGGATGTCGTGGCGGACGATCCGGTTGAGGAGTTCGAGGCGCTCGTTTTGCTCTTCCAGCACCTCTCGGTACTCGCGGGCCTCGGTCACGTCCTTGATCGCGCCGTCGAGGTACGGGTCTCCGTCGGCGGGATCACAGCGACAGACGGTGACTAGCCCCCAGAACGACTCCCCGTCGAGTGTTCGCAGTTCGAGTTTCTCGGTGACGACGTTCGTCTCGGCGACGGCGTCGAGAAATCGCCGGCGGTCGTCCGGATCGGCGTAGATGTCGCCCATCGGCGTCGAGAGTAACTCTGCCTTCGAGTCGGCGCCGAACAGATCCACCATGGTCGGGTTTGCTTCGAGGAAGGTTCCCTCGGGGTCGTCTTTCGACCGAAAGATGCCCGTGGGGACGTGTTCGACCAGTTCCTCGAACCGCCCGAGTTCGGCTCGACGGCGCTTCCGGTCGGTCACGTCCCGGACGGTTGCCACGATACGGGCCTCGCCGTCGCGTTCGAGACGCGACGCCGAGAGTTCGGCCCAGACGCTCCCGCCGTTGCGCCGCTCCAGCAACCACTCGACGGTCGTCGTGTCGTCTCCGGGATCGACAGTCAGCCCGCTCGCCGACTCGGTGCGCGCCCCGTCAGCCAGAAGGTCCGCGACGTGCCGGCCGACGAGACGCTCTCGGTCGAATCCGGTTAGCTCGACGAACCGGGCGTTGACGGCCCGAATCATCCCGGTGTCGGGGTCGTACACAACGACCCCGTCCGGGATGCGTTCGAGGAGGTCGCCACCGTCGGCCCCGGCGGTCACCGTCGATTCGTTCACACCGCATATACCCGCGAGATCAGTATAAATATACGGCCCCGATTATCACGGCGGAGAACAGATGTCGACGAAGTTTCGCAGGATCGTTAGCCCCGTCTCTCCGCTCTTTTCCGGGTGAAACTGCGTGCCGAAGACAGTCCCGTCATCGTTGGCGATAACTGCAGGGAACGTACGGCCGTGGTCGCTCGTGGCGACGACCGCCTCGTCGTCGTCCGGGACGGCGTAGTAGGAGTGGACGAAGTAGGCGTGTTCCCCGTCGACGGAGCCCCCGCGGTCGCTCCCCTCGACGCCCGTGACCAGCGGGTGAGAGCGTTCGACCGACAGCTCGTTCCAGCCCATGTGGGGGATCTTCTGACCTTCGGCGAACCGGACGTTGCGCCCGGGGACGAAATCCAAGCCGACGACGTCGCCCTCGCCGGCGTGGTCGGCCTCCTCGCTCGACGTGAGGAGCATCTGCATCCCCAAACAGATGCCGAAGACCGGTTGACCGCGGGCGACGGCGTCCGCGAGTGCCTCGCGGTACGGCCCGGCGTTCTCCATCCCCTCGCGGAAGGCGCCGACCCCCGGTAACACGATGCCGTCGGCGGCGGCGAAGTCGTCCGGGTCGTCGGTGATGGTCACGGCCGCGCCGGCGCGTTCTAGGCCACGCGTCGCCGACCGGAGGTTGCCGAGGCCGTAGTCGACGATGACCACGTCCGCCAGCGCCTCCGACGGCGGTTCGGACAGGCTCATACCGACACTCCGTGGGCGGGGGGGAAGTGGTTTTTCGTTGCGTCAAACGTCGTCGGTCTCATCCCTGCTCAGTAGTCGCCGAGTCGTGCCTGATCGCCGCTCCCGGCACCGACGAGGTCGGCCGCCCGGGTGATCGCGTCCTCGAAGGCGCCGCGCTGGCTCCGGTCGTACAGCGTCGCCGCGGGATGCAGACAGAGCAACACCCGCCGGGGAGCCTCGCCGAGGCGGACGTCGACGACCGATCCCGACTCCTTCGTCACCGCCACCGACCGGTCGAGCAGACGTTCGCCGGGAACCTTCCCGAGCGTGACGATCAGGTCGGGATCGACCGCCTCGATCTCCCGCTCTAAGAATCCCGCGCAGTTGTCGAGTTCCGCGGCGCGGGGGTCGCGGTTCTCGGGCGGCCGACACCGGACGCAGTTGGTGATGCGGACGTCCGCCCGTGCGAGGCCGGCGTCCCGGAGCGCGTCGTCGAGGACCGATCCCGACCGACCTACGAACGGTTCCCCTTGGTCGTCCTCGTTGGCCCCGGGCGCCTCGCCGACGAACAGCAACGCGGCGTCGGCCCGCCCCGTCCCGTTGACGATACGACTCCGTGACTCGACGAGCGCCGGGCACTGCTCGCAGGCACACACGTCCGGCCCCTCCGTCTCGACCATAGCGAGTGCCCGTAGGCCGGCGGCTTAAGTCTCCTCGTCTGCCCGAAACCGACGGGCGGCCCGGGCCGCCAGCCGAGCCACCCGGAGCGGCTCCGGGCGACCGCCGGTCGGCGTGAACGCACGCACCGCCTCGGCGGCGTCGTCGTCGGCGACGCCGATGGCCCGGACGTACACCGTCTCGTCGTTCACGTCGAGGCGTCGGCGCGGCGGCAGGTCGCGGTACGTCCGGAGTCGGCGGTCGAGCGCGTCACCGGAAAACGCGTCCCGGAGCGCGGGTTCGAGTCCGGGACTAGCCTCGAACGAGACGGCGATGACGGGCCGGCCGACCCGGTCGTGGAGCGTCGACAGGTCCACGAGGTTGAACCACGCCGGCGCGATTCCCGCAACGAGGAGGACGCGCACGTCCTCCCGATCCAGCGTCGTCCAGAGGTCCGCGATGGCCGCGGTGGCGTCGGTGCCGCCGACGGTACAGGAGCCGAAGACGAACCCGTCGGTGACTCGGTCGCGACGGCAGACGGCTCCGCAGAGCACGCTTCGGTCGTCGTCCGAAAAGGATTCCGCGACTCCGAGCGCTCGCGCGCCGGATTTCACTCGTCTTTGATATCTTTGAGACGGTCGATCAGTTCGTCGTTCGACGCCCCGATTTCGAACTCGACCGATCCCCGATGATCGTTCTCCGACGTTTCGACGCCCTCGTTGTCGTCGAGGTCGGCGTCTAACTCCTGGTTCTCCTGTTCGGATTCGTCGTAGCTCCCGAAGCCCATACGTGTTGGTCTACCACGCCCACAACCAAAAAGGATTTGCAGGGGGCGTTCGTCACTCACCGCCCGATTCGTCGCCGGCTTCGAGGGCCACCCACCAGCTTTTATCGACGCGTCCGGAACGTCACGGTATGGACGTCCACAACGTCACCGCGGGCGCCGAGGAGTTCACCTGTAACGCGTACCTCGTCACCGGCGAGAGCCCGGCGCTGGTGGACGCGGGGGCGATGCCCGGCGTCGTCGATGTCGTCACCGACCACGTCGACGCCTTGGATCGGGTGGTGCTCACCCACCAGCATCACGACCACGTCGGCGAGCTCGACGCCGTTCTCGACGCCTTCGACGCCGACCTGTACGCCGACGCCGACCACCCTCGGCGAACCCACGCGCTCGCCGACGGAGACGGCGTCACGCTTGGCGACGAGTCCTTCGACGTCGTCTACACGCCGGGGCACGCCGACGACCACGTCTCGCTCGTGAGCGAACACACCCTGTTCAGCGGTGACGTGGTCGTCTACAACGACGGCGCCTTCGACGACGGGAGCTTCGGCCGCACCGACAGTCCGGGGCAGTCACGCGAACGGCTCATCGAGAGTATAGAGACACTGCTGGACCGCCTGCCGGACTCGGTGACGGCCATGTACGCCGGCCACGGCAACCCCGTCCCCGACGACGAATCCGTCCGGACGGTCGTCGAACGAGCACTCGAACGCGCCGAACGCCGGGAGCCGAAGTACGACTGACGGCGTCGAGGAAAGAGAGGCGACGGCGACTCAGGCGCTACGGCGCTCTTTGGCCTTCGGGCGGAGCTTCTTGTAGCCGCACTTCCGACAGCTCTCGGCCCGGGCGGCGTTGCGCGCGTTGCACCGCATACAGATCTGTTTCTCGAGCATCCGTTTTTCGGCTTCCTCGAACTTGGCCATGCGCCCGCTTTTTCGGCCGACCGTCATAACCCTTGCGAGTGCCCCCGAGCGGCGGTCGAGACAACGCAAGCGTTTAGACAGCCGATGGAGTAGTCAGTGGTATGGCGAACTGTCCGCTCGCCGACGACTGCCCCAGTTTCTCGGAGCGTATCCAGGGCATGGGGTGTCAGCACTACGGCGACCGCGGGGGCGCCGAGTGGTGCAACCACTACGATATGCCCATCTCCGACCTGAAACAGCAGCCGGTGAAACCCGGTGAGGAGCTCGTCGTCGAGGTGACCGACATCCACGAGAGCGGTGCCGGCGTCGGCCGCACCGAGGACGGCTTTATCGTCTTGGTCGACGGGACGCTCCCGCCGGCCCGAGCGCGGGTGCGCATCGACCGCGTGAAGGCCAACCACGCGACGGCCGACGAGGTCGAACGGCTTCCCGACGACCCCGACGAGGACGCCGAGGGGGACGAGGCAGCCGTCGACACCGAGACGGAGACCGAGTCGGACGACCGCGACGACTCGGGCCGCCCGGAGCAACTGGGTAGTCGCGACAACTTCTGGGGCGGGTGAGCGCCGGCGCCGTCGCGGTGTCGCGAGTGGACAGCGTGAAGTGTAGCTTTTAATCCCCGAAGGCATACATCGAGGCATGGACGACGACCCGGACGCGGACGCGCTGCTCGAACGCGCCGGTTTCGACCCCGAGAACAGCGTGTTGACGCGTCGGCAGGCGGAGGTGCTCGCGCTTCGCGAGCGGGACGTGCGCCAGTCCACCATCGCGGACCTGCTCGGTACGTCTCGCGCGAACGTTTCGAGCATCGAGTCGAGTGCACGAAAGAACGTAGCGAAGGCACGCGAGACGGTCGCGTTCGCCGAGGCGCTCACCGCGCCGGTTCGCGTCGAAGTCGACGAGGAGACCGACCTCTACAACGTCCCGAAACTCGTCTACGACGCCTGTGACGCCGCGGGCGTCAAGGTAAACCATACCGCCCCCGACCTGATGAAACTCGTCAGCGACGAGGCCGGCGACGCGGTGAAGGGTCGCGAGGTGCAAGCGCCGCTTCTGGTCGGCGTCACCACCGACGGAACCGTCCGCGTCCGCCAGTCGAAGCGCTAGAACTCCCCTTCTGCGTTCAACTCCGCGACCAGTTCGCGCACACGCTGTGCCGCCGCCGTCGGCACCACGAGTATCCGGTCGTCGTAGGCGACGACCGCCACGTCGTCGACACCCACCAGCGAGACGTGGACGTCGTCGCCGGCGACGACGTTGTTCGTCGCGTCGACGGCCCGTACCGACGCGTCACCCGCGACGACCGTCCCGTCCTCGTCCGCCGGGAGGATACGCCGGAGGGCGTCCCACGACCCCAAGTCGTCCCACGCGATATCGAGAGGAACCACCGCGACCGACCCGGACGCGGCGCGTTCGAACACCGCGCGGTCGACGCTCACGGGATCGACCGCCGCGAACCCGGCCTCGGGGTCGCCCCGGTCGAGGGCGTCGATCAGGGGGGCAAGCGGGGCGCCGGTCGCCCCCGCCGCCGTCAGGAACGCCGCCGGTGTCCACGCAAAGATGCCCGCGTTCCAGTAGTACCCCGCCTCGACGTACCGTCGTGCCGCCTCGGCGTCGGGTTTCTCGTGGAAGGCGGCCACCTCGGCGTACGCCCCGCGGTCGGGCCCGGGTTCGACGTAGCCGTAGCCGGTGTCCGGCCGGTCCGGTTCGACTCCGAAGGTGACGAGCGATCCCGTCTCGGCGGCGACCCGCGCACCACGCTGGGCCGTCGGTTCGAACGCGCCGTCGACGTGGTGGTCGCTCGGGAGTGCGAGCATCACGGGGTCGTCGAACCGCTCGGCGACCCGGTGGGTGGCGTAGGCGAGCGCCGGCCCGGTGTCCTTGCCGGCGGGTTCGACGAGAACCGAGGCCTCGGGGACTGCCTCCCGGACCGCGTCGGCGAACGCGGGCCGGGTCGAGACGACCACCTCGTCGGCGAAGTCGGCGCGCGCGACGGTGCGTTCGAGGAGCGTCCGCTCGCCCCCCAACGCGAGCAACTGTTTCGGGCGGTGGTGCCGACTCGCGGGGTAGAGCCGCGAGCCGACGCCGCCGGCGAGTACTACCGCGACGAGCGGTCGATCCATACCGGGCGGGTTGGTGGCCCCCGGCAAAAGCGCTCCGACGGGCGGACCCTTACCACGTCTCGACGACGCCCTCGCGGACGTCCTCCACACACCCCTCGCAGTCGGGGTGTCCCGACTCGAAGCAGTCGGGACGCCCCTCGTCGTCGACGGCGACGGCACGCCGTTCGGCCGCCCGACGGCAGACGATGCGGACGCGCCCCGCCTCGTCCCGTGGCAGGTCGGCCGCCGTCTGGCCCTCGCGGTAGGCCTCCCGCGCCTCCGCGTAGCGGCGGCCGGCCGAGCGGAAGGCCGTCCGCACGAACCGCTCCAGTCGGTCGTCCATACGCACGCTTGCGGCGGATACCTCAAAGACCCGTCGCCGTCGGGCTTGGCGTCGGCGGCGGCGCTCGTTCACTTTCACCCCGGTCACGGAACTTTTTATATCGTCCCGATCCAACCGACGTGTGCCTCCCCATGAGAACAGACCGGAGGCGAGTGAGACCATGACCGATTTGCATACCCACGCGGAGGACATCGTAGCGCAGTTCTCGGATCATCTCGATCTGGGCGTCGACGAAGTCGAGGAGCGACTCGACAACCTCGTCAACGAGTACCGGGTCCCGGTGGACGAGGCTCGGCGAAGCGTCGTGAACAGCTACCTCGACGAGGCCGATCTGGACCGTGACGCGCTGGGCGGTGGCGGCGGCAACGCCGCCGTCGGCCTCGCCGAGATCGATCAGGACGAACAGTGGATCGACGTGACCGCCAAGGTCGTCGAACTCTGGGAGGCACGGAGCGACTCCGTCGCCCAAGTCGGCCTGCTCGGCGACGAGACGGGCACCACCAAGTTCGTCGCCTTCGAGACCTCAGACCTGCCCGAACTGGCGGACGGTGCGGTCTACCGGCTGGAGAACTTGGTGACCGACGAGTACCAAGGCAACTTCTCGGTGAAGCTCAACCGGACGACCACGATCACCGAGGTGGACGAGGAGATCGAGGTCGGCGACGACGCCGAGACCGTCGAGGGGGCACTGGTGGACATCCAGAGCGGCAGCGGCCTGATCAAGCGCTGTCCCGAGGACGACTGCACGCGCGTCCTCCAGAACGGTCGGTGTTCCGAACACGGCGACGTCGAAGGCGAGTTCGACCTACGGATCAAGGGCGTCCTCGACGACGGCGGCGCGGTCCACGAGGTGATCTTCGACCGCGAGGCCACGGAAGCGCTCACCGGCACGACCCTCGAGGAAGCGAAGGACATGGCGATGGACGCACTGGACACCACCGTCGTCGCCGAGGAGATGCGCGCCGACACGCTCGGCCGGTACTACCGAGTGAGCGGGCCGCAGTTCGGCCGCTACGTGCTGGTTGACGACTTCGAGCGGCTGAGCGATCCCATCGACGCCGAGGCGGCCCTCATCGAAGCGAGGTCGATCTAACATGAGCCAAGCACCCACCCGGGAAGTCGCGCGGCGCGTCTTCGCCCGCGAGTTCAACGACGCGAGTCACACGTTCAAGGAGTCCGAGGACGAGCGCGCACCCGTCTACCTCCTGCTTCCGACCGGCGAACGCGCGAATCGCGTGTTCCTCGTCGGGACGCTCACCGAGAAGGAGGACGTCGGCGAGGGCGACGAGTACTGGCGGGGTCGGATCGTCGACCCGACGGGCACCTTCTTCGTCTACGCCGGGCAGTACCAGCCCGACGCCGCGTCGACGCTCCGGGAGCTCGAACCCCCGGCGTACGTCGCCGTCGTCGGCAAGCCACGCACCTACGAGACCGACGACGGAAGCGTCAACGTCTCGGTGCGCCCCGAGTCCATCACCGCCGTCGACGCCACCACGCGGGATCGTTGGGTGGCCGAGACGGCGACCCGGACGCTCGAACGCGTCGGTGCCTTCGACGACGAGGGCGACGAGTACGCTCGCATGGCTCGCGAGGAGTACGACCTCGCCGTCGACGAGTACCGCGAGGTGGCACTCGCGGCTCTCGAAGGCCTCGACGAGTCCGACGAACTGAACGGCGACGGCGACGGCGCCCCCGCCGAACACTGACCGGCGGCGGAGCTCTCCCACGTCTGACAAACGATTAAGTGAGTCGCCGTCGAAGTTTGAGTGACGATGGGCAACAAGAACAAGACCGTCTCCTTTCGCGTCAACGAGGACGCCTTCGAGACTCTGCGCGAGATCGCCGAGGAGCGTGATCTCTCGCTTTCGGCGGTGTTTCGCGACTACGTCGACATGCTCGTTGCCCACGACGGCCAAGTCCGGGTCGTCCCCGAACACGAGTTCGACGCCACGGCAGACGACGGCGCGGAGTTCCCGCCCACGGTCGAGGTGCCAAAGAGCTTCGTCCGCGAGCACGAACGCCTCGAACTCGAAGCCGAACACCTCCGCGAGCAACTCGACGAGCACAAGCGATACGTCGACCACCTCCGGGAACGCTTAGCGGAAGACGAGGAGGAGGTCATCCAACTCGAAGACCTAGATGGCGAGCGCGATGAACCCTCCTACCGGCTAGGCTGACAGGGTGCGACGTGCCTCGCGGGCACGCCGCTCCATGTCGTCGGCGCCCTCGACAGCCGCCAGTGACTCCACCGCCTCCAGCCGTCGGACCGCCCGGTCGAGGAACGAGAGGACGTCCCCCGGATAGGCATAGAGCATGTAGTCGTCGCTCATCACGTCGACGATGGCGTCCGGCCCGAGTCCTTGGGCTCGGAGCTCCAGCAGGTAGCGGATGAACTGCCGCTCCGGATAGCCCGTATAGATGTCGTCGGGGTCCTCGCAGTCGAGGAAGTCGGTCGCGAAATCAAGCAGTCGGTCGCGGGTCGCGTCGTCGAGTTTCGAGAGGCCGTCGCCGCTGTAGAGCACCTCCATCGTCGCCCCCTTGAACGCCCCCTTGGGGATAGACGTATCTAACTGTGAGACGATCTGCCGATGGTTCTTCAGATAGACCTTGTCGGTGATGGCCACTGTCGCCACGTAGACGGCTGTGAAACTAAAGCGTCCCGACTCCGGGCGTGGGGGGCCGACACAACCCTCGTCACGAGTCGTAACCTACTTTACTCACAGCACAGTATCGTAATTTGTGTCCGGGTTAGGGTAGTGGTTATCCTTCAGCCTTGTGGAGGCTGAGACGCGGGTTCGATTCTCGCACCCGGACTTGATTTTTCGAGGACTCTTGGAGCACGGAGAGTTCCATACCGAAGGTCGGAGAGCGGGCAGTGGTCGAACGCTGGACGGGGCGCACGTCGTGGAGTCGGCACATCCGTTCCCGAGGTCGACCGCCCGAAACGGCCTTACTCCTCGTCGCGGACCTCTTCGATGATCTCCTTGTTGCGTCCGTGGTGATCCGTCTTTTCCCAGACGAGATTCCCGGTATATATTTGATAAATTGCCCGTAACGTTGCGGCCCAGTAAAGCGCCCAATAGAACACGAGTGTGACACTAATGAGCACTGAGCGAACGGCACGCCCCCACTTGGACGTGCGGTCGGACACCGAGTAGTACGCGTACGAGTGAGCGGCCGCAAGCACGGCGACGATGGATAACGTCACCAGTAGGAGCAGCCGATTCCCCTCGAAGAGACGAATTCGATACAGATTCGAGTATAGCAGCAGGATCACGATTCCGGTCACGTTGATCACCGCATAGTGGGGGAGGAACGACTGAAACAGCAGGTGGAACTTACTCCTCACTCCCGTCGGCGGGGTTCGGAACCACTGAAACATGGTGTAGATCTTTCCTTTCTCCCATCGGGTCCGCTGGGTGATCCAGTTACGGTAATCCAGCGGCGACTCCTCGATGGTCGGCACGTTTATGTAGCCCATCTCGAAGTCGTGTAACCACAGAAGCAGTCCGAGCTCGAAATCCTCCGTCACGTTCAACGGATCCCACGGCGCAGCGTCATCGACGGAGTGGGCTTCGAACCAGTCGGCGGAATCCTCCGGCCACGGAGAGCCGTACTCGTCCTTACGGATCTGAGCGACCGCCTCCAGTGTCGCACGGTGAAAGAAATTTGTCGTTCCGCCCAGTGGGACGGGGTATCCGGCGGTGAAGAACCCCTTCAGCAGTAGCGTGTACCAGTATGCGTACTCCGCACGAAAGAGCAGATTCTTCCACCCGTCGTTCTCGTTGACCATATCCAGCTTTCCTTGGACGAAATCCTTGTTCTCGTCACACAGGCTGGTCACGACGTAGGAGAATAGCGACCGGTGCACGATGTCCTCGGCGTCGATGACACCGACGATGTCCCCGGACGTGTTGTTGAAGCCGTAGTTGAGCGCTCTTGGTTTGTTAGGTTTCAACGGATACGATTCCGGAACGACGTGCGTCGTGAAGTCGTAACGCTCGCTGAGCGCATCTAGAGCCTGCCGAGTGCTGTGGTCGTCCGGTTCGACTAGCACGTTGACGTTCAGGGCGTGATCCGGATATTCGGTCTCCCGTAGCGACGAAATGGCCTGACTGACGACGTTCGCGTCGTGGTATGCGGGAACGAGCACGTCGATTACCGGCGTCTGCTCGAGCGGATCGTTAGGGACGTTTGTAACTAAGTTGCCAAGTCCGGTCGTCCTATCTGTATACTTACTGACCAACGAAACTAGGGTGTACTGTAGCAGTGGAAAGAACGTATACAGCGTTACAGCCAGCCACGCGGTCCCAAAGACGAACGCAACGAGTTGGATAACTTCCAACTGAGTGAACTGAATTTGTTGTAGATATATCGACAATATGTCTTCTCCGATTACCAATCCAGTACGCGATGTCTGATGATATACTCTTTGACTTCCCCCATGCTGGAAGCATCACCCATCCACAACTAGCGCGAACCCAGTAGTAGAGTCAGCAGTGGGTCGTTTGCGCTCTCAGTGGGCTCCCCGTCCGCGCCCGAGACGACACCGGGGATACCGACGTACCACGACGGAGAGTTCGACCGGCCGCCGCCGAGACGCGACACCACGATTTTTCACCCGGGCGGTGGATGGGCCGGTACGCATGGACGAACGCCGCGCCGTCGTTGCCCTCTTCGGCTTCCTCGTTACCGCCGTCATCGCCTACATGGCGTATCGGTTCGTCGCCGCCCTCACCGTCGCCGTCTTCATCTACTACTCGACGCGGCGGTTCTACCGGGCCCTCGGTCGCTTGCGACTCCCCAAGCGAATCCGGGCGGTGACCGTGATACTCCTGCTTGCCCTCCCTTTGCTCCTGTTGCTCAGTTACACCCTCGTCCTCCTCGTCACCGAGACGCGCCAGTTCGTCGCGACGTATCCGGTCATCGAGACGGCCGCCACGAACGTGGCGTGGTTGGAGGGGCTGGAGGATCTGCCCAGTCTCACCTTCGGGAGCGTCGTCGAGGCGTATCGCGCCGGGCGGTTCGACGCGATCATCGATTTCCTCGTGGAGAACGCCGCGCTCCTGACCAGCGCCATCACGGGCTTTTTCCTCAACCTGTTTATCGTCGTCGTCGTCAGCTACTACCTCCTGATCGACGGCTCGACGTTCTACGGCTGGCTCGACCGGTTCGACGACGACGCCATCATCCGGGAGTTCTTAGAGGCGGCGGACCGCGAACTCGAAGCCATCCTCTTCGGAAACCTCCTGAACGTCATCGCCATCGCTCTCATCGGCGTCGGCGCGTTCAAGGGGTACAACGCCCTCGTCCCGCCGTCGGTTCAGGTGCCGTATCCCGCGCTCGCGGGCGTCCTCACGGGCGTTGCGAGCCTCATCCCGGTCGTCGGGATGAAGATCGTCTACGTCCCTCTCGCCGCCGCGATGTCGGTCCCCATCGTCTTCGACTCCGAGCTCTCCCTGCTCGTCTACGTCGCCGCGTTCCTCGCCGTGGCGGTCGTCGTCGTCGACACCATCCCGGATCTGGTGCTCCGTCCCTACCTCAGTGGCGAACGCACACACGTCGGCCTGTTGATGCTCGCGTACATCTTCGGGCCGGTCATCTTCGGCTTCTACGGGCTCTTTTTCGCCCCCATCGTCGTCGCCCTCGGGGTGACCTTCGCCCACACGGCGCTCCCGCGACTCCTCGGCGGCGAGGATGTCGACCCCCCGCTCTCGCCGGACCAGCGTCGTCTCGACGAGTTCTGAGCGGTCCGGACGGGTCGCCGCTCACCGCCGCGCGAAGTCGGCGTCGTTCGACAGCCGGTCGAACCCTGTCTCGCCCCCGGTCGCCGTCCCGCGGGTCTGGATGATGTCGAACGCCGTCATCAGATCCGTCCGAGAGATGAGACCGACGAGGGCACCGGTATCGTCGACGACAGGGAGACGGCCGACGCCCTCCCGTTGCATCGTCGAGATGGCGTCCATCGCGTCCGCACTCGGCGCGATGGTGACCAGTTCGGTCGCCATCACGTCCTCGACGCGGTAGGCGTCTCGCTCTACGTCGCGCACCTCGCGGGTGTCGTCCAGCGTGACCATCCCCACGAGGCTCCCCCCACGCATCACCGGGTAGCCCGTGTGGCGCTCGCGGAACATCCGGTCTGTGAGCGCCGACAACGAGGTGTCGGCCGTGACGGTGTCCAGATCGGTTACGGGCGTCATGACGTCCGCGACGGTCACGTCTTGGAACGCCGCCTTCATCACCGTCTGCTGGGCCTCGCTCGACGCACCGATGTAGATGAAAAAGGCGAGTGCAATCAGAAACAGGTTGGCAAAGAGGCCGACGATGGCGAGCACGACGGCGAACAGTTTGCCCACCTCGGCGGCGATCTGGGTGGCCCGGGCGTGGGGTCGGGTCCGCGCCAGCAGCGCCCGGAGGACCCGCCCCCCGTCCATCGGAAAGCCCGGGAGCATGTTGAAGACGGCCAGCGCGACGTTCGTCATGGCGAGGTAGGCGAGGACGAACTTGGCGGGTGGGAGGCTTCCGGGGACGACTAGGAAGGCGAGATACGAGAGGACACCGAGGGCGACGCTGACGATCGGGCCGGCGACGGCGATGGTGAACTCCTGTTTCCAGTTCTCGGGCATCTCGGTGAATCGCGCGACGCCGCCGAACAGCCAGAGGGTGATCGAGTCGATCTGGTAGCCATACCGCATCGCCACGAGAGAGTGGCCGAACTCGTGGAGGAGGACACAGAGAAACAGGCCGGTCGCTGCCGCGCCCCCGAGGACCCAAGGCACGGACCCCGCGGTGAGCGCCTCGACTGGCATCGCGGCGCCGAAGACGTCGTTGAGAACTGCGACGAGGTTTCCCACGTCCGCGCCGATCAGCCACGCGAACAGCGGGAGCACCAAGAGAAAGGTCAGATCGAGTTTGATCGGAATGCCGAACGCGCTTCCGATGCGGATACCGCGCATACGGCACCTTGCATGTGAACGGACTTAACTCTTGGAAGCGGGCCGTCGGCCGGCGCTGGCCACCGGATTCGGGACCGATCCGCCGTCAGTTCCCGGTCACGGGGGTGATCTCGAAGACACCGACGGTCCCGCTGAGCTCGTAGCCGACACAGAGCAGCGGGTTTTGCACCGGACTCTCCGCGGCCGGGACGAAGTGGACGCCCTCTGGGGCGAAGTCACCGGCCCGAGCGGGATTGTCGCCCTCGGGGTCCTCTTCGGCGGCCGCTTCGAGGTCGTCTTCGGTCACACTGTAGTCGCGGTTGACCGCCATCTCCACGTATTCGGCGTTCTCCGGTCGGGTCACGTCGTAGGCGAAGATGGCGCTCCCAACCTCCTGACCGACGAACGCGAACGTCCGGTCCCCGACCGTGCCGAGTTCGGCGCTTTCGGTCTCCGGGCCGCTCTCGACGACGTTCTGGTGTCCCGCCGGCCGCCGCTCGGCGAACGTCTTCTCGAAGTCCCGGCCGCTGTCGAAGACGGGATCTAGCCCGTCCTCGGAGACCTCCCAGACGGTGAACGACCGGCCGCCGATGGCGTAGATGGCCTCGTAGCTCCCGTCGCCGTTCTCGTCGGCGAACTCCGCCATCGCCGCCTCGTTGACCTCCAGATTGCCGAGGTGTTCGGGCCGGGTGAGTTCCTCGACGCTGTCGACGTACGGGTTCTCCGAGAGGTCGAACGCATCGGGATCGAGGTCGAGGTCGCCGAGCACGCTCACCTCGAAGTCCTTGGCGTCGCCCTCGTTGGCGGTGACTAGGTACGTCTCACCGCCCACCTCGTAGGCGTCGATGGCGTCGGGCTGGTACATCCCGTGGAGCGGCCAGTTCTGCAGACTGATCCCGTCCGCGTCGCTCGTGTCGAGTTCGTTCCCCGGGAGAGAGAAGTCCTTGAACCCGAGGCCGTGGACTCCGGTCACCGTCCCCTCGGCTAGGTCGACCGTGGCGATGGCGTTGTTCTCCTGCAGCGAGACGAACGCCCGCTGAGAGTCGGGGGTGACGGCGACGAACTCGGGTTCGATGACCGCCGAGGCGACGGCGTCCCCGTCGCCCGGCGAGACGAGGTGGATCCCTTCCTCGCGGAGCGTGTCCTCCTGTCCGTCGAACTCGCCGAAGGTCGCCGTTCGGACGACGGCGTTGCTCACGCCGTTCGTGATGTCGACGACGCTAACCGACCCGGCGGGGTCGGTCGACGCGCCGGGTTCGCCCTCGTTGGCGACGACGACGTAGTTTCCATCCGGGCTGAAGCTGACCTTATCCGGAAGGGGACCGACCGGTACCGCGTCGACGAACTCCAGCGACGACGCATCGTAGAAGGCGATGGCGCCGTCGGCCGTCGCGGGATCGGCCTCGATGGCCGCGGCGACGAGGTTTCCGTCCACGTCGACGCTGTTGGTCCCGCCGACGGCTTGCATCGCGACGTCCTGTCGAGCGATCACATCGCTCGCCTCTAACACGGCGTCCTGCACCGGGTTCGACGGGTCCGAGAGGTCGAGCACCTCCACCTGTCCGGCGCCGGAGTTGACGACGAACAGCCGGTTCCCGGCCGCGTGGAAGGCGACGATCTCCGCGCCACCGAGGGCTTCACCGGTCGCGTACCGCCCGATCCGGTTCAGCCCGATCGTTTCGACGTCGTTGCCGCCACCGCCGAACTGTGCCGCGAGCCCCGACGGAACCGCCGCGCCGGCCAGTAATCCGAGCACGCTACGCCGATCGAGTCCGATATCGTTCAGTGACACACCCACAGGCGACCGCCGTCGGCTGATATCTGCTTATAATACCGATATATATCGCTCCGCACCGGTCGGGAGTGGTGTGGAGCGCACGCCCCGGTCGCCGGTGACGCCAAACGCTTAGTCGGCGGCCCGTCTATCGACTCGCATGAGCGAACAGTCACCGACGCCGACGCTCGTGCGGAGCGACGACATCACCGACGACACCGTCGACGCCGCCGACGGTCTCTCGAAGGGCGTCCTGATCGACGCGGACGACGGCGCACCGAACTTCGCGATGCGCCGGTTCACCCTCGACCCCGGCGCCGAGGTGCCGGCTCACACCAACGCGGTCGAACACGAACAGTACGTCCTCTCTGGAGAGTACGTCGTCGGAATCGACGACGAGGAACACGTCGTCTCGGCGGGCGACGCGCTGTTGATCCCCGCCGGCGTCCCCCACTGGTATCGTAACGAGGGCGACGAGACGGGCGCGTTCATCTGTGCGGTGCCCAACGGCGACGACGCTATCGAACTCGTCGACTGAGACGAAGCGCCCCGTCAGTCGCTACACCCACCACCGCGGCGCCGCCGCGTGGAGTCGAACACCTGAAATACCCGGTCCACCTACCCGATCCCGTGTCACGGCAGGTCGGACGAGTCGAGACGCTCTTTCTCCACGGTCGGGACGGCGACTTTCTGGTCGCCGTCACGCGCGACGGCGACCGGGTGTTTCGGGCGATTCTCGACCTCAAGGAGACGGACGCCGGCCCGCGCCCCGGGCGCTTCCGGATCAAGCGCGGATCGAGCGAGGAGCCACGCGATCCGAGCCAATTCGTCGAACTCGCGCGCCGCGCCGAGCGCATCCGCATCTCTCAGCAGACCTCGCCCGCGGACCGCGAGCGCCTGAACGCGATGCTCGACGGCTACCAACTCGACGCTCTGACCGTCCGAACCTGCCGCTACTGCGCCTCGGCGGGCCGTTACTCACCGATCACGGAGGACACCGCGATCAAGGCAGACCGGGATTTCATCTGCCCGGACTGTGCAACGCAGGAACTCGACGGCGAACTCGCCTACGCCGGCGGCCTGACTGGCGCCGCACAGGACCGTCTCGAGGACCTCCTGCTGGAGGTACAGGATCTCGACCGCATCACCGATCTCCTGCAAGGGGAACTCGACCCCGACCTCACGAAGTTCGACGAGATCGGCGCGACCGTCGAGGACGTCGACCCGGTCGCCACCGCCGACCTCGACCTACATCCCGCGCTGAAATCGCAGGTGACCGACCGCTTCGAGACGCTCCTGCCGGTTCAGAGTCTCTCGGTGCGCAACGGGCTGCTCGACGGCGACGACCAGTTGGTCGTGAGCGCAACGGCGACGGGGAAGACGCTCGTGGGCGAACTCGCTGGAATCGACCGCGCGCTGAAGGGTAAGGGAAAGCTCCTCTTTCTGGTCCCGCTCGTCGCCCTCGCCAACCAGAAAGAGGAGAACTTCGAGGAGCGATACGGTGACCTCGTCGACGTGACGATCCGGGTCGGCGGAAGCCGCGTCACCGGCGGCGGCACCCGTTTCGATCCCGCCGCCGACGTGGTCGTCGGCACCTACGAGGGGATCGACCACGCGCTCCGCACCGGGAAGGACCTCGGCGACATCGGCACGGTCGTCATCGACGAGGTCCACACCCTGAAGGAGGGCGAACGCGGCCACCGCCTCGACGGGATGATCTCCCGGCTCAAACACTACTGCCAGACCCGCGAATCGGCCGGTGGCGACTACGACGGCGCCCAGTGGATCTACCTCTCGGCGACGGTCGGCAACCCCGAGTGGCTCGCCAAGCGACTCCGGGCGCGACTCATCGAGTTCGAGGAGCGGCCGGTCCCCATCGAGCGCCACCTGACGTTCGCGGACGCCCAAGAGAAGGTCCGGATCGAGAACCGACTAGTGCGCCGGGCCTTCGACAGCAAGTCCTCGAAGGGGTACCGCGGCCAGACCATCATCTTCACCAACTCCCGGCGGCGGTGTCACGAGATCTCCCGGAAACTGGAGTACGACTCGGCGCCGTACCACGCTGGCCTCGACTACGGTCGACGCAAGCGCGTCGAGCGCCAGTTCGGCGATCAAGATCTCGCGGCCGTCGTCACGACGGCGGCGCTGGCCGCCGGCGTCGACTTCCCCGCCTCGCAGGTCGTCTTCGACACCCTCGCGATGGGCATCGAGTGGCTCTCGGTTCAGGAGTTCGAGCAGATGCTCGGCCGGGCCGGCCGCCCCGACTACCACGACCAAGGTGTCGTCTACCTCCTTGTCGAACCCGACTGCACCTACCACAACAGCCTAGAGATGACCGAAGACGAGGTGGCGTTCAAGCTACTGAAAGGGGAGATGGAGGACGTCCGCACCGTCTACGACCTCTCGGCGGCCGCCGAGGAGACGCTGGCGAACGTCGCCGTCGCGGGAAAAGGGGCAAAGCGCCTCAACGACCGGATGCTCGGCGACGTGCCGACCAAACGCGCCATCGCCAAACTCCTCGAGTGGGAGTTCATCGACGGCTTGGAACCCACACCCCTCGGCCGGGCGGTGACCAGGCACTTCCTCGCCCCCGACGACGCCTTCGCTATCCTCGACCGCATCCGCCGGGGAATGGACCCCCACGAACTCGTCGCCGAGTTGGAACTCCGCGACGAGGACTAAGCGCGATAGGCCTCCATCCGGTCCACCCAGTCGGCAGGCAGGGGTCGGGAGCCGTCGCCGTCGGCGTCGACGTACACTTGGACCGTCTCGGCCGTCGCGGCCACCCGGTCGCCGACCCGGACCTCGTAGCCCATCGTGACGCTCGATTTGCCGATATCGCGGACTCCCATGGCGACGGTCACCGGGTCGTCGAGTTCGATCTGGCTCCGATAGTCGATTTCGAGGCTGACGAGGACGGTGTCGATGCCGTCGAGGCCGACGCCGAGGACGTCCGCGTAGTAGTCGACTCTGGCCTGTTCGAGGTAGGTCGCGTACACGGCGTTGTTGACGTGGTGCATGGCGTCGACGTCCCGAAAGCGCACCTGAATCTCCGTCTCGTACTCGAAGGTGGACATACGGTGCCCGTAGACGAGCGGCCATTTGTGCCTACCGGCTGGGCCGGGGGAACGGACGGGGCCGGAACTTTATACACCCTACCGCCCACCGTGTGGTCGATGTCTCCGACAACGCAATCGCCGCCGTCGACCGTCACCGTCGTCGGCGCGGGGACGATGGGTCACGGCCTCGCGGTCCAGTTCGCCCGCCACGGCGCCGCCGTTCGACTCGTCGACCACCGACGCTCGAACCTCGAAACGGCACGCGCGGGGGTCGCCGACGCCGTCGACTTGCTCGATGCCGAGGGGCGGCTCGACGCCGACCCCGGGACCGTCCGCGACCGGATCGATTACACTCTCGACCTCCCGGCGGCGGTCGCCGACGCCGCGCTCGTGATCGAGAGCGTCGCCGAGGACCTCGACGTGAAGGCCACGGTGTTCGAGACGCTGGCGGCGAGCGCCCCCGAGGACGCCGTTCTCGCGACGAACACCTCGGGTATCCCGATCACCGATATCGGGGCGGCGGTGCCGGCGGCCGCCGACCGGGTCGTCGGCTGTCACTGGTGGAACCCACCGTATCTTCTGCCGACCGTCGAGGTTGTCCGCGGTGAGGCGACGAGCGACCGAACCGTCGACCGGACGGCGGCGTTCGTCGAGGCGGTCGACCGCGACCCCGTGATCGTCGAGCGGGACGTGCCGGGATTCGTCTGGAACCGGATTCAGTTTGCCGTCCTCCGAGAGTGTGCGCACTTAGTGAGCGAGGGCGTGGCGTCGCTCGACGATGTCGAGCGAGCGGTGCGGGACGGCTACGCGTTGCGGACGGCCGTCGTCGGCCCGTTCGAGACGGCGGACCTCGCCGGTCTCGACCTGTTCGAAACGATCGCAGGAAACCTCTACCCGCACCTGAGCGACGCGAGCGAGCCGGGACCGCTGTTCGCGGAGCGCCTCGCGGCCGGCCGCGGCGGCGTCGCCGACGGCGCGGGCTTTCACGAGTACGACGACGATTCGGGGACCGTGATCCGACGGCGCAACGAGCGCCTAGCGGCGGTGCGGCGCGCGCTGGACTAGCGCATCTCGTCGAGGTGGTGGAAGGCGTCGGCGTCGGCGGTCAGCCAGTGGGTCAGCCGCTCCACCTCGGTCGCGTCCGGCGGATAGAGTGTCCGCCGATCCGCGGCGCCCTCGTAGGTGACGACGATGGATCGGAGGCGTCCACTCGCCGCCGTTTCCGCCTCGGGCGTGGCGCGGTCGGAGCCTGTGGTGTTCGACATGACGCACCCGCCGTTTGGTGGTGCCGACGGTTAATCACTGCTATGTTGGCTCCGTGGCCGTCGGTATCGTCGGTGGCCGGACGTACGCCAACGGATCACAATAGAGCGTCCCCGATAGTTTCGACTGGAGATACCTCACGACGGGCGCTTGCGGGCGAGGACGGTCCGGTCGAACGAACACACGAGTCGGTCGTCGACGTGGGCCTCGACGTGCAGTGTGACCACGCCCCGGTCGCCGTCGCTCGTCTCGCGTTTGTCCGTCACGGTGGTCCGTGCCCGAATCGTATCGCCGATGTAGACCGGCGCCGGATGCTCGACGTCGTCGTAAGCGAGGTTGGCGACGATGGTTCCGTCGGTCGTGTCGGGGATGGATAGCCCCACCGCGAGGCTCATCGTGTAGAGACCGTTGACGATCCGTTCTTCGAACGCCGTCTCCGCGGCGAACTCGGCGTCGAGGTGGAGGGGTTGCTGGTTCATCGTCAGGTCACAGAAGCGCTGGTTGTCGCTCTCGGTGACCGTCCGCCGCGTGTCGTGTTCGTAGGTCGTTCCGACCTCGAACTCCTCGTAGTACCGCCCGGTCATGGCGCGTACGTGGACGGCGACGGACAAAAGCGGTGGTCCTGCTCACGACCCTCGGCGTTACAGGACCGTCCCGTGTTTCTTCGTGGGGCGCTCTTTCTCGACCGTCTCGTAGAACGCAATGCGGCCGACCAACTCCTCGCGGAGCGTACTCGGCGGCACGAGTTCGTCGATCACCACCTCGCTGGCCATTCGGTGGACGTCGATGCCCTCGCGGTACGCCTCTCGGAGTTCCGCCTCGCGGCGTTCTCGCTTCTCGGGGTCGTCGATGTCGGCGAGTCTGCGGGCGTAGACGGCGTTGATTGCCGCCTCCGGCCCCATGATCCCGATTTCGGCGCCGGGGAGCGCCAGCGTGGACTCGGTGTCGTACGCCGGTCCCGACATGGCGTAGATCCCCGCGCCGTAGGCCTTTCGCACCACCACACACTGCTTGGGAACCGTCGCCGCCGAGGTGGCGTAGATCATCTTCTTGCCCGCTTCTAGAATTCCCTCCTTTTCGACGCTCGACCCGGCCATGAACCCCGGTGTGTCACAGAGATAGAGGAGGGGTATCCCGTAGGCGTCGCAGGTCCAGACGAACTCGGCAGCCTTCTCGGCGGCGTCGGGGAAGATGGCTCCAGCCCGTTTTGCCGGCTGATTGGCGACCACGCCGACCGGCCGACCGTCGAGGCGGGCGAAGGCGGTGACGATCTCGGCGCCGTACTCCGGTTTCAGCTCCAGTACCGACCCCTCGTCGACGAGGTGATCGAGCAGGTCCCGGACGTCGTAGGCCTCGCGCGGCGCCTCCGGTACCACGGAATCGATCCCGGCCGGCGACGCCGCTGGGGCCTGTCCCTCGGTCCGTGGCGGATCGGCGTCGGCGTTGTCGGGAAGATAAGAGAGCAAGCGCGCCACGAGTCTGCGGGCTTCCTCCTCGTCGGCCGCGACGAGGTCCGCACTCCCCGACTCCGTGGCGTGGACCGCGGGCCCACCCAAGTCGTCCATGCTGATCTCCTCGCCGGTGACCATCTCGACCATGCGCGGCGAGGCGATGGCCATCGCCGACCCCTCGACCATGACAGTGAAGTCGGCGAAGACGGGGGTGTAGGCGGCGCCGGCGATACAGGGGCCGTACAGCACACAGATCTGGGGCACCGCCCCCGAGAGGCGCGAGTGGTTGTAGTAGAACTTCCCGATCCCCTCGCGGTTGGCGAAGAAGCCGGTCTGTTGGTCGATCCGGCCGCCCGAGGAGTCCATCAGGTAGAGCACCGGGCGCCCGGTCTTGAGCGCCCGCTCCTGCATCCGGAGGAACTTCTCGACGCCCTTCTCGGCCATCGACCCCGCCTTGACCGTGTAGTCGTTGGCCATGAAGTGCACCGCCCGCCCCTCGAAGGTGGCGGCGCCGGTGATGAGTCCGTCCGCCGGGAGGCGGTCGCCACCCTCGCTCTCCTCGTCCGGTGCCGACGGATGCCACGCATCGAAGTTGGCGAACGTGCCGTCCTCGAAGGTGAGTCCGTCGGGGAACCACAGGTCGAGACGGTCGCGGACGAACAGCTTTCCCGCCTCACGCTGTCGCTCGCGGTACTTCGCCGGCCCGCCCTCGTGGATGTCCTCGATCTCTGCCCACAGGGCCGCCTCGCGGTCGGTCGGCCCTGCCGTGTCGTCTCGCCGCTCCGTCCCCTCGGGCGGATCGCTCTCGGCGACCGGGTCGTCGTCGCCTCGCTTGGCGAACACGCGGACCCGCTCGCCGAACCGAGCCGCGAGCGCGCGGGCGATGGCTTCCGCCTCCTCGACCGTCGTTCCGGCGACGCGGACGTCCATCTCAGTACGACCTCGGGAAGCCCATCTCCGTCGCGATATGGTTGTACGCCATCTGCTGGGTAACGGGCGCGAGGCGGGTGAGGTTGATCTCGCGCCACCACCGCTCGATGTCGTACTCCGTCGCGTACCCCCATCCGCCGAAGGCCTGCATGGCGTGGTAGACGGCGTCGATCCCCGCCTCCACCGCCGCCGCCTTCGCGACGTTTGCCTCGTAGCCACAGTCTTCGCCCCGGTCGAACAGCCACGCCGCTTTCTGTCGCATCAACCGTGCCGTCTCGATCCCCGTGTAGGCCTTCGTGATGGGAAACGAGACGGCTTGGTGGGTGCCGATAGGCGCGTCGAACACCTCGCGCTCGTTGGCGTAGTCGACGGCTTTCGATGCTGCGAGTTCGGCGATCCCGGTCGCGGCGGCGGCGAACCCGATCCGCTCGGGGTTGAGCGTCTTCACTAGGTGCCACCACCCCTCGTCCACCTCGCCCAGCGCCGCCTCGGCCGGCACGCGGACGTCCTCGATAAACACCTCACACGACTTGGAGTAGTTGATCGCGTGCTTCTCGATGGGCGACACCTCGATGCCCGGATCGTCCATGTCGACGAGAAAGAGGGTGAGCCCCTGCGTGGACGTTTCGGCCTCCGCCTTGGGCGTCGTCCGCGTGACGAGGATCATGTCGTCGGCCCGGTCGGCGAAGGTGATCCACGCCTTCTTGCCGTTCAGGACGAACGCGTCGCCGTCGCGGTCGGCACGGGTGCCGACGTTCAGCGTATTCGTCCCCGCCTCGGGCTCGGTGATCGCAAACGAGAAGATCCGGTCGCCGGTCGCGATGTCGGACAGATACGTCTCCTTCTGTGCCTCGGTCCCCGACTCCCGGAGCGCGACGGCGGCCATCCCGGCGGTGACGACCAGATACCAAGTGCCAGCCATTCCACAGCCCTCGGCACACAGCGTCTCCATCGCCAGCCCCATCTCCTGTAACCCCATGTCGGCACCGCCGTACTCCTCGGGGATCAGCAGGCCGTGAAAGCCCGCGTCGCCGAGTTCGTCCCAGAAGTCGGCGGCGAACTCCCCTGCCCGCTCGCGTTCGCGCCAGTACTCCGGCCCGTACTCCTCGGCGATGTCGCTTGCGGTCGAGCGGATCAGCGCGTGTTCGGGTGGCGCTTCGAAGTCCATACGTCCGTTTGGGTGGGCCGGGACCGTATAGCTGCGGCCGGGATCAGTCGGCCGCGACCTCTAGCGTCCCCGAATCGGACACGTCGCCGTTGACGCCGACGGTGACGGCGTGATCACCCGCGGCGGGGTTGTCGACGGACTCGTACTCGACGATGAGTGCATCCCCTTCCTCGAGGTCGTAGTTTCCCGACAGTTCGACCGTGAGCGTGTTCCCACCGTCGGAGACTTTCACCCCGTCGCTGGGTGGACAGCACTCCACGTCGCCGGTCGCGTCCACCTCGATGGTCCCGTCCCGGTCCTCGTCGATGCCGACGGTCGTGATCTTGCTCCGTTCGTCCACGCCGGAGACGTCCACGGTCCCGTCGGGATACTCGACGACGACGCTGTTCAGGGAGTTGCCCGCGGTGGCGGAACCGGTGGCGATAGTGTAGTTCACGACGTGTGTGGTGGTTTCGTCCGCACCGTCGTCGCGCGCCCACACGAGTTCTGACCGGTAGTCGCCCTCGCTTCTCTCGGTCAGATCCGTCACCAGTTCGCGTTCGGTGCCGAGGCTAGCCAGTTCGGTGGCGCCGGCGGCGAACATCGACGCCAACAACAGGGTGATGACGACGACGAGCACCGTCCCCACCAGCGGCGAGATTCCGCGTCCGTCCATCATCCGGTGTCGGACCTCGCCAAACTACAAAGTCACGCGCCGGTTTTCACGGGTGAAAACGCCGATCGGTGGCCCCGGTTTTTTGCGGCGGCCGCTCCCATCGGTACCATGGTCGACGGGGACGCGGGCGACGGCGGCGACCAGCCCGAGGACACGTTGCGCGCCCGTGCCGACGAGGGGCGAGCGAGGCTCTGGCTCCTGTTGGAGGCCGACCGCCGTCTCGTCGTCGCCGGGCTCTTTCTCCTGACGTTCGTGACGCTGCTCGCCGTGGGGACGTTTCTCCCGGACGCCGCGGTGAAGCTCCGAGACGGCGACGCCATCGGCACCCTGTTCCAAGGCTTTCTCGCCGCCACCATCACCGGTGTCACGCTGGTGTTGACGCTCAACCAACTGGTGCTCTCACAGGAACTCGGGGCGGTCGGCGACCAGCGCGAGCGGATGACCGGCGCCCTCGACTTTCGGACCGACGCCGCCGACCTCGTCGGGGCGCCGGTTAGCCCTGCCCGTCCGGCGCAGTTCCTCGACGCGCTCGTCCGGGCGTGTGAGCGCCACGCGCGGACGATACGTGATTCAGTTGACGAGGACCACGCGGCGTGGGCGGCGGTCGACGACCTCACGGGGAGTCTGATCGACAACGCCGACGCCGTCGCCGCCGACCTCGACGACGCACAGTTCGGCGAATTTGGCGTGCTCTCGGCGGCGCTCGATTTCAACTACTCGTGGAAGATATTTGCGGCCCGGCGTCTCCGCGCCGAGGCCGACGGGCTCGATTCCGACGCGATGGACGCGCTCGATGCGCTTCTCGACACCCTCGAACTGTTCGGCCCGGCCCGCGAGCACTTCAAGACGCTGTACTTCCAGTGGGCGCTCATCGGCCTCTCGCGGGCCGTCCTCGTGGCCTCGCTTCCCGCCCTCCTCCTTGCGGTCTGTATGATCGCCTTCGTCGATCCGACCGGTGTCCTAGCCGCCTTGGTCGGCGTCGTCCCGCTCGTCGCGTTCGCCTCGGCGGTTGCGGTGTTGCCCTTCCTCGTCTTGCTCGCCTACATCCTCCGGATTGCCACCGTGACGAAACACACCCTCTCGGTCGGGCCGTTCATCCTCCGGGAGACGGACGGGGTGGCCGTTCCCGACGACGACGCCGAGTCCCGTTAGCCTTTAGCCACCGCCGGTACAACCCCGCACAATGACTGCGCAGGCACTCCAGCAACGCGATCTCGCGGTCGTCATCGGGCTGGAGGTTCACGTCCAGCTCGAAACCGACACGAAGATCTTCTGTGGCTGCTCGACCGAGCCGGCCGACGACGAGGCGCCGAACACCCGAACCTGTCCGGTCTGTCTCGGGCTCCCGGGTGCCCTCCCGGTCCTCAACGAGGCGGCGGTCGAGGCGGCGGTGAAGGTGGGGAAGGCACTCGACGCCGACATCGCCGAGGAGACCCGCTTCCACCGCAAAAATTACTACTATCCCGACCTCCCGAAGAACTTCCAGATCACGCAGTACGACGCGCCGATCTGTGCCGACGGCGCCCTAGAAGTGAGCGTCGAGGACGACCGCCGGGAGATCGGTATCGGCCGCGCCCACCTAGAGGAAGACCCCGGTAGTCTCCAGCACGAGGGCGGCAGCATCGAGACGGCCGATCACACGCTCGTCGACTACAACCGCGCGGGGACGCCCTTGATGGAGATCGTCACCGAACCGGACTTCCGCGGCCCGGGCGAGGTGCGCGCCTTCCTCGCGAAACTGGAGGAGGTACTGGAGTATCTCGGCGTCTTCGACGCCTCCCGCGACGGGAGTCTCCGGATCGACGCCAACATCTCCTTGATGCCCGCAGACGAGGTGGCCGACGACGGGAGCGTCGACGAGGCGGCGCTTGAGGCGGCCAACCGCACCGAGGTGAAGAACATCTCCAGTCACAAGGGCGCAGAGAAGGCGCTGGCCTACGAGGTGACCCGTCAGAAAAACGCCGTCGAGCGCGGCCGTGAGGTCGAACAGGAGACGCGCCACTGGGACGAGAGCCGCGGCATCACCGTCTCGATGCGCTCGAAGGAAGAGGAGAAAGACTACCGCTACTTCCGCGAGGCCGATCTCCCGCCCTTGCAGGTGGCCGACTGGAAGGAGCGCATTCCGATCCCCGAACTCCCGGACGCCCGCCGCGAGCGCTTCCGCGAGGCGTACGGGCTCGACGCGGAGGCAGCCGCCAAACTCACCTCGACCAAGGAGGTAGCCGACTTCTTCGAGGACGTGGCCGACCGCTTCGACGCTGGCCTCGCGGCGACTTGGGTGGCCGACGACCTGCTCGGCGAACTCAACTACCGCGATATGACGATCACGGACGTTTCGGGGCGCCTCGACGAGTTCGCCCGGCTGGTCGAACTCGTCGCCGCCGACGAGATTACGGAGAAAAACGCCCGCGAGGTCGTCCTGCGGACGATGCTCGACGAGGGCCTCGACCCCGACGAGGTGGTCGAACGCGAGGGCTTGGGCAAGGCCGGCGACGACGCCGTCGCCGACGCCGTCGAGGCGGCAATCGAGGAGAACCCCGACGCGGTCGAGGACTACCACGACGGCGAGGGTGGCGCGCTCAACTTCCTCGTCGGGCAGGTGATGAGCAAGACCGGCGGGAGCGCCGACCCCGGGACGGTCAACGGACTGCTTCGCGAGCGTCTCGACGAGTAGGGCGCTCCAGCACCGAACGTCCGGGCGCCCGCCCGAATCCGTCGACTGGCCCCGGAGTGAGCGACGACACCCGCCAGCGGGCACACGCCCCGCCGTCAGCGTCGGCCGATTGTCGCCACGAAAGGTTTAGGCGGGTGGTCGGCCTACGAGTCGGCGATGAAACGCGGCCCCGAACTGATCATCACGGAGAAGGACAATGCCGCCCGTCGCATCGCGGACATCCTGAGCGACGGGAGCGCGCAGAGCGACCGCGTCAACGGCGTCAACGTCTACAAGTGGGGCGGCAAGCGGTGTATCGGCCTCTCGGGCCACGTCGTCGGCGTCGACTTCCCCCCGGAGTACAGCGACTGGCGCGACGTAGAGCCGGTCGAACTCGTGAGCGCGGACGTCGAGAAGCGGCCGACCCAAGAGAACATCGTCGCGGCGCTCCGGCGACTGGCACGCAACGCCTCGCACGTCCACATCGCGACCGACTACGACCGCGAGGGCGAACTCATCGGCAAGGAGGCGTACGAACTCGTCCGCGACGTCAACGAGGAGGCGCCGGTCGACCGGGTGCGCTTCTCCTCGATCACCGACCGCGAGGTGCGGGAGGCCTTCGCCGACCCCGACGACCTAGATTTCGACCTCGCGGCCGCGGGCGAGGCCCGACAGATCATCGACCTGATGTGGGGCGCTTCGCTCACACGCTTTCTCTCTCTGTCTGCCCGGCAACTCGGCGACGACTTCATCTCGGTCGGCCGGGTCCAAGGACCGACGCTCAAGCTGATCGTCGACCGCGAACGCGAAATCGACGCCTTCGACCCCGAGGATTACTGGGAACTGTTCGCCGCCCTCGCGAAGGACGACGAAACCTTCGAGGCGCAGTTTTTCTACCTCGACGACGACGACAACGAGGCCGAACGCGTCTGGGACGGCGACCGGGCGGAGGCGGTCGACCGGACGCTCTCGGCGGCCGCCGTCGCGACCGTCGAGGAGGTGCGCCGTCGCACCCGGACCGACGACCCACCGGCGCCGTTCAACACGACGCAGTTCATCCGCGCCGCGAGCGGGATCGGCTACTCCGCCCAGCGCGCGATGAGCATCGCCGAGGACCTCTACACCGCAGGATACGTCACCTACCCCCGGACGGACAACACGGTGTACCCCGAGGACCTCGACCCCCGGGACCTCCTCGACGCGCTGTCGGCCGGCCCCCGATTCGGCGACGACGCCGCCGACCTACTCGACGCCGAGGACATCACACCGACCGCCGGTGACGACGAGACGACCGATCACCCGCCGATCCACCCGACCGACGAACTCCCCTCGCCGTCCGACCTCTCGGAGGACGAGTGGGAGGTGTACGAACTCGTCGTACGGCGCTTTCTCGCCACCGTTGCCGACGCGGCGACTTGGGAGCACCTTCGCGTCGTCGCGGCCGTCGACGGCGCCGACGCGGAGCGCCGCCTGAAAGCAAACGGCAAGCGCCTCGTCGATCCGGGGTACCACGCCGTCTACCCCTACCGCTCGACGACGGAGAACTACGTCCCCGACGTCGCAGAGGGCGAGAAACTCACGGTCACCGAGACGCGCCTCGAAGCCAAGCAGACCCAGCCGCCGCGGCGGTACGGGCAGTCCCGTCTCATCGAGACCATGGAGCAGATGGGGATCGGAACCAAGGCGACCCGACACGACGTGATTCAAAAGCTGTACGACCGGGGGTACATCGAGGGCGACCCACCGCGGCCGACCCGGCTGGCACGCGGGGTCGTCGAGGCCTCCGAGGAGTTCGCGGATCGCATCGTCAGCGAGGAGATGACCGCCCGACTGGAGGAGGACATGCAGGCCATCGCCCGCGGTGAGGCCGACCTCGCGGACGTGACCGACGAGTCTCGGGCGATCCTCGAACAGGTGTTCGACCGCCTCGAACAGTCTCGGGAGGCACTCGGCGACCACCTCCGCGAGTCGCTGAAGGCCGACAAGACCGTCGGCCCGTGTCCCGAGTGTGGCGCAGACCTCGTGATCCGGCAGAGCCGCGGTGGTTCTTACTTCGTCGGCTGTGACGGGTATCCCGACTGCGAGTACACCCTCCCGCTCCCCTCGACGGGCAAGCCCATCCTCCTCGACGACGTCTGTGGGGAACACGGCCTCCACGACGTGAAGATGCTCGCGGGCCGGAAGACGTTCGTTCACGGCTGCCCGCTCTGTGCGGCGGAGGCGGCCGACGAGGAATCCGACTTGGTCGTCGGGGCGTGTCCGGAGTGTGGCGAGGCCCACGGCGGCGAACTCGCGGTCAAACGGCTTCGCTCGGGCGGCCGGCTCGTCGGCTGTACGCGCTACCCCGACTGCGAGTACTCCCTCCCGATGCCCCGACGCGGCACGGTCGAACGCGTCGAGGAGACCTGCGAGGAACACGGGCTGCCGGGGTTGCGGATCACCTACGAGGATTCGGACCGCGAGCCGTGGGAGTTGGGCTGTCCCATCTGCAACTATCGGGAGTACCAAGCCCGACAGGCGGGGACGGAACTCGAGGCCATCAAGGGTATCGGCGAGAAGACTGCCGAGAAACTGAAGGCCGCGGGCGTCGAGGACGTCGCCGGCCTGAAGTCCGCCGAACCGGACGCATTGGCCGATGAGATCGACGGTGTCGGGGAAGAGACGGTCAGAACGTGGCAGGCCGACGCGGACTGATACGGCCCCCCCACGGGTGGTCGACCGCCGACACTGCCCCCCGCGACCGCCTACTGCTCCCGCCGCGAGTCGGACTCTTTTTATCGTCTCCGCGGAGTAGCCACCAGTAATGACCACGCCGTGGGACGAGTGGGACCACGTCCTCAAGGTCGACCCCGACAAGGACCTCGTCGCGGGCGAGACGTTCGAGGACGTCTGTGCCACCGG